>Ga0318494_10000267_pt1 | contig 16887 bp, 15 predicted proteins | sample GRESIP108b1f24_FD_203293 | JGI IMG/M metagenome (GOLD analysis project Ga0318494, IMG submission 203293) | Tropical soil microbial communities from Luquillo Experimental Forest, Puerto Rico - GRE.SIPMG.108b1f24 | ecosystem: Environmental > Terrestrial > Soil > Tropical forest > Bulk soil... | reverse complement strand
GGCGCATCGAGCCGGGCATCAGTCTCCACCGCCGCACAACGGTCGGAGGATGGGACGGAAGGCGTGCCCGAGGTGATGGCCGGTGCGATGGCCAGCGGGGCGGCCCGGGCCACTTGCTGCGTCGTGGCGCCCGCGGTGATCAGGCGAGACGTTCGCAGCCCCAACGGGATTCGAACCCGTGTCGCCACCTTGAGAGGGTGGTGTCCTAGGCCACTAGACGATGGGGCCGTGCTCCGGCCGAGCGCCTGCGCCAACTCGTCCGGTTCGCTCGGGGGGAAGGACTCGAACCCTCAATAACAGGGCCAGAACCTGTCGTGTTGCCGATTACACCACCCCCGATTGGGCGTGGGCAGGCTACTCGACGGCGGCCGCGCTCGGCGAGCACCTCACCACTGGCCGATGCTCGAGAGCGTCCCGTACCCGACGATCCGGCCGGCTGCGACCTCGACCGACTCCTTCACGAGGTACCCGAGCTGGGTGATGCCGCGGATCGGCGAGTGCAGCGAAGGCGTCGGCGACGGCGAGAACCCGAACGACGAGGCGATCGCCATCGCACGGTCCTCGTGGAACGGGTCGGTGACGACGAGCACCGAGCGGACGTCGTCGGCGTGGAGGGTGGGTGCAACGGCGGCGACGTTCTGCCACGAGTCGTCCCCGCCGCCCTGGACGATGTCGCGGCTCGGGACGTGGTTCGCCTCGAGCCACATCGCGGAGATCTGCGCCTCCGTGTACGCGTCGCCGGGGAGCTTGCCGCCGGTGACGGCGATAAGGGGGACGAGCCCGTGGCGCCACAGCCCGAGCGCGCGGTCGAGCCGCGCCTCGAGGTCAGGCGCGGGGGCCGTGTAATCGGTTGCGGTGCCGAAGACCAGCACCGCGTTGGCAGGGTGGGGGTCGTTCGCGTGGCTGGTCTCCCACACCTGGACGAACGTGATCGCCACGTAGAGCAGCATCACGGCGGCGATGACGCCGACGATCTTGAGCGCGAGCTTGAACGGCGCGAGCAGCATCACCCGGCGTCGCGCAGCGCCAGCGCCAGCCGCCGCGCGACCTCGTCGCGACCGAGCAGCACCATCGACTCGAAGAGCGGCGGGCCGACGGTCCGTCCGGTGATCGCGACGCGGACCGGCGCCTGCGCCCGGCGCAGCGCGAGGCCGAACCGCGACCCGACGTCGACGAGGACTGCGTGGAGCGTCGGGGCGTCGAAGTCGCTCGTCTCGTACGCGGCGAGCGCGTCCGCGAGGATGCGCCGCGCGTCTGGCTGCCCGCGGATCGCCGACTCGAACGCCGACGGGTCGCGCGGAGGGTCGGCGAGGAAGAGGAAGTCGACCATCGCCGGCACCTCGCCGAGCGTGGCGACGCGCTCCTGGACGAGCGGCGCGATCGCACGGAACCTCGGCTCGTCGAAGCGCTCGGGCGCCCAGGGCGGCTGGCGGTCGGTCGGCGCCCACTCCCCCACGCGAGGTGCCACCCACGGCCGGCAGGCCTCGACGAAGGCCTCGGGCGAGAGCTCACGGATGTACTCGCCGTTCAGGTGGGTCAGCTTCGCGACATCGAAGAACGCCGGGGAGTGGGTCACGTCCTCCAGCGCGAACTGCTCGATCATCGTCTCGACGGGGACCTTCTCCGCGTCCCCCCTCGGGCTCCACCCGAGGAGGCCCAGGAAGTTCACCATCGCGGCGGGGAGGTACCCCTGGTCGCGGTAGCGCTCGACGGCGACGGGGTCGCGACGCTTGGAGAGCTTCTGGCGCCGCTCGTTCACGAGGAGCGGCAGGTGCGCGAAGGCCGGCACCTCGGTGACGACCCCCTCGACCTCGTCGAGCGCGGCGCCGAGGAGGAGCTGCTTCGGCGTGTTGGCGAGGTGCTCCTCCCCGCGGATCACGTGGGTGATCCGCATCGAGCGGTCGTCCACGAGGTTCGCGAGCGAGAAGAGCGCCATCCCGTTCGAGCGGACGACCGCGAAGTCCTCGATGGTCTCGTTGCGGAAGACGACGTCGCCGCGGATCATGTCGTGGACGACGGTCTCGCCCTCTCCGGGGACGGGGAACCGAAGGACCGCGCCTGCTCCTCTCGGCAGCCCACGCTCGCGGCAGAACCCGTCGTAGCCCGTGCGGCCGGTGCCCTTCAGGCGCTCGTCGATCGCGTCGCGGGTGCAGTCGCACGCGTAGAGGCGACCCGCCTCGAAGAGCCTCGTCGCCGCGTCGGCGTGGGCCGCGGCGAACTCGCTCTGCCGGACGGGCGGCTCGTCGAGGTCGAGCCCGAGCCACGTCAGCGAGTCCAGGATCACCTCGACCCAGTCCTCCCGGTTCCGCTCGGTGTCGGTGTCCTCGATCCGGAGCAGGAACGCGCCGCCGTGCCGGCGGGCGACGAGCCAGTTGAACAGCGACGACCGGGCGCTCCCGACGTGGAACATCCCCGTCGGCGACGGCGCGAAGCGGACGCGCGGCGCGTCCACGGCGTTCAGTCCTCTTCGATCGAGATGGCGCCGGTCGGGCAGCTGTTGACGGCCTCGACGAGCCGCGCGCGCACCGACTCGTCCGGGTGCTCGTTCAGCACGTACAGGAAGCCGTCGTCGCGGACCTCGAACACCTCGGGCAGGATCCCCATGCACACCGCGTTGCTCGCGCAGACGTCGTAGTCGACGACGACCTTCATCCGACCTCCCCGTCTCGCATCGATGCTATCCAGCGCGTCACCGCGAGCCGTGGCTCGCTCACGCGACGTCGGGGTGTGGCTCGCCCTGCTCGTCGAGGAGGCCAGCGACGAAGGCGCGGTCCTGGAGGATCGGGGCGTCGGCGAGGAACAGCTTGCCGTAGCGCTCGAAGTACATGAGCTGCTTGCCAAGGAGGAAGTTGGCGCGGTCGAACGTCGACATGAGGCCGCCGCCCTCGACCGCCGCCCTGCGGAGCCGTCGCTGCACCCGGAGCCGCTGCACCGCTCCCACCATCCCCTCGCGCCGCAGCTCGATCCCGTAGGCCTCGGCGGCTCTCGCCTCGGCCGCCACGATGAGCTCCCCGAGGCTGAACTCGCCGAAGGGCCGGAGCAGCACCGGCTCGACCATCGAGCGCAGAAACGCGGTCAGCTGCTCGTCGTCCATCCGCATGGCGTCGCGCAGCTGGTTGCCGTAGATCTCGACGAGGTACGCCGTCACGTCACGCCACGCCTGCTCGTCGCCGAGGACCGCGGTGAGCAGCCGGAGCACGAACCGGTGGGTGCGCTCGTCGAGTCGACCGACGATCCCCCAGTCGAGGAGGCCAAGCCGGCCGTCGCGCAGCAGCAGCAGGTTGCCCGCGTGCACGTCGCCGTGGAACACGCGGTCGCGCACCACGAACGTGAAGAACGAGCGGATCAGCTGGTCGACGAGCGGCGCCGGGTCGACGCCGAGCTCCTTCGCCCGCTCGAGGTCGTCGATCGGCACCCCGTCGAGGTACGACATCGTGAGGACGCTCGCGCTCGAGCGCTCCGGGACCGGGTCGGGCACGACGAGCGCGTCGAACCCCGAGCTCGCGAGGAGCCCGCCGAACGCCGCCATCGCTCTGGCCTCGTTACGAAGGTCGAGCTCCTCGCCGATCTGGAGGCGCAGCCCGTCGAGCTGCTGGAGCATCGCGCCGGCGAGCTGGGCGCCGGTCGCGCGGGTGAGGACGTCGAAGAGGGGCTCCATCAGCGAGAGGTCTGTCGCGACGCTCCGGTCGACGCCGGGGCGGAGCACCTTCACCGCGACGTCGCGACCGTCGTGCAGCCGTGCACGGTGCACGACGGCGATCGAGGCGCGGCCGACCGGGATCGGGTCGAACCAGGCGAACGCCTCGTCGACGCGCAACCCGAGCTCGTCCTCCACGAGCGCGGCGACCTCGGCGTAGGGGACCGCGGGTCCCGTGTCCAGGCACGACCGGAACTCCTCGGCGAGGTCGGCGCCGAAGAGCCCCGGGCTCGAGGCGACGAGCTGTCCGAACTTGACGAAGGTGCCGCCGAGGTCCTCGAACGCGAGGCGCAGGGGTCGCGCGGCCGCGGCCATGGCGGCCGACCCGTTGCGCCGGTGGACCGCCTCGTCGGCGACGACCGGCCCGAGCCGTCTCGTGAGGACCCGGGCGATCTGTGTGCCGCGACGCGCCCGCTCCCCCCTCGTCGGCGCGGGCAGGTGCCGCGCGCGGATGCGGAGCCCGTCGTGGTCCGAGCCCGGCCCGTCGCGCGCGTCCGCCACGGCGGGAACCCTACGGGGCCGCCACGGGACGACTACGTGCCGCCGAGGGGGCCGTGCAGTGCGACGAGCGCTTCTCGGTACGAGTCGGCGAAGAGCGGCGCCGCCGCGTCAGGGTCGGTCGTGACCGACCAGCTCACCGCGCACCCGTCGGCGTCGGGCTCGACCCGGATCGTCGCCTGGTGGGACGTGACCCCAGGGATGCCGTCGATCACCGAGTACGTGAGCGAGCGCGCCGTCTCGTCACGCGAGACCAGCCGCTCGGTGATCCGCATGCCCATGAGCGAGAACGCCCGGGTGTCGTCGACCACGACGACGTCGTCGACCCCCTTGAAGACCACGCCGATGCCACCGAAGTCCCCCACGAGCGCCCATGCCGCGTCGGCGCTCGCCGGGTACCGCTCCGAGACCGTCTGCTCCGCCATCGCTCTCTCCTCCTCGGACGCGCCTCGGTACGATACGCACTCCGCGAGCGGGAGCGTGCTGGGTGCAGACCAGGTCGATCGGCTCGCTGACGGTCTCGGTCGTCGGCATCGGGTGCAACAACTTCGGCTCGCGGCTCGACGAGGCGGCGTCGGCGGCGGTTGTCACCGCAGCGCTCGACGCAGGGATCACCTTCTTCGACACCGCCGACGTCTACGGCGGGTCGAGGAGCGAGGCGTTCCTCGGTCGCGCCCTCGGCACGCGGCGCGACGACGTCGTGATCGCGACCAAGTTCGGGATGCCGACGTCCGACGGGCAGGGCGGGGCCGACCCGGCCTACGTCGCCAGGGCGTGTGACGCGAGCCTCGCCCGGCTCGGGACGGACCGCATCGACCTCTACCAGCTCCACGCGCCGGACCCCAAGGTCCCGATCGAGGCGACGCTGCACGCGCTGCACGCGCTGCGAGCGGCGGGGAAGGTCGTCGAGATAGGCTGCTCGAACTTCACCGCAGCCCAGCTGGACGAGTCCGCCGGTGCGCGGGGGTTCCGCAGCGTGCAGAACCAGCTCTCCCTGCTCTACCGCGCGCCGGAGACCGACGGCGTCCTCGAGACGTGCGCGCAGAACGGCATCGCGTTCCTCCCCTACTACCCCCTCGCCAACGGGCTGCTCACCGGCAAGGTGATGGACGGGACGCCACCGGCCGGCTCGCGGCTGGCCGTGGCCCCCGAGGAGCGGCGGCGGCACTGGCTGAGCGACGAGCTGCTCGAGAAGGCCGAGGCGGTCCGCGCGATCGCCGACGGCCACACGACCTCGATGCTCGCGCTGGCGTTCTCGTGGCTGCTTGACCACGATGCCGTCGCCTCGGTGATCGCGGGCGCGTCCACGCCCGAGCAGGTCCGCGAGAACGCGGCGGCGCCGGCGCCCATGGACCAGGGGCTCCGTACCGCGCTCGACACGGCCACCGCGTAGCCCGCTAGGCCGCCTTCACCGCCGCGAGGAGCTTGGTGAGCGTGTCTTTCGCGTCCCCGAAGAGGAGCACCGTCTTCGGGTCGTAGAGCAGGTCGTTGTCGATCCCTGCGAAGCCCGGGCGCATCGAGCGCTTGAGGAACACGACGTTGGCCGCGTCGTCGGCATGGATGATCGGCATCCCGTAGATGGGGCTCCCGGGCTCGGTGTCGGCGGCCGGGTTCACTGTGTCGTTGGCACCGACGACGAGGGCCACGTCGGCCGTCGGCAGCTCGGGGTTGGCCTCGTCCATCTCCTTCAGCTCGTCGTAGGGGACGTTCGCCTCGGCGAGCAGGACGTTCATGTGCCCCGGCATGCGGCCGGCGACGGGGTGGATGGCGAAGAACGTCTCCACCCCGCGGCGGTGGAGCTCGTCGACGAGCTCGCGTACGACGTGCTGGGCCTGCGCGACCGCGAGCCCGTACCCCGGGATGACGACGACCTTGTGCGCGTAGGCGAGCAGGACCCCGACGTCCTCGGCCGTGCCGGCGCGGACCGAGCGGTCGCCCTTCTCCGTCGCGCCCGACGCGGTCGTGACCGCCCCGAACGCGCTGAAGAGGATGTTGGGCAGCGAGCGGCCCATGGCGCTCGACATCAGCCTCGTGAGCAGGATGCCTGAGGCGCCGACCAGCGTCCCGGCGATGATCAGCAGGTTCGAGCCGATCGTGAACCCGGAGGCAGCGACCGCGAGGCCCGTGAACGAGTTGAGGAGCGAGATGAGCACGGGCACGTCAGCGCCGCCGACGGGCAGCACGAACGCGACGCCGAGCACCGCCGAGAGCACGAGCAGCAGCCACAGCCAGACCACCGACCCGGTGACGAGCAGGGTCGCGGCGATCGCCACGACCGCGGCGGCGATCACGGCGTTGGCCTGCTGCTGGCCCGGGTACGTGACCGGGCGACCCGTCATCAGCTCCTGCAGCTTCGCGAAGGCGATGGCCGAGCCGGCGAACGAGACGGTCCCGATGACCACGCCGAGGACGACCTCGAGGATCTTGTAGACCGCGACGTCCTGCACGCCGCCGGTCGAGTGGCACTCCGAGAGGAAGCCGCCGGAGCACACGACGGTCGTCCTCGACAGCGCGAGGTACCCGGTGATCGAGACCAGTGCGGCGGCACCACCGCCGACACCGTTGAAGGCCGCGACGAGCTGCGGGATCGCGGTCATCTTGACGAACCGCGACGTCGGCACCGCGACGGCCGCACCGACGGCCATCGCGGCGATCATCCAGGGCAGGTGCGCGAGGTGCGGCTGCGCGAAGGTCACGGCCACCGCGAGCGTCATCCCCCCGATCGCCACCAGGTTCCCCTGGCGGGCGTGCCGCGGGCTCGAGAGCCCCTTCAGCGCGACGATGAAGGTCAGCGCCGCGATCAGGTAGCAGAGGTCGATGAAGGTGCCGCGGCTCACGCGGCGTCCTCGCCCCGCGGCTTCTCCGGCTTCCCCCGGAACATCTCGAGCATCCGGTCCGTCACCACGAACCCGCCGACGACGTTGAGCGTCCCGAGCAGGACCGCCAGCGTGCCGAGCACGATCTCGGGCGTGCTCGTGGCGTTCCCGAGGACGAGCATCGCCCCGACGAGGATCACGCCGTGGATCGCGTTCGACCCGCTCATGAGCGGCGTGTGCAGGATGCTCGGGACCTTGGAGATGACCTCGAACCCGACGACGATGCTGAGCACGAAGACGGTCAGGTACTGGAGCAGCTGGTTCACGTGGACGTCCCCTCCTTGGCGACCTCGAGCGGCGCGTACGGGACGCCGAGGAGCTGTGCCGCCGCCTCGTTCGTGCAGGCGCCGTCGCGCACGACCGTGGCGCCCACCACCACCTCGTCACCCCACTGCGGGGCGACCTCGCCGCTCGAGCCGTAGAGCGCGAGGAGGTTGAGGACGTTGCGGGCGTAGAGGAAGCTCGCGTGCGTGGGCATCCCCGCCGGCGGGTTGGCGAGGCCCACGACCGTGGCGTGCCCGCACCGGACGTCCTGCCCGGCGACGGTGACCTCGCAGTTGCCGCCCTGGTCGGCCGCCATGTCGACGACGATCGCTCCGGGGCCCATGGCCTCGCACATCGCGCGGGTGACGAGCACCGGGGCGCGCCGGCCGGGCACCGCCGCCGTGGTGATCACGACGTCGCTCGCCGCGACCTCCGCGGCCAGCGCCTCCTGCTGGCGGGCCAGCTCCTCGGGGGTCAGCTCCCGCGCGTACCCGCCGACGCCCTCGGCCGACACACCGAGGTCGAGGAACGCGGCGCCGAGGCTCTCGGCCTCCTCCTTGGCCGCGGCGCGGACGTCGTAGGCGCGGACCTGGGCGCCGAGCCGCCGGGAGGTCGCGATGGCCTGGAGCCCCGCCACGCCGACGCCCATCACGAGCACCTTGGCGGGGGGGACCGTGCCCGCCGCGGTCATGAACATCGGGAAGAACTTCGAGAGGTGCACCGATGCCGCGAGGGCGGCACGGTACCCGGCGACCGTCGCCTGCGAGCTCAGGGCGTCCATCGACTGGGCACGGCTGATCCTCGGGACGAGGTCGAACGATACGGCGACGCCCCGCCGGTCAAGCAGGACGCGCAGCGCGTCCACGCTCGTCGCCGGCTGCAGGAAGGAGAGGTGGATCGTGCCCGCACCGACGAGCGCCGCCTCATCCGGGCTCGGGGAGTTGACACGCAGGACGACCGCTGCGCCGTCGCACGCCTCGGCGCTCGAGCCGACGAGCGTCGCACCGGACGACGCGTACTGGTCGTCGTCGAACGTCGCGGCGGTCCCCGCGCCACGCGCCACGACGACCTCGTAGCCGTCGGTGATCAGTCGTCGCGCAGCGTCCGGCGTGAGCGCCACCCGGGTCTCGCCGGCACGCGACTCGGCCGGCACGGCGACACGGGCGGGCACCACTTCGTTCTAGCAGTTGGCACACAGCTCGCTCGGCCAACGATCGCCTTCCGTCACGACGCGACCGGCCGTTATGGTGACGCGGTGCTCGCTGGCACCACACGGCGCGCGCACACCGGCCTCATCCTCACGGTCGCGTGCATCGCGCAGTTCATGGTGGTGCTCGACGTCTCGGTGGTGAACGTCGCGCTGCCGACGATCGGTCGCGAGCTGCACTACTCGCCGACTGGGCTGCAGTGGGTGGTGAACGCGTACGTGCTCACGTTCGCGGGGTTCCTGCTGCTCGGCGGGCGAGCCGCGGACCTGTTCGGGCAGCGCCGGGTCTTCCTGCTCGGTCTCGCGATCTTCACCGGCGCGAGCCTGGCCGGCGGTCTCGCGACGAGCTCGGGGTGGCTCACCGCGGCGCGCGCGGTGCAGGGGTTCGGGGGCGCGATCCTCTCGCCCGCGACCCTCACCATCATCGTGACGACGTTCGCGGGGACCAAGCGCGCGAAGGCGATCGGGATGTGGAGCGCCGTCGCCGGCGCGGGCGGCGCGACCGGCGCGCTGCTCGGCGGGATCCTCGTCCAGGAGCTCTCCTGGAGGTGGGTCCTCTTCATCAACGTGCCCATCGGGGCGGTGCTGGCGGCGCTCGCCCTCGCGGTGCTGCCCGAGTTCCGCCGCGACGAGGCCCGGCGGTCGCTCGACGTGCTCGGCGCGGTGCTGGTCACGGCGGGGCTCTCGACAGCCGTCTACGGGATCGTGAACGCGACCAGCTATGGCTGGGGGTCCACGCGGACGGTCGTCACGCTCGTGATCGCCGGGGTGCTGCTGCTCGCCTTCTGGGTGGTGGAGACCCGCTTCGTCGACGTCCCGCTCGTGCCGATGCGGTTCTTCCGGTCCCGCACGGCGAGCGGCGCCAACCTCGTGATGATGCTGGTCGGCGGGGCGTTCTTCTCGATGTGGTACTTCCTCACGCTCTTCATGCAGGACGTGCTCGGGTACGACGCGCTGAAGACCGGGCTCGCGTTCCTCCCGCAGTCCGCGGCGATCATCATCGGGGCGCAGCTCTCGAGCCGGACGATGTCGAGGATCGGGGTCTGGCCGATCGTCGTTGCGGGCACGACCCTCGCGACGGTGGGGTTCATCTTCCTCTCCCAGCTCACCGTGGACGCGACGTACGTGACCGCGATCATGCTGCCGGGCTGCGCGGTCGCCTTCGCCCTGGGGCTGCTCTTCAGCCCGCTCGCCGCGGCGGCGACCTCGACGGTGGCGCCGGCCGATGCGGGGCTCGCGTCGGGCATCCTCTCCACGTCGCGGCAGGTGGGCGGGTCGCTCGGGCTCGCGATCCTCGCGACGGTGGCGACGAGCCACGCGATGGACGTGCTCGGACACTCGCTCCCGCCGGTGACGAGCCCCGAGTACCACACGCCGGCCACCCTCGCCGCGACGACCGCGGGGTTCAACGCGGCGTTCCGGTGGTCGGCCGGGATCACGTTCGTCGCGCTGTTCGCGGCGCTGCTGCTGCGCGGCGCGGTCGCCGTGCGCCAGCCGTCACCGAAGGTCGAGGTCGCCCCCGCCGACTGACGCGGGCCGCGTCGGTCGCCCGAGCACGAGTCGGTCGACGGCGATCGCGCCGAGCAGCACCCAGACGATCTCGGTGGGGATCCGGTACCGCAGGTGCGGGGTCACGAGCAGCCCGACCGCCGCGGTGAACGCGACCATGGTCACGAGCGGCCAAAGCAGCAGCCGTCGTCGTCGCGCGATGACGAACCCTGCGACCGCGAACGGGGTCAGCAGCCAGAACGCGGCGATCTGCGTCCAGGAGATCCAGTCGGCGCGCCCGAGGTAGTACGCCGACGTGAAGACCGGGTATCCGGGTCGCCACAGGCTCCAGAGCCAGAGCTCCCGCATCACCCCGACGACCGGCCAGCGGTGCCAGTGGGCCGTGGCGTACGAGAGGGCCGCGGAGCGGAAGTACCAGTCGTACTGCGCCTCGTTGGCGTGGGGGTGGGCGCGGATCACCCTGGCGTACACGGGCACCCAGCAGGTGAGCCCGTCGTACCCGGTGAGCGGCCCGTAGTAGCTCTGCGGGCAGTTCGCCCCGACGAGCGTCTGGCCGAGGTCGTTCGAGACGAGGACCGGCCGGTGGAACCTGTTCGCGTTGTACGCCGACCACGGGGCGACGACGGCCACCGCGAGCACCCCGACGACGGCGAGCGCCCGCACCGCGTCGAGCAGCCGCGCGGACGAGGACCGCGTGGCCGACAGCACCGCGGGCACGACGAGGAGAACCCCGAGCAGGGCGAGCTCCGCGCGGGTGAGCGCGAGCAGCCCGAGGACGAGGCCGAGGAGGACGACCCGACGCGTCGTCGGCTCGCGACGGTACCGGACCACGAGCAGCACGACGACGGCGAGGAGGAGCACCGCCGGCGCCTCCGAGGTCGCCACGAGGTCGTTCACCCAGAGACCCGGGTAGATCGCCGCGAGGACGCCGGCCAAGAGCCCGACCCGCGGGCCGGCGAGGTCCCTTCCCACGTAGGCGAGCACCAGGACGGCGAGCGCGCCGAGCAGCGCCACGGTGGCGCGCTGTGCCGTGTACCCGAACGGCTCCACGGCTCCGGCAGGGACGAGCAGCAGCACGGTGAGCGGGCCGTGCAACGCCGTCGGCGCGTGGAACGGGAAGTACGGAGTGGTGAACCCGCGCCCCTCGAGGAGGTTGTGCGCGACCCGGACGTACCACGCCTCGTCGGCGAGCACGCCGCGGGTCGGTGGCAGCGGCTCGAACCGACCGAGCACGAGTCGCAGCACGAGCGCGCCGAGCGCCACGACCCCCGCGGCGACGTCGAAGCGCTCGTCGGCGACGGTCCCGACGGTGCCACGCCACCCGGCGCGCCGCGGCGTGACGTCCCCGGGGGAGTCGGCGAGCGAGGGTGGTGCCGTCGTCACCGCGCGGCGCTGCGGCGTAGGTGGTGCGCACCGCGTGCGCTGGTCGCCGACGCAGCTGCCATCGCCTGACCGTACCGCCGGTGGCTCAGTCGGCTTGCCCGTCGGCGTGGTCCGCGACGGGGTCGGCACCGGGCGTCTGGACCTCAGAAGGGTGCGCGAACTCCACGGACCACAGCGAGCGCGGCCGCGACCCGACCTGATCAGACCAGACGGGCCCGCGCGTCGCGTTCACGACCCGGACGACGACGTAGAGCAGGAACATGGCGAACGGCAGCTCGAGGAACACGGCCTGGAGCGCGGAGACCCAGAGGTCGCTCGAGCGCGCGGTCGTCACGTCGAACCACGCGTCGGCGCACAGGAGCGTTGCCGTGGCCGTCGCGAAGAGCACGATGACGGCCCGCCGCCGCCAGGCGGCCCACGCCGTCGCGACGAGCCCGGTGAGCAGGGCCAGGTCGAACCCGATCCAGGCCAGGTTCCAGTGTGCGGCGTCGTAACGGCGAGGCAGGGTGAGCCCGAGGACGACGATCCAGGCGCACAGGGCGACGCACGCGAGCACGAGGGTCTCGATCACGTGCCGTCTCGTCTGAGGGTGTGGCCGGTGCACCGCGACCTCCGCGCGGAGTCTACGACCACGGTCTGGCCGTCAGTCCGCTACACCCTCCACGTCGACGTCAGCGGTCGCGGCGAGCTCGCGCACGCCGTCGAGGAACGCGAGACGTGCGTCGTCGTCGAGCACGCCGTAGCAGGGCACGACCAGCTGGGTCGCGCGGTCCTCGGCGAGGGCGCACCGTTCGACCAGCTCGTCCGTGACGACCGGCGCCTCGCTCGCCTCATAGCCGTAGAGCTCGAACGCGTCGGGGCTCATGAGGTAGTGCGACTCGGCGGGGGTGATGCCGAGCTCGGCCACCGACTCGGCGTACGCGCCGCCACGGAGCTCGCGCAGCACCACGACCAGCTGGTACGCGCGGGCGACGGGGTCGTCGGCCAGGGCGAGGTGCCGGTACCCGTCGACGAGCGGCCACCGACCGGCCGGTGCCGCGGCGACGACCTGCTCGGCGGCCGCGCAGAACGGACCGAGCCCCTCGGTGGCCCTGAACGTGCGGCGTGCGTAGGCGTGCGCTGCCTGGAGGTAGGCGTCCGCCGTCGTGCGCGGATCGGCGACCGCCCTGCCCTCGGTCCACCAAGTCTCGACGAGCGAGGGCTTGAACCAGCGGAACGCGTCGGCCACCGTCGCGGCGTCGACGTCGCCCAGGACGCCACCTCGACCGAGGCAGTAGAACATGAACACGTCGAGCCCGAGCCGCTCGCCCCTCGCCGCGGTCTCGTCGGCGAAGTAGAACGCACCTCCGAGCTCGGCGATCGGTGCGGCGGTCGCGTCGATCAGGCTCGTGGTGTCCACCGGGCCAACCTATGCCGAGGTGCCCGACCGCGCTCAGGCGCCCCGCAACCTCAGGCGTTCGAACGGTCCGTCGAGGGTCGCCGTCGCGGCGTCGCGCGTCGAGATGACGTCCACGGCCTGCCCGTCCGCCTCGGCGGCGACCGCCGTCCGACCGTGGACCACGACGCCGACGGCGCCGGGCCGTCGGAACGCGCCCTCGGATGCCCACTCCACGACGACGTCACCGCCCTCGGTGGAGACGCGGTAGGCGTCACGGCGCGTCGGCCCGTCGCCGTCGCCGTCGTCGTCGTACCCGACCCCCGCTGCGGTGCCGTCTGGCGCGAGGCAGACGTGCAGCGTCCAGCGCTTCGTGGCGTGCGGGGCGTCGAGGGTCGCCGCGTCGTCGAGCCAGCCGTCGTCGAGCACGACGACGGTCCCAGCGCGCTGCAGGACGAGGGGCTGCCCGAGCAGCGTGTCGAGGTCGGCGGCCGCGCCACCTGTGATGTCGTCCTCGGGTGCGATGGTGCCGTCGACCGGCGTGCAGAGCCTGAGGCGACGCCAGGCGCCGGGCGGGACCTCGAACCTGGCGCTCGTCTGGTCTGGGTCGGCGACCGGGACGACCAGCAGCTCGTTGCCGAGCAGGAACGAGCTCGCGTCGGCGTCGAACCACGTACCGAGCGGCCGCACCGGCCAGTCCGTCGGCCTCAGCAGCGGGTGGCCGAGCCGGTGCGCCTCCTCCGCGAGGCGGTACAGGTGCGGGAGCAGTCGGTAGCGCAGCCGGATCAGCTGTTCGATGGCGGCGTCGAACGGCGCGGGGAAGGTCCAGGGCTCCCGGTCCGGTGCGCTGATCGCGCAGTGCGTGCGGCAGAGCGGCGAGAGGACGCCGAGCTCGAGCCAGCGGACGTAGAGGCCGGGCGAGGGCGTGCCGGTGAACCCGCCGATGTCGGATCCCGTGAACGGGATCGAGGAGAGCCCGAGCCCGAGGAAGGTCGGCACCTGCTGGGCGAGCCCCTCGACGGAGCTCTCGACGTCGGCGGTCCAGTGCCAGGCCCACCGCGCGACCGACGCCCATCCCGACCTCGACAGCACGAACGGTCGCGTCCCATCCCCGGCGAGCGTCTCGTGGGCGACACGGTTCATGTAGAGGCCGTAGACGTTGTGCGCCTCGGCGTGATCGCCGCCGCGGCCGTCGAGGTCGTGGCGAAGCGAGCGCGGGAGCGAGTGGTCGCCCCAGAGCGTGATCGAGGTCGGCTCGTTCATGTCGTGCCAGACCCCCGCGATCCCACGAGAGGTGAGCGACGCGTACTTGGACGCCCACCACGAGCGGGTCGACGCGCTCGTGAAGTCGGGGAAGGCGGCCCAGCCCGGCCACACCGCACCGTGCGCGACGCGCCCGTCTCCTTCGAGGAGGAAGTGGCCGCCCTCGACCCCCTCGCGGTAGAGCTCGAACCCGTCGTCGCGCCGGACCGCGGGGTCGACGATCGCGACGAGGCGCGTCCCACCCTCCTGTGCGCGGGCCGCGAGCTCCTCGACGCGGCCGAACCGGTGCGCGTCGAACGTGAACACGCCGAAGTCGTCCATGTGGTCGATGTCGAGGTGCAGCGCCGAGATCGGCAGGCTGCGCGCGCGGAAGCCGTCGAGGACCCGTGCGACCACGGAGTCGGTACGCCATCCCCACCGGCAGTGGTGGTACCCGAGCGCCCACCTCGGCGGCATGGCGGGCCGTCCGGTCAGGCGGGCGGCCGCCGTGAGGACCTCGTCGAGCTCCCCGAGCGCGACGTAGGTCACGAGCGCGCCGTCCTGCACCTCGACCTGCACGCCGTGCGACGCGTGCGCGACCGCGCCGACGGTGACCGTCGCCTCGACGGTCACCTCGTGGAGCGCCCAGACCGGTCCGGTCGGGTGGAGGCCGACGGTGACCGGCACCGCGCAGTACAGCGGGTCCTGCCCGGGTCCCCAGGTGCCACCGGGGTCGTGGTTCCAGAGGCGGTGCGTCCCCCCGGTGAGGTCGAGCGCGCTCGCCTGCTCACCGAGCCCGCACACCCGCTCCCCCTCGCGCAGGACCCTGCGCAGCACGCGCCGCGTCCCTCGGGCGAGCGGCGGCAGCTCCTCGTACCGGCGACGGCCGAGCTCGTCGAGGACGCGGACGCCGTCACCGTCCACCTCGACGCGCGCGCGCGGCGTCACGAGCGCGCACGTCCCGCCGACGGCGACGTCCACGCGGACGTCGGTCGGGGCGTCGAGGTCGGCGTCCCGGGTCGCGACGTCGATGGGCGCGCGGCCGGGCCCCCACGCGATGCGCACGAGGGAGTCGGACAGGGCGTGGACGTGGAGCGTCCCGCGCTCGAACGTGACCGCGAGGCCCGCGCCGTCGGCGATCGGGGTGGCGCCGGTGACCGTACCGAGCGAGACCGCGCGACGCGGCGCGCGGTGACGGAGCCACCAGTGCGCGTCGCGCACCGTCATCGTGAGGGTGTTGACCGCGATCGCGCCGACCGTCCTCGGGGAGAGCGCGGAGACCTCCCGTAACGCGAGCTGCGCCTTGAGGAGCGCGCGTCGGGTCGCGGTGCGCATCAGGTTCGCAACCTACCCGTGCGTGGTTCGTCGTTGTGAGGCCGATGCGACGTCGTTGGTGGCTCGGCGGTGTGTCGTTGCCGAACTACGGTGGCCGGCGCTCCAGTGTCGGATCGGGGGGAGATGATCGTCGCACCGCTTCGGGAGGCCGGCGACGTCGCCGTGCGGTCGCTTGGCGCCCCGGTCTCGGATGCGCTCGCGCTCCTGCGAATCGGGCAGCGCCGTGACCGCCACCCAGCTGTGCACGTCGGATGGCAGGTCGTGAACCTCGACGTCTCGGGCAGGCGGCTGCGCTACCGCGTGACCGACAACGTCCTCCCGGTCACCGAGGACGAGGCACCGATCTGGGCGATGAGCCTGCACGGGTACTTCGCGGGGGGCTCGATGTACGCGCGCGAGAGCGAGGTGCTCGCCGCTCGGCTCGGCTGGCGGGTCGTCAACCCTTCCCTGCCCGGGTTCGGTGGTTCGGACCCGCTGCCCGGCGAGACGGTCACGATCGCGGCGCTCACCGCGGAGCTCGAGCGCGTGCGACGCCACCTCGGGATCGACCGCATGGTGCTGCTCGGCCACTCCATGGGCGCGGCCGTCGCGGTGCACCTCGCCGCGACCGCGCCGGACGCCGTCTTGGGGGTGCTCTACCGCGACGGCGTCGCCACCCCGTCGTGGCAGCGGCGCCAGGGCGCCGTCGCGCGCGTGCTCGCGGGTGCGCTGCCGGACCTGGCACCCGTCGCCGACATGGTGGCCGCCGCGTCCCTCGACCTTCCGGACCTGCTCGTGGGACACGCGTTCACCACGGTTCGCTCCCTCATCCCCGACCTGCGCCACAACATCCGATCCTTCTCCCGCAGCCAGCCGATCGCGTCGATGCTCATGTCGCTCGACCTCTCCGAGGATGTGCGCCGCGTGCGGGCGAGCGGGATCCCGCTGCTCGCCGAGTGGGGGTGCTTCGACCGTCTCGTGCCGCCGGCCACTGCGACGGAGTTCGCCGACGTCGCGGACCTCGACGTCCACTGGATCCCCGGGGGCCACTCCTGGATGCTGGCGCGCCCGAGCGGCCAGGCCGACGTGCTGGCCCAGATGGGGTGGGGCCGGGCGTTCCTCGACGCCGTCGAGGCGCGTCGGCTCGCGCTCGCTACGTGACGTAGAGCTGGCCGCTCGAGTCCTTCACGGACAGCGACGTCAGGCCCACGGTCGCCGGGCCCACGATCACCGCGCCGTCGGCGACCTGGAACTCCGAGCCGTGGCACGGGCAGACGATCACGTGGTTCGCCGGGGAGTAGGTGACCGTGCAGCCGGCGTGCGGGCAGACCGCGTCGTAGGCGACGAAGCTGCCCGACGACGGCTGGATCACGAGGCCGGGGTCACCGGTGCTCGGCACCGTGAAGTAGGCCGCCTGACCGACCGGGACGTCGACCGCCGGCCCGATCTTTGTCCCGCTCGCGGTGGGAGGGCCGCCGCCGCCCTTGCCAGGGAGCGTCCGGCCAGGCCCGGTGTCCTTGAC
>Ga0318494_10000265_pt1 | contig 16941 bp, 18 predicted proteins | sample GRESIP108b1f24_FD_203293 | JGI IMG/M metagenome (GOLD analysis project Ga0318494, IMG submission 203293) | Tropical soil microbial communities from Luquillo Experimental Forest, Puerto Rico - GRE.SIPMG.108b1f24 | ecosystem: Environmental > Terrestrial > Soil > Tropical forest > Bulk soil... | reverse complement strand
CCCCGGCCTTAATGGGGGCACTGCGCACGAACTCCATTCTCATCCGCGCCATAGCCGCAGCCCGTTTCGACTGCTTGCTCACCCGCACGGCCACACCCTAGCCCTACCAAGCGCCCGGCTGGTACTCGGCGGTCATCTCCCGCCAGGACAGGGGTTCGCCGCAGTGCGCGCAGTTCATTCGCGGATCGGCGGCGTGGCCGCAGGCGCGATGGATCAACCGCACCGGCGGAACGGCGTTCTTGTACTTGTCGCCCCAGGCCGCGAGGGACAGCAGCACCGGATAGAGATCGGCGCCCTTGCTCGTGAGGCGGTACTCGTACCGCGCCGGGCGGTCCTGGTAGCGCACCCGGTCGAGGATTCCCTCGTCCACCAGGACCCGGAGCCGGTCGTTGAGCACGTTGCTGCCCAGGCCGAGTTTCGAGCGGAAGTGGTCGTAGCGGCGCTCGCCGCGGAAGCACTCGCGCAGGATCATCATCGTCCACCGCTCGCCGATCACCGACCACGTGCGGGCGACGGAGCAGTAGAGGCCATCCAGCTCGTCGTGCTTCATTCCGACAGCCTAGAACGGGTGGGCCAGGTAAGACATCTTTCGAGTCTTAACTGCTTGATGGAATAGCGCCTCGTTGGCTGCAGTTCAACTAAAAACGAGTGTTATGAGTTCAGAGGCGGTCAAATGCCCTACTACCAGTTCACCGTTCCCACCGGCGGCGCGACGCTGCAGCACAAGTCCGAGGTCGCGGCTGCGATGACGAAGGTCCCCAGCGAGGTGACTGGCGCACCTGGCGCCTACGTGTACCGCTCCTTCGTCGAAGTCCCGCCGGGCAGCGTCTTTGTGTCTGGCGAGCCCGTCAGCGGGTCGCGGATGGTCGGGATCATCCGTCAGGGCCGGTCGCCCGAGGTCAAGGCGAAGCTCATCCACGGACTCGCGGACGCGTGGTGCGAGATCCCCGGCGCCAACGCCCTGGAGGACGGCGTCATCCTGCCCGAGATCACGGACGAACCGGGCGCCATCTACTGATCGGGGGATGGCATGAAGCAGGCTCAGACGATTCCCGAGACGTTTCTCGGCGTCGGCTACACAAGAGACCGGGCCGGCTTACCGCTGGAGGCGGTGCGTGTTCCCGTGTCGCGGCCGGCGGCCGAGCAGGTGCTGATCCGTATGACCGCCTCGTCGCTCAACCCAGTGGAGTACAAGCTGGCCGATCTCAACTTCATGGGACGGACGCCGCCTGTGGCTCTCGGTCTTGACCTCGCGGGCGTGGTGGTCGCCGTGGGTGACGGTGTCGGCGGCGTGGCCGTCGGCGACGGGGTGGCCGCGATGGCCGACTTGAACGGTGACGGCGGCTGGGTCGCCACCGGCGAGACCGGAGGCGACGGCGGCTACGCCCTCGCTCACCAATTCCTCACCGTTGCCAAGCCACCGTCGGTGAGCTTCCGCGATGCGGCGGCGCTTCCGATGGCCTTCCTGTCGGCTTTTGCGGGCCTCTACCCGGTGGTGCGGGCCGGGGACACGGTCTACATCCCCGGCGGCGGGGGCGGCGTCGGCCATTTCGCCGTACAGATGGCGGCGCGTGCCCTGGGGGCGGGGCTGGTCATCAGCAGCGGCAGCACGCCGCAATCAATCGCATTGGCCCGGCAGTCCGGAGCCCACCACGTTTTCGACTACAAGCGCGACGACATCGCCGCCGAGATCGCGAAGCTGACGGGTGGCCGGGGCGTCGACCTCGTCTTCGACGCCACCTACAGCGAGCGTGGCTTCATCGAGAGCGCCAAGACCGTCCGGCGGGGCGGCAGTTGGATCGTGCTCGGTGTCGGCCCCGGCAAGACGACGCGCTTGGCCGAAACGCACAGCCCGGTGGATGACATCCTGGCCGAGCGCGGCGCCAAGCATGTCAACGTCAATCTACTGCGCTACTTCTCCGAACCCGCCGCGCTCGACGACGAGGCGCGCGCCTTTCTAAAGCGCGGGATGGTTCTGGCGATGGAGTGGGCGGCGCAGGGACTTGTGGTCCCGCACATCGGTCAGACCATCGACAGCACCGTCGAGGCAATCAACGCGGGATTGCAGTCGCTGAAGGCGGGCCACGGCGTAGTGGGCAAGGTGGCCGTGGTCGTGGATCGCGAACTGGCCCAAAGGAAGTCCCAAAGGAAGTGAGGAAACCACATGGTCACGAAATTACTGGCGGGAGCCGCTATAGCGCTCAGCTCCTATATTGGCGCAACGGCACCCGTGAGCGCCGACCCGAGCCCGTTCGGCACCCTGGGCTGCAGCTGCCGACAGACATCCCCGGCCAACGGTCCGGCCCTCAACTCGCAGATAGATCGCGGACTGCGGGAAGGTCATTCCGTGCGGTTGCCAGGACTACCGGCACTGGGCGCTTCCTGAACTAAAGCACCCAGTAGGTGTCGTGGCGGATGAACCACTCCCGGCGTTCGTCGTCGGTCATGTCCGCCAGTGCGGTCAGACCCTCGAAGTAGGCCTCGCGCGGCGCGCCGGGCGCGAACAACATCAGGACCGACGCGGGCTCGTCCGCCTCGTTGCGGAAACCATGGATCCCGCCGGGTGGGACGTAGAGGAAGTCGCCCTGGTGACCGTCGGCCCACTCGTTGCCGTCGTAGAGCTTCATCGTCCCGGACAGGACGAAGAATGCGTCGGACACGGCGCGGTGATAGTGCGACGGCGGCCCACCACCGGCCGGGGCGATGTCGACCCGATAGAGGTCATAGTCGCCGTCGGTGGCCTGTTGGTTGGCCAGGTAGTGGTACTTGGTCCCGAAGGTCTCGTAGTCGGCCGGCGCCCCTCCGTTTTCAGGAGCTCGCCTGAGCCAGGCGCCGATCTCCGGTTCGTCGTTGGTGTAGCGGGGCGGCGGGTACGGGGGCACGACGAGCGACATGTTTTCCAGTGTGCCCCGGTGTACCGGTCAGTCGACGGGATACACGACTCCGGTCAACTCCTCGGAGACCGCCCAGAGCCGGCGCTGCCGGTCGACGTCGTGGGACTTGCGGCTGGACGCCACGAGCGTTGGGTAGCCGCGTGTTTGGGCGAAGCCGTCGGGACCGTAGTACTGGCCGCCGAGCACGGCCGGGTCGGTCGCGGCGCGCAATGTCGGCAGGGCGCCGGCGGCCGCGTCCTGGGCGATGAACGATCCGACCAAGGGGTAAACGCGCGCAAGCCCCGCGGGCAGGTTGCGCATCAGCTCGGTGTTCGAGCCGCCGGGGTGGGCGGCCGTAGCGATCGTCGTCGCACGGGGCGCCAGCCGTCGCTGCAGTTCGTAGGTGAACAGCAGGTTGGCGAGCTTGGCCTGCCCGTAGGCCCCGACCCGGCTGTAGCCGTGTTCCCACTGCAGGTCGTCGAAGTGGATGTCGGCGCGGATGCGGTGGCCGATGCTGCTGACCGTCACGACCCGCGAGCCGGCGACCGGCAGCAGCCGATCCAGCAACAGACCGGTGAAGGCGAAGTGGCCCAGGTGATTGGTGCCGAACTGTATCTCGAAGCCGTCCTTGGTGGTCGACTTCGGCGTGTACATTACGCCGGCGTTGTTGATGAGCAGGTCGATGCGGTCGTGATCGGAGCGCAGTTGCTCGGCCGCGGCGCGGATGGAATCCAGCGACGTCAGGTCCAGCTCCTGCAGCCCGACCTCGGCGCCCGGGCTCTGGGCGGTGATGCGTGCGGCGGCGTCCTTGCCCTTGTCGAGATTGCGGACCGCCAGCACCACGTGCGCGCCGTGGTCGGCGAGTGCGGCGGCGGTCTCGTAGCCGAGGCCGGTGTTGGCTCCGGTGACGACGGCGACGCGACCGGTCTGGTCGGGAATATCCGATGCGGTCCACTTGGCCATGAAAGCTCCTAAGCTAGTAAGGTAAACGGGGCGAGCGCTCCGGTTGCTGTTCACTATACGGAACGCGCGCCCCGTTTTGTCAACCGATGGGTGGTGAAAAGATGGCGCAACCCGCACGGCCGCTGCGCGCCGACGCGGCGCGCAACCGTGCCCGCGTGCTGGAGGTCGCCTACGACACCTTTGCGGCGGAGGGCCTTTCGGTCCCGATCGACGAGATCGCCCGGCGCGCCGGCGTCGGCGCCGGCACCGTCTACCGGCACTTCCCGACCAAGGAGTCGCTGTTCCAGGCCGTCATCCAGGACCGCATGCAGCGCCTCGTCGACGACGGCTACGCGCTGCTGGAATCCGACGGGCCCGGCGAAGCGCTCTTCAGCTTCCTGCGCTCGATGGTGTTGCAGTGGGGCGCGACGGACCGCGGACTGGCCGATGCGCTGGCCGGGTTCGGCATCGACATCGCAAGCGCCGCGCCCGACGCCGAGGACGCGTTCTACGCCGTGCTCGGGGAGCTGCTTCGCGCCGCGCAGGAAGCCGGCACCGCACGGAAGGACCTCAGTGTGCGCGAAGTGAAGACGATCCTGGTCGGATGCCAGGCGATGGAGGCGTACAACTCCGCGTTGGCCGAGCGGGTGACCGACGTCGTCGTCGACGGTTTGCGCCCTGGGCGATAACGAATCGGGCGCGTCTTGATTGCCCGGCTCCTCAGCCCACCGCTACACGGTGCGCATCGTCGCCGGGCTCCTTGCACTCGGCATAGGCGAGTGCTAAGAATGACGTTGGCACTCGCGACCGGTGAGTGCTAGGTCGGGACGGTGAGACCAACCTTGGTCGTCCGTCGCGGGCACTGCACCCGGCCAGAACGTGTCATCCCCAATCCGGAGGAATCACTTCGCAATGGCCAAGACAATTGCGTACGACGAAGAGGCCCGTCGCGGCCTCGAGCGGGGCCTGAACAGCCTCGCCGACGCGGTAAAGGTGACGTTGGGTCCCAAGGGCCGCAACGTCGTCCTGGAGAAGAAGTGGGGTGCCCCCACGATCACCAACGATGGTGTGTCCATCGCCAAGGAGATCGAGCTGGAGGACCCGTACGAGAAGATCGGCGCCGAGCTGGTCAAGGAAGTCGCCAAGAAGACCGACGACGTCGCCGGTGACGGCACGACGACGGCCACGGTGTTGGCCCAGGCGCTCGTCAAAGAGGGCCTGCGCAACGTCGCGGCCGGCGCCAACCCGCTGGGCCTCAAGCGCGGCATCGAGAAGGCCGTGGAGAAGATCACCGAGACCCTGCTCAAGTCGGCCAAGGACGTCGAGACCAAGGAGCAGATCGCTGCGACCGCGGGAATCTCGGCGGGCGACCAGTCGATCGGCGACCTGATCGCCGAGGCGATGGACAAGGTCGGCAACGAGGGCGTCATCACCGTCGAGGAGTCCAACACCTTCGGCCTGCAGCTCGAGCTCACCGAGGGCATGCGGTTCGACAAGGGCTACATCTCGGGCTACTTCGTCACCGACGCCGAGCGTCAGGAAGCGGTCCTGGAGGACCCCTACATCCTGCTGGTCAGCTCCAAGGTGTCGACGGTCAAGGACCTGCTGCCGCTGCTGGAGAAGGTCATTCAGGGCGGCAAGCCGCTGCTGATCATCGCCGAGGACGTCGAGGGCGAGGCGCTGTCCACCCTGGTTGTCAACAAGATCCGCGGCACTTTCAAGTCGGTGGCGGTCAAGGCCCCCGGCTTCGGTGACCGGCGCAAGGCGATGCTGCAGGACATGGCCATCCTCACCGGTGGTCAGGTCATCAGCGAGGAGGTCGGCCTTTCTCTGGAGACCGCCGACGTCAGCCTGCTCGGCAAGGCCCGCAAGGTCGTCATCACCAAGGACGAGACCACCATCGTCGAGGGCGCCGGTGACCCGGACGCCATCGCCGGCCGGGTGGCCCAGATCCGCGCCGAGATCGAGAACAGCGACTCCGACTACGACCGCGAGAAGCTGCAGGAGCGCCTGGCCAAACTGGCCGGCGGTGTTGCGGTGATCAAGGCGGGCGCGGCCACCGAGGTCGAGCTCAAGGAGCGCAAGCACCGCATCGAGGACGCGGTCCGCAATGCCAAGGCGGCCGTCGAGGAGGGCATCGTCGCCGGCGGCGGTGTGGCCCTGCTGCACTCGGCCCCGGCGCTGGACGAGCTGAAGCTCACCGGCGACGAGGCGACCGGCGCCAACATCGTCAAGGTGGCGTTGGAGGCTCCGCTCAAGCAGATCGCCTTCAACTCCGGGCTGGAGCCCGGCGTTGTCGCCGAGAAGGTCCGCAACTCGCCCGCCGGTACCGGCCTGAACGCGGCCACCGGTGAGTACGAGGACCTGCTGAAGGCGGGCGTCGCCGACCCGGTCAAGGTGACCCGTTCGGCGCTGCAGAACGCGGCGTCCATCGCGGGGCTGTTCCTGACGACCGAGGCCGTCGTGGCCGACAAGCCGGAGAAGGCGGCCGCGCCCGCGGGCGACCCGACCGGCGGCATGGGCGGTATGGACTTCTAAGTCCGCCAACGAAAAAGCCCGGTCCCTCTTGGGACCGGGCTTTTTCGTGTCCCCGCCGAGCCTGCGTACAGGGCGAAAGAACGCGGGAATGCACGCCTTCACCGCAGGCTCGGTGCCTTGACCGCGGGCTCGGCGCTCATCGAGCGCCGCAGAAACACGGCTTAATCCGGTAGCGAGAACACCACACAGTCGTGGAGGCAACCTTTGGCCGCATCGGGGGAGTCGGCGTCGGCTTCGCGGTGCAGCAGTGCGCGGGTGGGCACGACCGCCACGCGGGCGGTCTCGTCGTTCGCCGGATCGTCAGCGGTTACCTCGGCAGTGCCGTCGACGATCAGCGAGTAGCCACCGGGCTGGGGCGGCGGCCACAGCAGGGTGACGTCGCGGCGGTCGGCCAGGTTTTTCCGCGTGTGGCCACCGATGAGCCCGACGTCGAAGATCGCCCCGCGCAACCGCGGCTCGACCGTCACGGTATGGACGCGATAGCCGTCGTCCACGGTGATCAGGTACCCGAACGGGTAGTCGGCGAGCGCGGCGGCGAGCCGCTCGACGTCCACCCTCTTCTTCGTGCGCATGGCTTCGAGGATATGTGAGGGGCGCTAGTCGTCGAGTAGGTCCTCCGGCACCCTGATGCCCGAATTGGGCTCGCCGGGGTCGCGGTCGGCCTTGTTGAAGAAACCCGAGTTAGGTATTGCGGGCTCACGGGTCGGCAGGTTCCGGAGACCCGAGTCGTTGCCGCTCTGGGCGAAGAAGCCGGTCGGGTTGGTTGTCGTAGTTCGCAGGGCCGGAGGTATGGGGGTGGGGCCATTTGCAGCGCTGGCGGCGCCGGCATGCCCGCCGCCCGACCCGAGGCCGCCGGCAAGGCCGCCCCCGTCCGCCGGCCCGGTGGCGGCGCCGGTGGCCATCGCCGGGTTGAGCAAGCCCTGGGGCAGGCCCGCGCCCAAGCCGCCGGTCGTGGCGCCGACGGAGTTGAGGACGCTCGAGCTGAGCGTGGCCGCGCTGACGCCGCCCGTCACGTACGCGCCGGAGCCGAGCATGCCGTTGTCGAAGACGCCGGTGTTGGCGGTGCCGGTGTTGAACAAGCCGGCGTTGAGGGCCCCCGCGTTGGCGAAGCCGGTGTTGGACATGCCGGCGTTTCCGATGCCGAAGTTTCCCGTGCCGGAGTTGAACAATCCGACGTTGTTGGTGCCGGAGTTGAACAACCCGATGTTGCCGGTGCCCGAGTTCAAGCCGCCGAAGCCGAACTGGTTATTGCCGGTCAGCCCGATCCCGAAGTCGTTGTTGCCGGTATTGCCGAAGCCGACGTTGCTATTGCCGAGGTTGCCAAGGCCGATGTTGTTGGTCCCCGAGTTTCCATAGCCCAGATTCTGGCTCCCGCTGGTCCCCGCGCCGGCGTTCGAACTGGGCGCCGTGCCCCCCGTGGCCCCACTGGGCCCCGCGGCTCCCGTGGACTGCGTGGCGCCCGTGCCCCCCGTGGTCCGCGTGGACCCGTTGGACGCCGTGGACGCCGTGGACCCGCCGGGACCGAGGAGGTTGATACCGAGCCCCTGCAGGACCTGCCGCCAGGGCGCCAATTGTGCAACGGCCGCCGACGCGTCCGCGTGGTAACCGAACATCGCGGCCACGTCCGATGCCCACATCGCTTCGTAAGCGGCCTCGGTGTCCATGATCGCCGGGGCGTTGAGCCCGAACCAGTTCGTCGACGCCAGCGCCCGCACCAGGAAACGATTGGCCGCCACCACCGCGGGCTGCACCGTGGCGGCCACCGCGGCCTCGAACGCGGCCGCGATGGCCGTGGCCTGGCTCGATGCGGCCTCCGCCTGCGCCGCCGCCGCGCTGAGCCAGCTCACATACTGGGTCGAGACGGCCATCATCGCCGCCGCCGACGCGCCCTGCCACGAACCGTTGGCCAGATCCGATGTCACCGCGAAAAATGACGATGCTGACGACGCCAGGTCCTCGGCCAGCCCGTCCCAGGCGGCCGCGGCAGCAAGCAGCGGCGCCGCTCCGGGACCGGCGAAGATTAGTGCCGAATTGATTTCTGGCGGCAACCACGCAAAATGCGGGCTCGTCACTAACCCAACTTAACCGGGAAAGGGGGCCTTCGTGGCGTTATCGGCCAGGTAGCGGGGCGGGCTTGCGGCCGCGGACCAACTTGCCGGGACGGGCGTCGGTGGGAACCCCGTTCTCAGCGATCATTTCGCCGGACACAATCGTTGCGACATACCCGTCCGCGGTCTGGTCCAGGCGTCGCCCGCCGGCGGGGAGGTCATAACTGATGACCGGCTTGTGCAGCCTCAGTGCGGCGTGATCGATGACGTTGAGGTCGGCCTTGTAACCGACGGCGATGCGGCCGCGGTCGCCCAGCCCGGCCACGCGGGCCGGGACCGACGTCAGCTCGCGGACGGCTTCGGGCACCGAGAACCGCCCGGACCTACGGTCGCGGGCCCAGTGCGCCAGGAAGTACGTCGAGTAGCTGGCGTCGCAAATCATTCCGTAATGGGCGCCGCCGTCGCCGAGCCCGAGCACCACGTCGTCGCGGTGCAGCAGCTCGCCGACGGTATCCAGCGAGTTGCCCTGCAGGTTGCTGGTCGCGACCAACAGCATGGCGCGCCCGTCGTCGTCGAGCAGCCGGTCGTAGGCCTCTTCCATCGGGTCCGCCCCGCGGGCCCGCGCCCGAGCGCCGATGCTGGTCGACGGGTCCGGCTCGTAGTCGGGGTTGTCGCCGAGCGGGAAGATCCAGTCCCACATCTGCGCCACGAAGAGGATGGGGTGGCCCTGGCCGGGCTTGTCGGCGAGGATGCGGGCGCGGACCTCGGGCTCCCGCATTTTTGCCACCCGCTCGGCCAGCGGCAGGTGGGCGATCTCGCGGTAGCTGGGGTACAGCACGAACGGGTTGGCGCTCAGCTGCAGGCCGATGATCAGCCCGATCGGACGGGGCAGCAACTGCGCGGTGACATCGCCCCCGGCGGCGTTGGCCTTCTCGATCATGGTGATCGCGTCCGGCCACGTCGGGTCGCCCGCGTTGGCGACGACCAGGGTGAAGGTGACCGGCAGCCCGACCTCCTCGGCGACGTCGAAAACCGTCTGCAGCACGGGCTGGTAGCCGCCGGCCGGAATGTCGGGCACGAACTGAAGCAGGCCGCCGCCGGCGTCCACGACACCTCTGGCGATCTCTTCGATCTCCTCGCGGGCCGCGTCGTAACTCGGGATGGGCGAACCGCTTTCGGTCTTGTGGATCGTCAACCGCGACGACGCGAAGCCCAGCGCGCCCACCTCGATCGCTTCCTTGGCCAGTGCCCGCATCTTCGCGAGGTCTTCGTCGGTGGCCGGCTCGCGGTCGGCGCCGCGCTGACCCATCACGTAGACCCGCAGCGGGGAGTGCGGAAGGTAGGCGGCCACGTCGATGTCGCGCTTGCCCGCCTCCAGCGCGTCCATGTATTCGGGGAAGGTTTCCCAGGTCCACGGCAGGCCGTCCGTCATGACGACGCCGGGAATGTCCTCGACCCCGGCCATGACGTCGACGAGCACGTCGTGGTCCGCTTGGCGGCACGGCGCGAAGCCGACTCCGCAGTTGCCCATCACCACCGTGGTGACGCCGTGCGCCGACGATGGAGTCAGGCGCTCCGACCAGATGGACTGGCCGTCGTAGTGGGTGTGCAGATCGACGAAGCCCGGCGTCACCAGCAGGCCGGAGGCATCGATCTCGCGCTGCGCGGTCGCGCCGTTGATCGCGCCGACCGCCGCTATGGCGCCGTCGCGCACCGCCACGTCGCCGACGTACGGCTCACCCCCCAGCCCGTCGACGATGGTGCCATTGCGGATGATGAGGTCGTAGGTCATCTAAATAATCTACGACCGTCGCGGTGGGTCGTGCCAGGCTCGGGGCCCGTAATGTCGCTGGTATGTCCAGCACCCCCAGCGCAAATGCCGCCGCCCAGGAACTGCTTCGCGACGCGTTCACCCGGTTGATCGAACACGTCGACGAGCTCACCGACGATTTGACCGACGGGGTGTCCGGCTACCGGCCGACCCCGAAGACCAACAGCATCGCCTGGCTGATCTGGCACAGCGCGCGGGTGCAGGACGTTCAGCTGGCCCATGTGGCCGGCGTCGAGCAGGTGTGGACTCGGGACGGGTGGGTGGACCGGTTCGGGCTGGATCTGCCGCGCGACGACACCGGGTACGGGCACGACCCCGACGAGGTGGCGAAGGTGAAGGCACCCGCCGACCTGCTGTCCGGCTACTACCACGCGGTGCACAAGCTGACCCTTGAGTACATCGCCAGCGTGACCGCCGAGGAGCTGTCCCGGATCGTGGACACCAACTGGGACCCGCCCGTGACGGCCAGCGCGCGGTTGGTGAGCATCGTCGACGACTGTGCCCAGCACCTCGGCCAGGCCGCCTACCTGCGGGGCATCTTGCAGTAGGTTTCGAGGCGTGCGATTCGCCGGGACCGTGGTGTCGTGGCTGGTCACCACCGTCGCCTTGGCCGTGGCGATCCCGGCCGTGTGGCTGCAGTTGAACATCGTCAACGAGGGCGGCTACGCCGCGCTGGCACAGAACGCGGCGGGCGACCCCGCCCTGCAGTCGGCCATGACGGCCGAACTCACCACTCGGGCGATGGCGCTCATCGCCGCGCGTGGCGGGGGACGCTACCCCGTCGACAGCTCGCAGGTGCACGACGTCGCCAGCGCGTTCACGGCCGGGCGAGAGTTCCCGCCGCTGTTCGCCCAGGCGAACCGGGCGGCGCACGCCTGGTTGTTCACCGAGCCGCGTCCGGGCCAGAACGACAATCAATGGGTGCTCGACGTGGCCCCGATGCTCAGGGACGCCTCGTTTCAGCAGGTGTTGAGCAGTCACGACGTGACGGTTCCCGCGGACCTGACGGTCCCGGTCACGGTGTCGCTGCCGTCAACGTTCCGGTCGTTGCGGCAGGGAGAGTTGAGCCGGCTAGCCAAGTGGGGTCCCTGGGTGACTATCGGCGCGACAGCCCTGAGCGGTCTCTTCGCGCTGCTGACGCTGGCGGCTGCGCGCCGCCGCGGCAAAGCCCTGACCGGCCTCGGCGTTTCGGCGCTGCTCGTCGGCGCGGCGGGATGGGCGGGCGTCGAGATCGGTGGCCGCTACATCAACGACGCGCTCAATCGCACCACCGGTGACATCCGCCGGATCGCCGAGGTGATGGTCGCGCACGCCGAGGCCGGCCTGCGTCACTGGCTCGACCTGACCCTGGTGGCCGGCGCCGTGCTGGTCGGGTTGGGCGTGCTCGCTGCGGTCGCGGGCGGCCTCCGCAAGAAGGCTTGACCCGTCAGCTCAGGGGCAGTTCGGCGAGTATCGGGCTGGTCGGCTTCGGTGATCCGTTGCCGGGTTCGACGGTGAACGCGAGCTCCGTCGCGGCACCAAGGTTGGTGAGCGTCGCTTTCGTCGACGGCGACACGGCCGCGGTGCCCATCGTCCCCGCCGAGGTCGGTCCGTTAGCCCCGATCAGCCACATCTGATAAACGGTGCCGGGAGACGGGGGCGGCACGTTGTTCATCACCAGCACGCCCGCGTTGCGGTCGCGGGAGAACATCACCGTCGCGGTCCCGTTGGCGAGCGGACGGGAGACGGTCTGCACGTCCGGGGCCGCCAGAACTTGCTCGGCGACCGTTTGCTTCGCCGGCGGACGCATCAGCACCCCGACGCCGAACGCCGCGACCCCCACCACGACCACCGCCGCTGCGGAAGCGAAAACCGCTGTGCGCCTGCTCATTTGGTGCACACCATGAGGTTGCACCGGTTCGATCGGGGCCAGGATCGCCGCCCGCAGACGTGCCGGGGGTTCGGCCGCGGTGGCCGCCGACACGACTGCCATAGTCTCGCGGACGGCGCGGACTTCGTCGTTGAAGGCCGCCGCCACCGCCGGCGGGGCGGCGGCTACCCGCCGGTCGATCTCGGCCCGTTCCGTGTCCGACACGGCGTGCATTGCATACGGCGTGGCCAGCTCGAGCAGCTCGAAATCGGTCGGTTCGGTCATGGCACGTCCAGGCAGTTACGCAGGCCGCGCAGCGCGTCGCGGATGCGCGATTTGATCGTCGACAAATTGGCGGCCAACCGTTGCGACACTTGGCTATACGTCAGCCCCTCGTAGTAGGCCAGCTCGATGCACTGCCGTTGCGCATCGGTCAACGCGTCCAGGCATTCGGTCACCCGGCGGCGCTCGTCACCGGCGATCGCCGAGTCGGCGACGACGTCGCTGGCCGGCTCGGTGCTCGCCGCCCCATAGTGAGACTCCCGCCTGCTGCCGGCCTGCTCGGCGCGCACCCGGTCGACGGCCCGCCGGTGCGCCATCGTAAGCAGCCAGGCCAGGGCGGACCCTTTGGCGGCGTCATATCGCGACGCCGTGCGCCACACCTCGAGATAGACCTCCTGGGTGGTTTCTTCGCCGTAGCCCGGGTCACGCAGTACCCGCGTCACCAGTCCGTACACCCGGGTCTTGGTGAGGTCGTAGACGTCGGCGAAGGCGGCGCTGTCCCCGCTCGCGACCTGGCGCAGCAGGGCATCCAGCTCGTTGCTCATCGATCGGTAGCCTAGCGCCACTCATCGACGCGCCGATCTCGGTGGGCGGGGAAAGAAAAACGCTGTGCGTTGCCGGTATTCGTCGAAGCCGGGGCGGCCGGCCATCAATTTTTCGGTCAGCCGGGCACCGGTCACATACACCAGGAAGTAGGTCATCAGCAGAGGCGAGCCGACCGTGGCCAGGGGCAACCAGCCGTTGATGGTGATCAGCCACAAACCCCACCACACGGCGGCGTCGCCGAAGTAATTCGGGTGGCGCGTCCAGGCCCACAGGCCACGGTCCATCACCACACCTCGATTCGCGGGGTCGGATTTGAAGGTCCGCAGCTGCCAATCACCGACCGCTTCGAAGGTGACACCCAACAGCCACACGGCCAGACCCGCGATCGTGACCGCGGTGAGCGGTTTCGGCGTCGGGCCGGTCACCGCCGACAACTGCAGGGGGAACGAGACGAACCAGGTGATGAAGGCTTGCAGCACAAAGACCTTGCGCACCACTTGGGCTACCGTCGCGTCGCGCAGCAGGGCGGCATAGCGGGGATCCTCCCCCTTACCGGCCGTCTTGCGCTGTATGTGCCAGCTCAGTCGCAGACCCCAGATCGCCACCAACGCCAGCAGCAGCCATCGCCGCGTCGGGTCGCCGTGGCCGAGCGTCGCGGCGACGGCGGCGATGGCCACGAAGCCCAGGCCCCACGCCACGTCGACGACGTTGTAGCGCCCGATCCGCCTGCCGATAGCAAAGGTGACCGAATGCACCACGGCCAGTGCCAAAACCGAAGCGCCGGAAACCTCCAGGAGGTTCATCAGGTTCGTTTCGTTCATTGGCGACCCTCGCGTGCGAATGTCCACTGATACACATCCAGATAACCAGACCGGAATCCGGCCTCTGAATACGCCAGGTACAGCTCCCACATGCGCCCGAACACTTCGTCGAATCCCAAGTGCACCAAGCCGTCTCGTCCCTGCATGAACCGTTCGCGCCAGAGCCGCAGCGTCTCCGCGTAATGCGGTCGCAGCGAGGTCATGTCGAGCGTGCGTAAGCTCGTGTGCCGCTCGATGGTAGCGGAGATCGCCCGGGTGGACGGTAGCAGCCCGCCGGGGAAGATGTACTTCTGGATCCAGGTGTGGGTGTGGCGACTCGCCAGCATCCGGGCGTGGGGCATGGTGATCACCTGGATCGCCACCCGGCCACCCGGCCGCACCAGCTGTTCGAGCATCGCGAAATATCGCGGCCACGCGTGGTATCCGACCGCCTCGATCATCTCGACCGACACCACAGCGTCGTAGCAGCCCTGTATGTCGCGGTAATCGCACAATTCGATCTGCACGCGGTCGGACAGCCCTGCCGCGGCAACCCGAAGCTGCGCCAGCCGCTGCTGTTCGACCGACAGCGTCACCGAGTGGACGTGTGCCCCGCGGGTGGCTGCGCGGATGCACAACTCGCCCCATCCGGTGCCGATCTCGAGAACCCGGTTCCCGCGCTCGACTCCGGCCGCGTCGAGCAGCCGATCGACCTTGCGCCGTTGCGCCGCTGCCAAATCGGACGACTTTGGCGTTTGGGCGGGCAGGCGGCTGAATAGCGCGCATGAGTACGTCATGGTCTCGTCGAGGAACGCAGCGAACAGATCGTTCGACAAGTCGTAGTGCTCGGCGACGTTGCGGCGGGCCCGATCTCGGCTGGCGCTTCGCCACCGAGGCCGGAAGGCCGGGGCGATCGGCCGCAGCCACTGCAGGGTGGCGGGCACCAGATCGGCCATCGACGTGGCAAAGACCGTCAGCACGCCGGTGAGGTCTTTGGACGACCACTCGCCGGCCATATAGGACTCGCCGAAGCCGATCAGCCCGTTCCGGCCAATCCGGCGTGCCAGCGCGTCCGGTTGGTGGATTAACAAAGTTGGCGCCGTCGGGTCCGCCGCGCCGATCACGGTGCCGTCGGGATAGACCAGGCGCACCGGTAGGCGGGCGGCGGCGCGCCGGAGCAACCGGTCGGCGATGAGCGCCGATGCGGCGGCGACGACGCCCGACGGCACCCGCGCCACCGCCGGCCAGCGTTCCGAATCGATTGCGGACGAAGGCTTTCCGATGGCCTCGACGGTCATCGCGGTACCACTGGAACTCGACGTAACCAAAGCTTGATCCCCTGTATCCGAATGCGCGCGGCCACCACCAATGGCGCCAGCGGCGAAATGATTTGCATGATGGCGACTTGTCTCGTGGTTGCCGGGCGTCGCTGCCCGCGCAGGTTTGCGACAAACGCCGGCCGATGATCGCGGTGCAGCGCCACGGTGATGTCGACCTCGCTGTCGGGCCGTGGCGCTTGCACCAGGTAGTAGCCGTCCACCCGATTGAACGGCGAGACATAGAACTCTTTGGCCGTGACGACGGGCAGGTCGGCCGGCGGAAGCAGGTAGGCGTGGCGCTCGCCGTAGGTGTTGTGCACCTCGGCGATCACATGTCGCAGCTCGCCGTCTCGGTCGTGGCACCAGAAGATGCTCAGCGGGTTGAAGACGTACCCGAATACGCGTGCCTGCAGCAGAGCCGTGATGCGGCCGTCGGGGGCGGCCATGCCGCGGTCGTCGAAGAAGGCGCTAAGTCGGTCGCGCAGCGAGCCGTTCGGGGGGTCGGCAAAGCGGTCTGAAAAGTGATCCGAGGCGCAGAATCGCGCGAACGGTCGCAGCCACCGCGGCAGCCGGGGGAGGTCGTCGACGTCGACATACCAGCTGTAGCTTCGGTATTCGAACGAGTGGTGCACCGGGGCCTGCCGAGAATGGGTGATCGTGGTGCGGTAGATCGCGGGAGTGGGCATCTGAGTCAGCATGGGGCCAGCGCCTCCTGCCGGGTCGCCGTCGGCCAGTCGGCGCCGAGCCGGCGGGCCGCGCGCAGCCCGGAGGCGGCGCCGTCCTCGTGGAATCCCCAGCCGTGGTAGGCGCCTGCGAATACCACCCGATCGTCATCGAGGGTCGCCAACTTAGCTTGGGCCGCAACGGATTCCGACGTGTACAGCGGATGGCTGTAGGTCATCTCGGCGATCACCGAGCCGGGATCGATCCGGTCCCGGCCGCCCAGGGTGACCAGATAGCGGCGCTTACCGCCCAGGCGCATCAGCCGGCTGACGTCATAGCTGACGACCACCTGGTCCGTCTCGGGTGTCACCAGGTAGTTCCACGATGCGCGCGCGCGGCGATGGCGGGGCAGAACCGAGGTGTCGGTATGCAGTTGGGCCCGGTTGGTCGAGTACGGAATCGCGCCCAGGACGGCGCGCTCCCACGACGTCGCCTCGTCCAGCAACAGCAGCGCCTGGTCGGGATGCACCGCGATGACCGCGGCGTCGAAAAGCCGCGGCGGGTTGCGGCCCGCTCGCACCTGCACACCGTCGGGTAGCCGCCGCAGTGAGTGCACCGGCGTCCCGGTCGCCACCTCGTCGAGCCGAGAGGCGATGGCCCGCACGTAGTTCGCCGAACCCCCGGTCACCGTGCGCCACTTCGGGGAGCCGAAAACAGACAACATGCCGTGGTGGCCGAGGAAGACGAAGAGATACCGGGCCGGATAGCGCAGGGCGTCGTCGCCGGCGCAGGACCACACCGCCGCCACCAAGGGTGTGATGAAGTAGTCGACGAAATACGGCGAGAAGCGGTGCCGCTCCAGGAAGGCTTCCAGGGTCTCCAGGTTGTCTTGTGCGCTGTCCTGCAGCAGGCGGGAGGCGGCGCTGTGGAAGCGGATGATCTCGGCGAGCATCAGCAGGTAGCGGGGGCGCAACGACTGCCGACATGTGAACAGCCCCCGGATTCCCAGGGCCCCGGCGTATTCGAGTCCGATGTCGTCGGCCCGCACCGACATCGACATCTCGGCCTCCTGCGTGGCCACACCGAGTTCGGCGAACAATCGGCACAGCGTTGGATACGTCCGGTCGTTGTGCACCAGGAACGCCGAGTCGACGGCCCCGTCCTCCAGGAAGTGGGTGTGCGCGTGGCCACCGAGCCGCGCGTCGGCCTCGTACAGGGTGACCCGGTTGCGCCCGGATAAGACATAGGCG
>Ga0318494_10000255_pt1 | contig 17173 bp, 15 predicted proteins | sample GRESIP108b1f24_FD_203293 | JGI IMG/M metagenome (GOLD analysis project Ga0318494, IMG submission 203293) | Tropical soil microbial communities from Luquillo Experimental Forest, Puerto Rico - GRE.SIPMG.108b1f24 | ecosystem: Environmental > Terrestrial > Soil > Tropical forest > Bulk soil... | reverse complement strand
GTTCACGGTGACGCGCATCCACCTCGAGACCACCGCGTGGGTCCCGGGCGCCGATCAGGCGGCGTTCGACAAGGCGGCGCAGGCCGCCAAGGCCGGGTGCCCGATCTCGCGCCTGCTGAAGGCCGAGATCACGCTCAACGCCCGCCTCGAAGCGCTCACGGCGCAGCGTTGACCGCCGCCGCGTCGCGGTGGCGCGGGCCCGCGGGCGCCGCGCCACCGCGCGGGCACCACGCGCAGCGTGGTCCGGGGCGCCGGTGAGGATCGCCGGGCTCCACTGGCGGCAGGTCGAGGAGGCGCTGGCGCGCGACGATCGCGCCGTGGTGCCGGTGGGCTCGACCGAGCAGCATGCGTTCCTGAGCCTCGCGACCGACAGCATCCTCTCCGAGCGCGTGGCGGCCGAGGCCGCGGAGCCGCTCGGCGTGCCGGTCTTCCCCGCGCTCGCCTACGGGGTCACGCCCTCGTTCATGGCCTTCCCCGGCACCCTGTCGCTGCGCTTCGCGACCTTCGTCGAGGTGGTGCGCGACCTGCTCGACAGCCTGGCGGCGACCGGCTTTCGCCGCATCCTGATCGTCAACGGCCACGGCGGGAACATCGCCGCGCTGGGCATGGCGGCGGAGTGGAACGCCACGCACCCGGGGGTCAAGGCGCGCGTCCATTCGTGGTGGAACGCGCCGCGGGTGTGGGCCAGGGTCCAGGCCATCGACCCGGTCGCCTCGCACGCCTCGTGGATGGAGAACTTCCCCTGGACCCGGCTCGCCGGCGTGGCGATGCCGGGGGAGCGCAAGCCCATGGTCGACCTCGACCGCCTGCGCCTCCTCGGGCCGGTCGAGGCGCGCGCCCTGCTGGGCGACGGCAACTTCGGCGGGCTCTACCAGCGCCCCGATGCTGATCTCGAAGCGCTGTGGCGCGAGGCGGTGGCCGAGACCCGCGACGCGATCGAAGGTCCGTGGGGATGAAGTCGCGACCGCCGCCGTCGCGCTGATCTGATATCCTCGCTCCCGACGCCCCACGCAGGCCGTACGATCCGCGCCCGCATCCGCGGCGCCCGGAACCATCACGCATCCGACTCCCGAGGAGCCCGTGCCCCGATCGTTGCTGCCGCTCGCCCTGCTGCTGCTGCTGTCCGGCGCCGCGCCGGCCTCCGCCTACACCTACGGCGACACGCTCACCGTCATCATGAAGCCGCTCCCCAACCTCCCGGCGCTGGCACGCCCGGGCGATGCGATCACGGTGTGGGCCCTGGCGCCGTCCACCACCGGCAACTGGAGCGCCGCGCTCACGCTCGGGGCGCTCACCATCCCGCTCGGGCCGCCGAGCGGCGGCTACGATGCCGGCCTCAGCCGCTGGGTGCTGAGCTTCACCATCCCGCCGGGGGTCCCCGAGGAGCTCTACAACCTCGCGCTGACCTCGGATCAGACCGTGCCCGACATGGCGGCGCACGCGGTCAAGGTGCTCAACGCGTTCCGCAGCGATTTCTATTTCGCGCAGATCAGCGACACCCACCTGCCCGAGCACACCTTCTCGTCCAACGGCTATATCAACACCGCGGACACCTCGGGCATGGGCGACTTCGACGCGGTGATCAACGCGCTCAACCTCATCCACCCCGAGTTCATCCTCCACACCGGGGACCTGGTGAACGAGGGTGAGCTCGAGGAGTACCTAGGCATGTTCGAGATGGGCCGCGCCCAGGGGATGATCAGCCGGCTGCGCGACCCGATGTTCCTGTCCTCGGGGAACCACGACATCGGCGGCTGGATTCCGACCCCGCCGCCGGCCGGCACTTCGCGCAGGGACTGGTGGCGCTACTTCGGCTGGCCGTGGCTCGCCAGCCCGCCGGCCGCCGACCCGTGGCACTCGCAGGACTACTCGTTCGACTACGGGCTGCTCCACTGCATCGGGCTCGAGGCCTACCAGAACGACGGCAGCTACGACAACTACCTGCCCGCGATCTACGGGGCCCAGAGCATGACCGCCGAGCAGATGAGCTGGCTCGCCGCCGACGTGGCCGCGGTGCCGGCCGGCCACACCAAGCTCGCTTTCTTCCACTACGACTTCGGCGGCACGCTCGCGAACGGCACCGCGGCACCCAACTTCACGCAGTTCGCGAACCCCGCCGCCCTGGGCCTCGACGGGGTCCTCTGGGGCCACAACCACGTGGTGTACAGCAACGGCGACGGCAACCGCACCGCCCGGCCGTTCAACCTCGGACTCCAGTCGGTGATCAGCAACAGCTACGGCGGGCGCACGTTCCGCGTCTTCCGGGTCTCGAACGGCGTCGTTACGCCCGGCCCCATGCACCACGCCGGCACCGCGCTCGACTCGCTGTCGGCGGCGTTCAGCGCCGCGAACGACGGCTCGCAGAGGGCGCAGAGCGTCACGGTCACCAACCGCTTCGGCGAGGCCTGGGACCACGCGCGGCTGGTGTTCTACATGGCCGACGAGGACTCGAGCTATGCCGCGACCGGCGGCACGGTGGTCCAGTCCGTGCGCCAGGGCGGGATGGTCAACGTCTACGTCGACTGCGTGATCCCCGCCGGCGCGGCGGGCTCACCGGCCTCGATCACGGTCTCGGTGGCGCCCGACCAGCCGATCGCCGGGGTCGCGGACGCGGCGGAGCACGGCCTGCGTCTCGAGCTGCCGGCACCCAATCCGTTCCGCGGCGGCGCGGGTGCCACCCGTCTGCGCTTCACCCTGCCGGTGGACGGTCCGGTGCGGCTCGAGGTGCTCGACCCCGCCGGACGACGCGTCGCAACCCTGGTCCACGGAACGCTCGGGCCGGGGCCCCACGAGGCGCGCTGGGATGGCCGGGGCGCGGACGGTGCGCCGCTCCCCAGCGGGCTCTACTTCGCGCGTCTCACGGGCGGCGGCCTCGTGCTCGACCGCAGGCTGCTGCTGCTGCGATGACGCGACCGGCCGCGGGCGCGACGACCGCAGCGCCGCTGCTGCTCGATGAGGCGGCGGTCGCCGCGCGGCTCGACATGGGCGACCTGATCGCGCTCATGGAGCGTACGCTCGCGGATTTCTCGGCGGGGCGGGCGCTCCAGCCGGTGCGCACCGTGCTCGCGATCGAGCGCCACGCCGCGCTGCTCGCGGTCATGCCCGGCTACCTGCCGGGCAGCGAGGCGCTGGGGGTCAAGGTGGTGAGCGTGGCGCCGCGCAACGCCGAGCGCGGGCTGCCGACCCACCTCGCGACCGTGCTGCTGCTCGATCCCGAGACCGGAGCGCTGCGCGCGATCATGGACGGGCGCCTGATCACCGAGATGCGCACCGCCGCGGTGTCGGCGGCCGCGGCCCGGGCGCTGGCGCTGCCGCGGGCCTCGCGTCTCGCGCTGCTCGGCTCCGGGGTCCAGGCCTCGAGCCACCTCGAGGCGCTGCGCCGCGTGCGCGATCTGGAGCGGGTGCGGGTGTGGAGCCCGACGCGCGAGCGCCGCGAGTCGTTCGCGCGTGAGGCCTCGCGGCGCCTCGGACTCGAGGTCGAGGCGGTCGATACGGCGGAGCGCGCGGTGCGCGACGCCGATCTGGTGGTGACCGCGACCGCCAGCCACACCCCGGTGCTGGAGGGACGCTGGCTCGGGCCCGGCACTCACGTCACGGCGGTCGGCGCGGCCCGGGCGACCCAGCGCGAGCTGGACGCCGAGACGGTGCGGCGCGCCAGCGTGTGGATCGACTCCCTGGCCGCGGCGCGGGTCGAGGCCGGCGATCTGCTGCTCGCCGAGCGCGACGGGGTGTCCTGGAACGAGCGCGTGCGGGGCGAGATCGGCGCGGTGTTCGAGGGCACGCTCGCCGGGCGCGCCCGCCCCGAGGAGATCACGCTCTTCAAGTCGCTGGGGCTCGCGGTCGAGGACGCCGCGAGCGCCCGGATGGTGTGGGAGCGCTCGCTCGCCGCCGCGGCGGGCCCGGCGCGGCCGGCCGGCACCTGAAGCGAACGCCCGCTCGATTCGAGCGGGCGTCCGGGTGTGGCGCCGGGAGTGGCCGCGGTCAGCTGGCTTCCGGCTTGCCACCCTTCTTGGCCGCGCGGTAGCCGTCGCGGATCGCCTGATCCTCCCACATGAACTTGCCGTGCTTGGTGGCGCCGTACCAGTGGTCACCCTCGTAGTGGTAGACCTTGGAGTCGAGGTTGACCCACACCATGCCCTTGGCCGGCGCTTCAACGCGCTCGACCGGCGCGGGCGCGGGCACTGCCGTGCTCTTCGCGGGTGCGGTGGCGGTGTGGCCGCCGGCGTGCTCGGTGGAGGCCGGCTTGGACTCGCCGCCACCCATCGGGATGCCGAGGAAGGTCTTGTGCTTCTCGCCCGACTTGGCGGCCGGCGGCTCGGACGGCTTGGCCTCCGTGCCGTGGCCGGTCTGCTTGCCGTGCTCGGACTCGGCGCTGACCGTGGCGTGCCCGGCCTCGCTGCCATGCGAGGCCTTGCCCTTGTGCTTCCCTTCGGTCTTCGACGCGGTGCTCGATGAGCTCGAAGCGGGGTGGCTGACCGTCACATGACCCTTGAGCCCGTCGATCGTGGACTGGGGGATGCCGGCCTCCCTCAGGTCCGAGACCTTCTTGTAGGGCCGGCCGGCCATGATCTTCTGCCCCATGACCGTGCCAATGCCGGGCAGGGTCTCGAGCTCCTTCAGGCTGGCGGTGTTCAGGTCGACCTTCGCGGTCGACTTGGAGGCGCTGGTGCTCTCGGACTTGGGCTTGCTGGACTTGTGGCTCGAAGCGTGCGCCGTGGCCGCGGTGAGGGCGCCGAGCGCCGCCAGCACCAGCAGGGCGGCGAGCAATCGGGGAATCCAGCGAAGCGGGGGTGGGACGGTGACGAAGCGTCTGGTGTTCATGGCGACCTTCTTCCTCCCTGAGGTCGGACAGCCAGGACATCGGACTGCGCGGGAGTCTGGTCCGCCCGGTGCCCCCTGTCAATGACCGTCCGGGCTCCCCGACCGCCGGGTCACGAACAGGACCGCGCCGGTCCAGGTGGGCACCAGGTCCAAGCCCGGCACGAGCTTGGCGAGGAAGGCAGGGAGGAACAGGGGGTGCCAGCCCAGCAACCCGATCATGACCGCCCCGACCACGACGTCGATGACGTCATCCCACGGGCTCGCGGCGCCCGGCACGAACAGCGGAAAGGCGACGAGCTGGAGCGCGTCGGCCCCGATCGCGATCGCGCGCGCCAGCGCCACGCGGCGCCTTCGCGCCCGGTCGGCGCCGGGTGGCGGGGGCGGCACGAGGCGGAGACCCTCGCGGGGGGCCGGATCCGGCATGGGTCCCGGGCTCAGCTCGTCTTGAACAGCTTGCCCACCATGTTGCCGACATCGTCCAGCATCGAGCCATCCTGATTGCGGTCGAGCAGACGGGTCGCGAGGCTCATCAACCCGGGCGCCCTCTGCTTCGCCATCTCGACCTCCTGCTGGAGTCGGCTCGAGAGCCCCTGGGCGTCGAGTCCGTGTTCCTGCTGCAGCCGGGCGACCGCCCCCATGACGATCGGCGCCAGCGTCGCCAGCACCTGGCTCGCGGCCTGCGCGTTGAGCCCGGTGCCGCGCGCGATCGCCTGCTCCGCCGCGGTCTGCCGGTCGCCCAGCAGGTGGCCGAGGATCCTCCCCCCGCTCGCGGTGTCGGCGTTCTGGAGCGCGCCTTTGAGATCGTCGAGGATGCTGCCGTCGTGGTCGCTGGTCACCGCCTGGTGGAGCGCCTGGGCTCCCGTCGGCGTCGAGGCGTTGTTCGCCAGCGCCGCCGTCAGCAGCGGCACCGCGGCCGCGACGCCCCTGCCGACCGTGGACGGATCGACCCCGAGCTTCTGGCCGAGCTGCTTCACCGTGTTGCTCTGGGAGAGCGCCGCCACCACGTCCGCCAAGCCCGCCATGATGTCCTCCGCGTGTATGCCGCCCGGCCGCGGCGGGGCGGCGCCGTCTCGAGCTACTTGCCTTCCTGCAGGTCGAAGACCCTGGCCGCGGCCGCTCCGCCCAGGAACGGGCCGACCAGGTACAGCCACCAGTGATCGAGCGTGCCGCGCCCCATCAGCGCGTTGACCAGGGTCGGCCCGGTGCCCACCGCGGGATTGAACGCGCCGCCCGAGATGCCGCCGCCGGCGAACGCCGCCGCCACGATCGTGAAGCCGATCGCGAGCCCGTAGAACGAGTTCCCCTCCGTCTGCCTGGAGGTCGCCACGTTGAGCACCACCAGGGCGAGCGCGAACGTGAACAGGAACTCGACCGCGAGCGCCGCGAGCGACGACACCGTCGCGCCGGGCGCGGGGGTGAACGAGCGACCCGTGATCCAGAACGCGATCGCGGAGGCGACGATCGAGCCCAGCACCTGGGCGCCGAGGTAGGGCAGGAAGTCGCCGATCGGCATGCGGCCGCGCATCAGCAGCGCGAGCGACACCGCCGGGTTGTAGTGCGCGCCCGAGACGTGCCCGCCCATGTAGACCATGATCATGAGCGAGGCGCCGATCGCGAGGGGCGCGAACGGCGTTCCGCTCACCACCGTCAGGCACACGGTAAAGACCAGAAAGAACGTCCCGATGAACTCGGTCAGGTACCTGCTCATCGTCGGCCCTCCGCCCGGGAGACATGGTGGCGAACCGCCTCCCCGACGCCGCGACGGCCACCGGGCGGATCGCCGCTGCCCAACCGACGCAGGGTGGCGGGATCGATCGACACTGTCAATCACGCACCGGCCCGTCGGCCGGGGCGCTGCGGGGCGCGGTCGGTCGTGCTAATGTCCGGCGTGGCTGCGAGTTCTGCACCGCGAGCGGAATCCTCCACCACCGCGCATCGAAAGACTGCATGCCGCCGATCCCCGATTTCGTCCAACGCGCCAACGCCGCCTACATCGAGGCGCAGCTCGAGCGCTATCAGCGCGACCCCGCCGCGGTGCCAGCCGACTGGGCGGCGTTCTTCGCCGGCCTCGAGCTGGGGGCCGAGCCGGGTGTCGCCGCCCCGCCGCTGCCGGGAGCGGAGCGAGAGCCGGCCGGACGCGACGGCGAGATCGCAGGCCTGATCCAGCACTATCGCGCGCGCGGGCATCTCGCCGCGCACCTCGATCCGCTCGGCTCGGTCCCCGAGGGCTCGCCGCTGCTCGATCCCGCCGCGCTCGGCTTCACGCCCGCCGATCTCGAGCGGCCGGTCGCCGGCGCGCTGCTGCCGGCCGGGTTCACCGGCACGCTCGGCGGGCTGGTCGCGGCGCTGCGCGAGACCTACTGCGGATCGATCGGGGTCGAGTTCATGGGGATCTCGGATCCGGAGCGGCGCGCCTGGCTGATGGAGCGGATGGAGCCGTCGCGCAACCGCGCCGCCCTCACGTCCTCGCAGCGCCGCGACATCCTGCACCGGCTGCTCGAAGCCGACGGCTTCGAGGAGTTCCTCCAGGTGCGCTATCCGGGGCAGAAGCGCTTCTCGCTCGAGGGCGCGGCGGCGCTGGTGCCGATGCTCGATGCCCTGGTCGAGGGCGCGGCGGCGGCGGGGGCGGCGCAGCTGGTGATCGGCATGCCCCATCGCGGGCGGCTCAACGTGCTCGCCAACCTGATGGGCAAGCCGCTCGAATCCATCTTCAGCGAGTTCGAGAGCAGCTTCCTGCCCGCCGACGTCCAGGGCGATGGTGACGTCAAGTACCACCTCGGATTCTCGTGCGATCGCCCCACCCGCCTGGGGCGCAACCTCCACCTCGATCTCAACTTCAACCCCAGTCATCTCGAGTTCGTGAACCCGGTGGTGCTGGGAGCGGTGCGCGCCCGCCAGGACGTGGCGCGCGACGAGGCGCGCTCCAGCTGTCTGCCGGTGCTGATCCACGGCGACGCGGCCTTCGCGGGCGAGGGGATCGTCCCCGAGGCCCTGGCGATGGCCGAGCTCGAGCCCTACGAGACCGGCGGCACACTCCACATCGTGGTCAACAACCAGATCGGCTTCACCACCTCGCCGGCCGACGCGCGCGCCTCGCGCTACTGCACCGACGTGGCGCGGGTCGAGGACGACCCGGTGTTCCACGTCAACGCCGACGATCCCGAGGCGGCGGTCCACGTCGTGGCCCTCGCGGTCGCCTATCGCGCACGCTGGAAGCGCGACGTGTTCATCGATCTGGTGGGCTACCGCAGGCACGGGCACAACGAGCTCGACGATCCCACCTTCACTCAGCCGGTCATGTACCGGGCGATCGCCGTGCACCGGCCGGTCTCGGCGTCCTACGCCGAGCGGCTGATCGGCGAGGGGGTGATCGACGCGGGGGGCGTGGAGTCGATGCGGACCGGGATCAGCGCGGCGTTCCAGGCCGCGCACCAGCGCGCGCGCGCGGCGCCGCCGCCGGACGAGCCGGTGCCGCTCGGCGGCGCGTGGGTGGGCCTCGATTGGGCGGAGGCCGGCGGGGAGGAGCCCGCGACCACGGTGCCGCGCCCAACCCTCGAGCGCGTGGCGCGCGCGATCGCCGCCGTCCCCGAGGATTTCCAGCTCCACCGCAAGCTGGTCCAGCTGGGGGCCGAGCGCCTGCGGATGCTGGAGGAGAACCGCGTCGACTGGGGCCTCGGTGAGGCGCTGGCGTTCGGCAGCCTGCTGCTCGAGCGTCGCCACGTGCGCCTCAGCGGTCAGGACACCGGGCGCGGCACGTTCAGCCACCGCCATGCCGTGCTCCACGATCAGCAGGACGGGCGGCGCTGGATCCCGCTCCAGCACCTCGATCCGCGGCAGGGACGCTTCGAGGTCATCGACACCCCGCTCGCGGAGAGCGGGCCGCTGGGCTTCGAGTACGGTTACAGCACCGCCGATCCGCACACCCTGGTGGTGTGGGAGGCGCAGTTCGGCGACTTCGCCAACGTCGCGCAGGTGATCATCGACCAGTTCATCGCCGGTGCCGAATCGAAGTGGCGGCGCATGTCGGGGATCGTGCTGCTGCTGCCGCACGGTTACGAGGGCCAGGGGCCGGAGCATTCCAGCGCGCGGCTCGAGCGCTTCCTCGAGCTGTGCGCGAACGGCAACCTCCAGGTCTGCAACCTCACCACCCCGGCTCAGCTGTTCCACGTCCTGCGCCGTCAGCTCCACCGCCGCTACCGCAAGCCGCTGGTCATCATGAGCCCCAAGAGCCTGCTGCGGCACAAGCTCGCGGTCTCGGCGGTCGAGGAGTTCAGCGCCGGCTCGTTCCGCACCGTGATCGACGACCCGGCACCCGGCGAGCCCGCCGCGGTGCGCACCGTGGTGCTCACCTCGGGGCGCTTCTACTACACGCTGCTCGAGGCGCGCGCCGCGACCCCGACCCCCGGCCTGGCGCTGGTGCGGATCGAGCAACTCTACCCGTTCCCGGCCGAGGAGCTGCGTGCGGTGTTCGCGCGCTACCCCGACGCCCGCGACCTGCGCTGGGTGCAGGAGGAGCCCGCCAACATGGGCGCCTGGCGCAGCACCCGGCATCGGATCGAGGCCGCGCGTCCGCCCGGGGCAACGCTGCGGCTGGTGGCGCGCAAGGCGGCGCCGACGCCGGCCACCGGCTACTACACCCAGCACATCGCCGAGGAGCGCGACCTGATCGAGCGCGCCCTGGCCCCGATCGGGGCCGAGCGCCCCGCGCCGCGCCGGGCCGCGCCGCCCGCGCGCCGCCCCGGCGCGGGACCGCGCCATGCGGCGGGAGGGGGTCGCCCATGACCTTTGAGGTGCGCCTGCCGCGGCTGGCCGAGTCGATCTCCGAGGCGGTGCTGGTCGAGTGGCTCAAGCCCGACGGAGCCCGCGTGGCGGTGGACGAGCCGATCGCCACGCTCGAGACCGACAAGGCGGCCGTCGAGATCGCCGCCGAGCAGGCCGGGGTGCTGCGCCACGCCCGCCAGCTTCGTGACCGGCTCCAGGTCGGCGACGTGCTGGCGCGGATCGAGGACGGCGACGGCGCCGCGGCGCCCGTGGCGCCGCCCCCGCCGGCGGCCGCCCAGGCGCCGCCGCCTGCCGCGCCGGTGGCGGCCCCCGCTCCCGTCGCGCCGCCCGCGCCGGTCGCGGCGACAGTGCCTGCGCCCGCGGCTTCAGCGACCGCGCCGGCCGCCGCCGCGCCGGCCGCGCCCGCCCCGCTCAGCCCGGCGGTGCGGCGGCTGGTCGAGGAGAACGCGGTCGATCCCGGAAGCATCGAGGCGACGGGACGCGGCGGGCGCATCCTCAAGGAGGACGTGCTGCGCCACATCGAGCGCGCGCGTGCGGCCGCGGCGACCGGCGCTCGGCCCGCGATCGCCCCGCCGTCGCCATCGCCGGCCGCCGCCCCGCCGTTGCCGCCGCCTTCGGCCGCGCCGTCCCCGCCGCTCCCCGGCGCCGCCGCGACCGAGGGCCCGCGGGTGGTGCCGATGAGCGCGATCCGCCAGCGGATCGCCGAGCGTCTGGTGCGCGCCCAGCACACCGCCGCCATCCTCACCACCTTCAACGAGATCGACATGAGCGCGGTGCTCGAGCTGCGCGCGCGCCACCGCGAGGACTTCGAGCGGCGTCACGGGGTGCGGCTCGGGCTGATGAGCTTCTTCGCCCGCGCCTCGATCCTGGCGCTCGCCGACGTCCCGGAGCTCAACGCCGAGATCCGCGGCAGCGACATCGTGTACCACCCGCGCGTGCAGCTCGGGGTCGCGGTTCAGACCCCGCGCGGGTTGGTGGTGCCGGTGGTGCGCGGCGCCGACGCCCTCGACTTCGCCGGCATCGAGCGCGAGATCGCCCGCCTCGCCGAGCGCGCCCGCGCCGGCACGCTGACGCTCGAGGAGCTGTCGGGTGGCACGTTCACGATCTCGAACGGGGGCGTGTTCGGCAGCCTGCTCTCGACCCCGATCCTCAACCCGCCGCAGAGCGGCATCCTCGGCATGCACAAGATCGAGAAGCGCCCGATCGCACTCGACGACCAGGTGGTGGTGCGCCCGATGATGTATGTCGCGCTCTCCTACGACCATCGCCTGGTCGACGGCGAGCAGGCGGTGACGTTCCTGGTGCGCGTCAAGGAACGGCTCGAGAACCCGGGGCGCATGCTGCTCGGCGTCTGAGCCGGGCGCCGGCGTCGACCCGATGAGCACCGTCCCCCTCGACCTCATCGTCATCGGCTCGGGCCCGGGCGGCTATACCGCCGCCATCCGGGCGGCGCAACTCGGCATGCGGGTCGCCTGCGTCGAGCGCTATCCGAGGCTGGGCGGGGTGTGCCTCAACGTCGGCTGCATCCCGAGCAAGGCGCTGCTCGACTCGAGCGAGCTGTACGCGCAGGCGCGCGGGGGACTCGCCGTCCACGGCATCCGCGCCACCGCCGAGCTCGACCTCGCCACGATGATGAAGCGCAAGAACGAGGTGGTTGGCGATCTCACCCGCGGCGTCGAAATCCTGTTCCGCAAGCACAAGATCGAGCGGATCATCGGCACCGGCCGGATCGCCGCCCCGGGCGCGGTCGAGGTGACGGGGCCGGGCGGCCCTCGGCGGCTCGAGACCCGGCGCATCCTGATCGCCACCGGCAGCAAGCCGGCGCCGCTGCCGGGCGCGCCGTTCGACGGCCGGCGCATCGTCCACTCGACCGACGCGCTGGCGCTCCCCGAGGTGCCGAGGCGCCTGGTGGTGGTGGGCGCGGGAGCGGTCGGGCTCGAGCTCGGCTCGGTTTGGATGCGGCTCGGGAGCGCGGTGACGGTGGTCGAGCTCACCGACCGGCTGGTGCCGGCGATGGACCACGCGAGCGCCCGGCTGCTGCGCCGCGCGCTCGAGAAGCAGGGCATGCGGTTCCGGCTCGGGGCCAGGGTGGAGCGCGCCGAGGTCCAGGCGGAGGAGGTCCTGCTCGCGGTGCACGAGGCCGCGGGCGGCGGCGCCGCGGCGACCGAGGAACGCTGCGACGTGCTGCTGGTCGCGATCGGGCGTCGCCCCTTCACCGACGGCCTGGGGGCGCGCGAGGCCGGCGTGACCTTCGATCCGCGCGGCTTCGTCGAGGTCGACGCGGCATGGCAGACCCGGGTGCCCGGCATCCACGCGATCGGCGACGTCATCACCGGCCCGATGCTGGCCCACAAGGCCGAGGAGGAGGGGATCGCCGCGGTCGAGCGCATGGCCGGGCAGGCCGGCCACGTGGCCTACGAGTGCATCCCGAGCGTGGTCTATACCTGGCCCGAGCTGGCCGGGGTGGGGATGAGCGAGGACGAGGCGCGCGCCGCCGGCCGCGAGGTCCGGGTCGGGCTCTTTCCCTTCCTCGCCAACGGCCGCGCCAGGGCGATGGGGGAGCGCGACGGTCAGGTCAAGATCATTGCCGACGCCCGCACCGACCGCATCCTCGGCGCCCACATCCTGGGCCCGCGGGCCAGCGACCTGATCGCCGAGCTGGTGGTGGCGATGGAGCTCGGGGCGAGCGCCGAGGACCTCGCCCGCTCGGTGCACGCCCACCCGACGCTGCCCGAGGCGGTTCGCGAGGCGGCGCTGGCGGTCGAAGGCCGGACCATTAATATCTAAGGGATCGTAGGACTCTTAGGTCCCGACTCGCGGCGCGGGGCCCGGGTGGGGTTGCCACGTGCCGGCCGGGGAGTGACGGGTCCCAAAGGACCACCGCCTCCCAGTACCAATACGCACGATTTCCATTCACTTCCTGTTGTCTCGTTTCATTTCGCCTGCTACTATATTTCGGTGTAGAAATGTTCGTGCCGGCCTCCGACCCCTCCCTTCGCCCGGCGCGAGCGCTCCACTGGATTGGGGCGCGCTCCCATTCAGGATACCGCCGCGTCCACCCCGCGATGGAGAAGCGTCCGCCCAAATGAACCGACTTGCGGTCCCCGCCGCGATGCTGGTCGTGCTGTGCGCGGCCACACCGGCCAGTGCACGCTTCGACGTCGACTTCGGCAAGCACGTCCAGCGTCTGCAGAATCTGATCGATTCACGTTATGGTAAGGGGCATATCGATGTGACCGAGGACTATATCGGGGCGGACGAGGGCGATCCCGACCCGTGGATCTGGGAGGGCCGCGGATTCACCGTGCGCCTGATCCGCGGCGCCACTCGCGACGGCCAGCGCGCCATCGTCGGCTGGTACGAGGAAACCGGGGTGAGGCCGGCAGTGCGCGCCTCGAACGTGGTCTTCGACGACGACAGCCACAACGGCTCGGTCGCGTCGGTGTGCTTCGGACACACCATCCGCTTCGGCTTCTACCTGCGCCAGGAGGGCGCTGATTCTCCGCTCACGTGGTTCACCAACCGCGGCCTCAACCCGTTCCAGGACCTCAACTCGAGCCACCCGTTGGGCGGCGGCCGGCCGGGGGCACTGGTGTTCGACGTGTCGCGCTGGAGCCAGCCCTCGACCTGGGTGGTGTGCTTCCGGGACGTGAGCAAATCCGACGCAGACGATCCCGGCAACTCCGATCGCGCGATCTCGGGTCACGACGGCGGCGACGGAGGAGATGACGAGAACGGGAGCGAGTTCGACGACGTCGTGTTCGAGGTGTCGGCTCACGACATCACCCCGGTGCGACCGATCAGCTTCGGGACGCTCAAGGCGAAGTACCGGCCCTGAGATTTGGGTCCCCCCACCCGGGGGCGCGTCCGGCTCCCAACGCGAACGCGCCCCTTTCATTTGGGCCCCGACGCCGCCGGGAACCGCGCGGGATTGACGCGCGCGCGGCCGCTGCGCCATCCTGCCAGCATGCCCGCCCTGACCCTCGGTGGATGGAGCGCGCGCACGCTCGAGACCGGCTTCCTGTGGCTCGACGGCGGCGCGATGTTCGGCTCGGTTCCCCGGCCGCTGTGGAGCCGGGACCATCCGCCCGACGAGCGCAACCGCATCCGGCTCGCGATGCGCTGCCTGCTGGTCGAAGGCCACGGCCGGCGCATCCTGATCGACGACGGCGTGGGCGACAAGTTCAGCGCCAAGCTCGCCGACATCTACCGGGTCGAGCACGCCGAGCACACCCTCGAGCGCTCGCTCGCGACCCTCGGGCTCGAGGTCGGCGACGTCACCGACGTGGTGCTCACCCACCTCCACTTCGACCACGCCGGGGGCTCCACCGCGCGGCGCGAGGGGCGGCTCGATCCGCGCCTGCCGCGCGCGCGTTACTTCGTCCAGCGTCGCAACTGGGACAACGCGCGCCGGCCCAATCCGCGCGAGCGCGCCTCCTACCTGCCCGAGAACTTCGAGCCGCTCATGGAGGCGGGGGTGCTGACGCTGTGGGAGGGGCCGCAGGAGCCGTGGCCCGGCTTTTCGCTGTTCACCGCCGACGGGCACACGCGCGGCCAGCAGCTGGCGCGCATCGCGGGCCCCGAGGGGACGCTGTACTTCGTCGCCGACCTGATCCCGACCGCCGCCCACGTCCGCATCCCGTTCGTGATGGGCTACGACATGGCGGCGATCGAGACCATGGACGAGAAGCGCGCGCTGCTGGAGCGCGCGATCCGCGAGCACGCCTGGATCTGCCTCGAGCACGATCCCGGGATCGCGCTGGCGCGCCCGGTCGCCGACGGCGACGACTTCGCGTGGGGCGAGCGCGTCCCGGCCGGCGCCGACGCGGTGCCGAGCGGGCGGGCCTGAGCGATGGCCCACGGGCTGCTGGCCGCGTGGTTCACGCACGTGCGCGACTGGAGCTACCTCGGCGTGTTCGTGCTGATGGCGATCGAATCAACGGTGTTCCCGCTTCCCAGCGAGCTCGTCATTCCGCCCGCCGCCTACTGGGTGGCGCGGGGCGAGCTCTCGTTCTGGGGTGTGGTCGGGGCGGCGGCGCTCGGATCGTGGCTGGGCGCCGCGCTGTCGTACGGGGTGGCGCGCGCGCTGGGCCGTCCGCTCATCCTGCGCTACGGCGGCTGGGTGCTGGTGCCGGAGGCCAAGTGGCTGCTGGCCGAGCGCTGGATCCAGCGCTACGCGGCGGGCGGCGTGTTCTTCGCGCGCCTGCTGCCGGTGGTGCGCCACCTGGTCTCGCTGCCGGCCGGGGCCGCGCGCATGCCGTTTCGCCTGTTCTCGATCATGACCCTGGCCGGCTCGTTCCTGTGGTCGTGGGTGCTGGCGGGCTTCGGCCTCCAGGTGCTGGGCGGCGAGCCGCGGCTGATCGAGGATCCCGAGGCCCTGTCGCGGGTGATCAAGCACAAGCTGGCGTGGTTCGTGGCCGCGGTGGCGGTGCTGGCGGCGCTCTACGTGCTGGTCGACCTGCTGGGCCGGCGGCTCAAGCGCCATGCGGCCGGCGAGGCCGAGATCCCGTGAAGCGCGGCGACGCGGGGAAGGGCGCGGCATGCCGGGCGTCGAGCTGAAGCAGGTCAGCAAGGTCTACGCCCCCGGCCGCCGCGCGGTCGACCGCGTCAGCCTGACGGTGGGCGAGGGCGAGTTGCTGGTGCTGGTCGGGCCCTCGGGCTGCGGCAAGTCCACCCTGTTGCGCATGGTCGCCGGTCTCGAAGAGGTGACCGAAGGCGAGATCCGCATCGACTCCCGGGTGGTCAACGACGTGCCGCCGCGCGATCGCGACATCGCGATGGTGTTCCAGAACTACGCGCTCTATCCGCACATGACCGTGTTCGACAACCTGGCGTTCGGCCTGCGCCGCCGCCGCACCGCGGCCGCCGAGGTCGAGCGCCGGGTGCGGGCGGCGGCGGGCGCGCTGGGTCTCGAATCCCACCTCGAGCGCCGGCCACGCGAGCTGTCGGGCGGCGAGCGGCAGCGGGTGGCGCTGGGGCGGGCGATCGTGCGCGAGCCGCGCGTGTTCCTGTTCGACGAACCCCTGTCGAACCTCGACGCGCAGCTCAGGCTCCAGACCCGCGCCGAGATCAAGCGCCTGCACCAGCGCTCGGCGCGCACCATGATCTACGTGACGCACGATCAGGTCGAAGCCATGACGCTGGGCGACCGCATCGCGGTGCTGCGCGCCGGCGTGCTGCAGCAGGTCGGAGATCCGTTCACGCTCTACGACCGGCCCGCGAACGAGTTCGTCGCCGGCTTCATCGGCAGCCCGCCGATCAACCTGTTCACCGCCAGCGTGAGCGGGTCGGGGCTCCTGGAGCTCGAGTCCGGCGGCCTGTCGCTGCCACTCCCCGCCGAGCACGGGCCGACCCTGGGCGCGGCTCGCCGCCGCCGGGTGCGGGTGGGGCTGCGGCCCGAGGACCTGACCCTCACCGGCGGTGGATCGGGGGGCGAGATTCCGGCGCGCGCCGAGGTGCTCGAGCCGCTCGGCAACGAGGTGCTGGTGCACTGGCGCACCCCCGTCGGGTCCCTGGTGTCGCGGGTCTCGGGGCGGCCGGCGCCCGCAGTGGGTGAGGGGCTCGTCCTCCACTACGCCTTCGAGCGCCTGCGATTCTTCGACCCCGACTCGGGCGTTGCCCTGGGTCGGGCGGCCGGCACGCCTTGAGAGAGGAGCACCCCGGCTGGACCCCCGTGCGCTGGCCGCGGGCCCGGATCCGATGAGGAGGCAGTCGGGCATTGCGACCCCCACCCTAATGACCTAAGCTCAAGCCTCCGCTCCGCGTCATCCCCCAGCCGCGCGCCGCAAGGACCGCGGTTACCGGAGGCTCCCGATGATTGCTCGTGCCTGCCACGTCGCGCCGGGGCCGCTGGCCCGGATCATCGCCCCCTTCACGCTGGCCGCAGCGCTCGCGGTCGCCGCATCCGCCGCGCAGGCCGCGCCGCTGATCGGCTTCACCGAGAGCTGGAGCGGCACCTCGCTCGGTGGCTGGGACGGCGGCTCCGACCTCTCGAACCCCGGCAGCGGCGGGATCGGCGGGGCGGGCGACGGATTCCTGCTGATCTCGACGCCGTTCGCGACCCACCTCGGAGCGCGCTGCATGAGCAGCGAGTACCAGGGTGACTGGCTGGCCTCAGGCGTCACCAAGGTGGTGCTGTGGCTCAACGACGTGAACGGCGCCGACCCGCTCGAAATCCACTTCGCGATCGGGAACGCCACCAACTTCTGGCAGTACAACACCGGTTTCAAGCCGCCCAGCAACGCCTGGGAACGATACAGCGTCGATCTCACCTCGGAGGCCAACTTCACCCGCATCATCGGGCAGGGCACGTTCGCGGCCGCGCTCCAGCACGTCGACCGCATCCACCTGCGCCATGATCTCGCGCCCTACGTCCAGTCGCCCGATCCGATTCAGGGCGACGTCGGCCTCGACGGGCTCACACTCACCAACGACGCGGTGCCGGTGAGCATGGTCAGCTGGGGGCGCCTCAAGTCGATCTACCGCTAGCGCGCAGGTGAAAATCGCAGGGCCCCTTCCGCGGTGCGGGAGGGGGCCCTGCGGCGTTCGCGGCGCGCGGGCGGCTCAGGCC
>Ga0318494_10000241_pt1 | contig 17436 bp, 19 predicted proteins | sample GRESIP108b1f24_FD_203293 | JGI IMG/M metagenome (GOLD analysis project Ga0318494, IMG submission 203293) | Tropical soil microbial communities from Luquillo Experimental Forest, Puerto Rico - GRE.SIPMG.108b1f24 | ecosystem: Environmental > Terrestrial > Soil > Tropical forest > Bulk soil... | reverse complement strand
CGGCGGTGGACCGGGAGGGCAGCTTCGAGGGCGCCGCCCGGGCGCTCCACCTCACGCCGTCGGCGATCTCGCAGCGCGTGAAGCTCCTCGAGGAGCGGGTGGGATCGCCGCTGGTGGTGCGGGGCCGGCCCTGCACCGTGACGCCGGCCGGGCGGCAACTCTGCCGTCACGTGGAGCAGGTGGGCCTCCTGGAGCGCGATCTGCGCGGCGTGCTCCCCGCGGTCGCCGCGGGTGCCGAGCCGAGCCGGGCGGCGGTGCTGCGCATCGCGATCAACGCCGACAGCCTGGCCACCTGGTTCCCGGGCGCCATGGCTCGCTTCGCGGCGGGCGACGACACCCTCCTCGACGTCTCGCTCGACGACGAGGCGGACACGGCCGAATGGCTTCGCACCGGGCAGGTGCTGGCGGCGGTGGCGGCTCGGGCGAAGCCGGTGCCCGGCTGCAGGAGCATCCCGCTCGGTGGCCTGCGCTACCTCGCCACCGCCAGCCCCGCCTTCGTGGCGCGCCAGTTCCCGGACGGCGTGGACGCGGCTGCGCTGGCCCGCGCGCCCACGCTCCAGTTCAACCGCAAGGACGAGCTGCAGCGGCGCTGGATCCGCAGGGTCTGCCACCGCGACCTCGACCCGCCCGCGCACTGCCTCCCCACCACGCAGGCCTTCCTCGACGCGGCCCTGGCCGGTCTGGCGTGGGGGATGAACCCGGAGCAGCTCGTGAGGCCGCACCTCGCGGCGAAGCGGCTGGTCGAGCTGGTACCGGGCACGGCGCTCGAGGTCCCGCTGCACTGGCAGCACGCGCGCCTCGCGCCGCCCGCCGTGGAGCGCCTGACGCGGGCCGTGGTGGCCGAGGCGCGCGACCGGCTGCGGCCGCGGCGGGCGTGACGGCGTGGATCACGATCAGTCCGCCGGACTCCGCCGGCCCGGGGGAGCGAGCGGCCGGTGGCCACGTCGAGCCTCGACCGCATCGTCCACGCGCCCCCACCTTCGGAAGTGCGGCGCCGGGACGGTCACCGGGGATAGGGTGAGGCTCGTGGCAGCGCGACGCCTCGCACCTCTGCCTCTCCTGACCGCCGGCCTCGCCCTCTCGCTGATGGCCTGCGGCTCGGTGGGGGTGAAGCCGCCACGGTCCGCGGCGAAGGCCGCAGCGCGGCCGCCGAACTGCACGGTCGAGTTCCTCCGCAAGGCGCCGCAGCGCCCGTACGACGAGCTCGGCGAGATGTACAGCTACTACTCCTGGGTGGTCGAGCCGGAGGACGTGTTGCGCGAGAAGGCGTGCGAGCTCGGCGCCGACGCCGTGGTCGTGACCCGGGACTTCCTCATCTCGACCGACCGCGGACCGGACCGGAAGTTCGTGGCCGGCAAGGCGATCAAGTACCGCGAGGCGCCGGGCGCTCCGGGGCACGGGTAGCGCGGCCAATCCCTCGCACCTTCCTCGGTCCTTGCCGCTCGTTCGCGGGTCGTGCCAAGACCTTCACGCCAACACGCCCCGAGGTCGAAATGACGCCCAGCTCCTTCGTGTTCAGGGCCTCCACCCCTGCGGACGATCCGGCGCTCCGGGCGCTGCTGGAGAGCGCGGGGCTGCCGGCGGCGGATGTCGCGACCGGCGCGCGCCAGCAGTACGTGCTCGCGTTCGAGGGTGATCGCCTGGTCGGCTCGGTGGGCGTCGAGCTCGTCGGCACGGATGGCCTCGCGCGATCGCTCGCGGTCGTCCCCGAGCTCCGCGGGCGCGGGCTCGCGAACGCGCTGCACGAGCGGATGCTCGACGTCGCCCGGCAGCGCGGCGTCACGACGATGTACCTGCTCACGACGACCGCCGACGAGTTCGCGCAACGCCGCGGGTTCGAGCGGATCTCCCGGAGCGAGGTCCCAGCCGCGGTCGCGGAGCTCGCGCAGTTCAGGGCGCTGTGCCCCGCGACCGCCGTGTGCATGCGTCGGGACGTCGGGGCGGGCTGACGGCCGGAGCTGTCCATCGAGGCGCGGCTCGGGCCGCGCTCGCGCGCTCGCGTCAGTGCCCGAAGACGACCTGAAGCCTGCGGCGCAGCTCGTCTCGCACGTCGCGGAACGCCTGCAGGCGCTCCTCCTCGGTGCCCCCGGCCGACGCGGGATCGGGGAGCCCCCAGTGCACGCGGCGCGCCCGGCCGAGGAACACCGGGCACACCTCCTCGGCGCACAGCGTGACGACGACGTCCACGTCCGCGGGATCGATGGCGTCGACGCTCTTCGAGTGGTGACCGCGGAGGTCGATGCCGATCTCGTCGAGCGCACGGATCGCGAGTGGGTTCATCCTCGACGGCTGCGAGCCTGCGGACGAGATCCGGGTCCCGTCGCCTGCGAGCGATCGGGCGATCCCCTCCGCCATCTGGCTCCGCGCCGAGTTCGCGACGCAGAGGAACAGGACGTGCCGGGGTGCCAGCGCACGCAGCCCCTCCGCCTCGGAGATCCAGCTCGGATCGCTCATGCCTTCAGGTCCTCGCCCGGTGTAGGGAAGGTCCCGGCGCAGTTCCGGAGCGCCGCGATGCGGGCCTCCTCGCCGGGGAACCAGCGTCCGCGCAGCCGGAGCGCGACGTTCACGAGCCCGATGAGCACCGGCACCTCGACGAGCGGACCGATGACCGCGGCGAAGGCAGCCCCGTGCGCCATGCCGAACGTCGCGACCGCGACCGCGATCGCGAGCTCGAAGTTGTTGGATGCGGCGGTGAACGAGAGCGTCGCCGTCTGGCCGTAGGTCGCGCCCACCTTCCGGCTCATGAAGAACGACACGAAGAACATGAGCACGAAGTAGACGAGGAGGGGGATCGCGATCCGCACGACGTCGAGCGGCAGGCGGACGATCTTCTCCCCCTGCAGCGAGAACATGAGGACGATCGTCGACAGCAGCGCGACGAGGGTGATGGGCGAGATGCGCGGGATGAAGACGCGGCGATACCACTCCTCGCCCCGGAGCGCCCGGAGCCCGAACCGGCTCGCCATGCCCGCGATGAACGGGATGCCGAGGTAGATGAAGACGCTCCGCGCGATCTCGTCGATCGTGATGTGGACCTGGGCGCCCTGGACGCCGAGCCAGCCCGGCAGCACCGTGATGAAGACCCACGCGTAGAGCGAGAAGAAGAGCACCTGGAAGATCGAGTTGAACGCGACGAGCCCGGCGCAGTACTCGGTGTCGCCCTTCGCGAGGTCGTTCCAGACGATGACCATCGCGATGCATCGTGCGAGGCCGATGAGGATGAGGCCGACCATGTACTCGGGGCGGTCGCGCAGGAACGCGATCGCGAGGCCGAACATGAGCAGCGGGCCGACGATCCAGTTCTGGACCAGCGACAGGGCGAGGACCTTGCCGTTCCGGAAGACGCGCGGCAGCTCCTCGTAGCGGACCTTCGCGAGCGGCGGGTACATCATGAGGACGAGCCCGATGGCGATCGGGATCGAGGTCGTGCCGGCGCTCATCCGCTGGAGCGCAGGCACGACGCCCGGGACGAGGTCGCCGAGGGCCACGCCGGCGCCCATGGCGAGGAAGATCCAGAGGGTGAGATAGCGATCGAGGAATGACAGCCCGCGAGCGACGCTCTCCGATGGGGCCGCGAGGGCCGTGGCTTCGCGCATGACGCGGCTCCTAGAGGCTTCCGACGAGGGCCTTCAGGCGGCGGAGCGCGCGGGGCTCCACGCAGTAGCAGACGCGCGGGCCGTCGATCTCGCCGCGGATCAGCCCGGCCTCCTTCAGCACCTTGAGGTGCTGCGAGACGGTGGACTGCGCGAGCGGGAGCTCGTCCACGATGTCACCGCAGATGCACGCCTCCCGGCGTACGAGGAGGCGCAGGATCTGGACCCGAGCCGGATGACCGATCGCCTTGGTGAGGAGCGCGAGCTCCTCGTCCGCGGCGTCCCCCTCGACGGGTCGAAGATCGGGCGCTTCATCGTTCCGGGCGGCCTCGGCGTCGCGCACGGGCTTGCAGGTCGTCGCCATTCATCGTGAAGCTACGATGAAGTCCCCGAGCCTGCAACCAGGCCACGGCGCGGCGTGCCCGCTCACAGGAACACGAGCCAGAAGAGCAGCCCGAGCAGCGCGAACTTCACCCCGTAGTAGACGGGGATGTTCCACGCCTTGAGCCGCTTCCCGAGCAGCCGGACCTTGTACACCTGGCCGAACGCCACGTTGACCGCGCCCACGGGCTCATCCCGCTCGTTGCGGCTGCGCGTGGCGCGCATCAGGTGATCACCGAACCAGCGGTTCGCGGATCGGGCCAGCCGACCCCGGAGCGGCCGCTCCACGTCGCAGAAGAGGATGACGCGGTCGGTGGTGGTCTCGTTGGCCGCGTGGTGGACGTACGTCTCGTCGAAGAGGACGCCCTCTCCGTCTCGCCAGGAGTAGCGGATGCCGTCGACGGAGATCCAGCACGCATCGGAGTTGGGCGTCACGAGGCCGAGGTGGTAGCGGAGCGAGCCCGCGAAGGGATCGCGGTGCTCCATGAGCGTGCCGCCGGCCGGGAGCAGCGCGAACATCGCCGCGCGCACCTCCGGGATGGACTCGACGAGCTCCACGGTGCGCGGGCAGTGCGCGCGGGCGGAGGGCTGGGGCTCGCCGTACCATTTCAAGTAGAAGCGCTTCCAGCCCCGACGGAAGAAGGAGTTGAAGCCGGCGTCGTCGTACGAATCGGACCCGCGGATGCGGGCCTCGTCCCGGAGCCGGAGCGCCTCGTCGCGGACCTCGCGCCAGTGCGCCTGCAGCGGCGCGAGCGCCGGGTAGCCGTCGAGCTCGAGGAACGGGCGGGACGGGACGGCGGAGAACAGGTAGACGAGCGCGTTCACCGGCGCGAAGAACGTCGAGTGGTCGGTGAGCTGTCGCAGGAAGGTGTGGCGAGCGCGGCCGCGGAAGTGGACGTAGGCGGCCGACGCCACCAGACCCGCGAGCGCCGCCATCTTCACCGCCAGGACTCCCGCCGACATGCGCGCGCCTTAGTCACGACCCGACCGTCGCGCGATGCCTGGCGGGAGCCGTGCCATCGGGCACCCGACCGCCCGGGGCCAAAAGCGTTGCGCCACCTGGCGTCCGCCGGTAGCGACGGCTCCATGGCAACCATCGGCTTCATCGGCGCGGGCCACATCGGCAGCCAGCTCGCCCGGCTGGCCACGAAGAGCGGCTACGACGTCGTCGTGAGCAACTCGCGCGGCCCCGAAACGCTCGCGAAGCTCGTCGAGGAGCTCGGCCCCAGGGCGCGAGCGGGAACGCCGAGCGACGCCGCGCGGGCCGGCGAGATCGTGGTGGTCACGATCCCGCTGAAGAGCTACCGCGACGTCCCGGCCGCTCCGCTCGCCGGGAAGATCGTGATCGACACGAACAACTACTACCCGCAGCGCGACGGCCACATCCGCGAGCTCGACGACGAGTCGACCACCACCGCGGAGCTCCTCCAGGCGCACCTCCCCGGCGCGAAGGTCGTGAAGGCGTTCAACCACATCTATGCGGCCGAGCTCACCACCCACGGTCAACCCGCGGGGACGAAGGGCCGCCGGGCGCTCGTCGTCGCGGGCGACGACGCGTCCGCGAAGGCCACGGTGACCAGGCTCATCGACCAGTTCGGGTTCGACACGGTCGACGCGGGGCCGCTGCGCGAGGGGTGGCGCATCCAGCGAGACACCCCGGGCTACGGTCCGCGGCGCACCGCCGAGGAGCTCCGGCGGGATCTCGCCGCGGCGAAGCGGTACGCCGACATGTGAAGCCGCTCGGCGCGCCGGGATGATCCTGTTCGAGTGGACCGTCCTGCTGCTGCTCGGCGCCGTCGTCCTGGCGGCCGCCGCGCGGCGCCTGCGCGTTCCGTACCCGGCGTTCCTCGCCCTCGGAGGCGCGGCGCTCGCGTTCGTCCCCGGCGCGCCGAGCCTGGTGCTCGAGCCGGACCTCGCGCTCGCCCTGTTCCTCGCGCCCATCCTCCTCGACGCTGCGTACGACACGTCCCTGCGCGATCTCGGGCGGAACTGGCTCCCCGTCGGCGCGCTCGTCGTCTTCGCGGTGAGCGTCACGACCGCCGCGGTCGCGGTCGTGGCGCGCCTGCTCGTCCCCGACATGCCCTGGGCCGCCGCCGTGGCGCTCGGCGCGATCGTCGCGCCGCCCGACGCCGCAGCGGCGACGACCATCCTGCGGGCGGTGCCACTCCCGCGGCGCATCCTGGTGATCCTCGAGGGCGAGAGCCTGCTGAACGACGCGACGTCGCTCCTCCTCTACCGCGCCGCCGTCGCCGCGGCCGTCGCCGGCGTCGCCACGTGGCGCGTGGTGCCGTCGCTCCTCTTCGCCGTCGCCGGCGGCCTCGTGGCCGGCGTCGTGCTCGCCCTCCTGTTCATGCGCGTGACGATCCGGACCGCGGACGCACCGAGCGCCATCGTGCTCCAGTTCGTCTCCACCTTCGGCGTGTGGATGATCGCGGAGCGCCTCGGGCTCTCGGCCGTGATCACGCTCGTCACGTACGCGATCACGATCGCCCGCCGCGCGCCCGCGCTCGTACCGGCGAGGCTCCGCGTGCCGTCGTACGCGGTGTGGGAGACCGGCGTCTTCGTGCTGAACGTCCTGGCGTTCGTGCTCATCGGGCTCCAGCTCAGGCCCATCTGGAATCGCATCGACCCGAGCCAGCACGCGAGCCACGTAATGGTCGCGCTGGCAGTCCTCGCGACGACCATCCTCGCGCGGTTCGCCTGGGTGATGACCTACGACGCCGCCGCGCGGTCCTGGGCCCGGATGCGGTCGAGCGCGGGCGCGATGACGCCGGAGACGGTCCGTGGTGGCCTCGTCGTGTCGTGGTGCGGGATGCGCGGGATCGTCTCGCTCGCCGCCGCGCTCGCGCTGCCGGACGGGCGCGGCGGGTCCCTGGCGTTTCCGTACCGCGACCTCATCCTGCTCGCGGCCTTCGCCGTGGTGCTCGGGACGCTCGTCGTGCAGGGGTTCACGCTCGGTCCGCTGCTGCGCCGGCTCGATCTCCACGACGAGGGAGACCTGGAGCGCGAGATCGCCCTGGCGCGCACGAGCGCGTGGCGCGCGGCGCTGGGCGCGCTCGAAGGAGATCCGTCCCCGGCCGCGGCCCGGCTCCGGAGCATGTACGAGGAGGCGCTCGGCGACGTCGTCCGCGCCGACGGACGGCCGGCGGTGAGCCTCGCAGCCGGCGAGACGCGCCGCCGCGCGATCGCGGCCGAGAGGAGGGCGGTCGCGCAGCTCCGGTCGCGCGGCGAGATCGGGGACGAGGCGTTCCATCGCCTCGAGCAGGACTTCGACTGGCAGGAGCTGAGCGCGACGTCCGTCGCGCGAGCCGACTAGATTCCACGGATGCGCGCGCTCATCTTCGATCTCGACGGGACGCTCGTGGACACCGTGTATGCGCACGTGTTCGCGTGGCAGCTCGCGCTCGAGGAGGCCGGGATCCCGATCGAGGGCTGGCGCGTCCACCGGCGCATCGGCATGAGCGGTGGGCTGTTTGCGCGCGCGATCGCGCGCGAGGCGGGCAAGCCGCTCACCGGGGAGCAGGCGACCTTCCTCCAGGCTCGTCACGGCGAGCTCTTCCGGAGCCTGCTCCCGGGCCGCCGGCCGCTCCCCGGCGCCGTCGCGCTGCTGCGAAGGCTCCGTGAGTCGGGGATCACGCACGGCATCGCCACGTCGGGCCGCCATCCGGAGATCGATGCGTCGCTCGCGTCGCTCGGCGTCCCCGACGACCTCGTGGTCGTCGACCGCGGTGACGTCGAGCGCGCGAAGCCGGCGCCCGATCTCTTCCTCGCCTGCCAGGCGCGGCTCGGGGTCGAGCCCGAGGAGTGCTACGTGGTGGGAGACTCGGTGTGGGACCTCCTGGCGGCGCGCCGCGCACGGATGCTCGCGGTGGGCCTCCTGACCGGCGGCTACGGCCAGGACGAGCTGCTCGCGGCGGGCGCATACCGCGTCTACCGCGATCCGGCGGAGCTCGACGCCGCGCTCGACGAGCTGGGAGTGGCTCCGTGAGCTGCGTCTTCGGACGACTCCGCCACGGCTGCTCTTGCTCCCCGAGGGGCCTTTCGGCCCCCGCCAGGGGAGAGCGAAAATAGTCCGCAACACTTCCGACGTCGACAATGCGGATCACTTCGGTAGTAGGTCGCAAATGAAGGCTCGAGCGAGGTCCGTGCCGCTGTACGTGGGCGCCGCCGCGCTGCTCGCCGCGATCACGTGGATCGACTACGTGACCGGCTACGAGTTGGGGCTGTTCGTCCTCTACTTCGCCCCGGTGGCGCTCGTGGCGTGGTACGGCCGGCGCTCCGCAGGGCTCTGGTTCGCGGTCGCGGCGGGCGCGTGCTGGTTCGTGGTGGACTGGCTCAACAAACCCCCGTACGCGAAGCCGCTCCTCATCTACTGGGAGACGTTCATGCGAACGGCCTCCTTCGTCGCGATCGCGGCCGCGCTGGGACGCATCCGGAGCGACCTCGCGCGGCGCGAGGAGCTCCTCGACGTCATCTCGCACGACCTGCGCTCGCCCCTCAGCGTGCTCGTCGGGCAGGCACAGCTCCTGCGGAGGCGCCTGGGCCACGACGCCTTCGTCGCGGCGCGCGTCGACGCGATCCTCCGCTGCACCTCCCGCATGGACCACATGATCGAGGACCTGCTCGACTCGGCGAGGAAGCGCTCTCACCGGCTCGCGCTCCGGCTCGAGCCCGTCCGCGTGGGGCAGTACCTCCCGGAGCTCATCGAGCGCTGCGCCCCGGTGATGGACGTGGCGCGCATCCGCCTCGAGCAGCGGGAGGACGCCGCACTCGTGGCCCGCGCCGATCCGAGCCGCCTCGACCGCATCGTCGTGAACCTCGTCGCGAACGCGCTGAAGTACTCGCCGCCCGAGAGCGTCGTCGAGCTCGGCGCGACTCGCGCCGACCGCTGGGTGGAGATCCGCGTCGCCGACCATGGCCCGGGGATCGCGCCCGCCGACCTCCCGCACCTGTTCGAGCGGTTCTACCGGAGCCGGCGGACGGCGGCGCGCGACGGGCTCGGCCTCGGGCTGTACAGCGCGCGCCTCCTCGTCGAGGAGCAGGGCGGGACGCTGCGGGCGGAGGCCACTCCGGCCGGCGGCGCGACCTTCGTCGTCGCGCTCCCGGCCGCGGAGGAGGGCGGCGCCGGAGCGCATCGGCCGATCGGGGGTGAAGCTCCGGGCGGATGAGGAGGCCGTCGTCCTCGTGCTACGAGCTCGCGCGCGACGATGCGCGGAGCGGCCGAGCGGCGAGGCGGCCCAGCGTCTTCGCGGGCCGCTCCAGCTCCCCGACCAGCGCGGCGTTCAGGCGGACGAACCGATCGAGGCCCCCGCCCAGCGAGAAGAGGCAACCGGGAGCGATGCCGATGCCGTGCTCCAGCGCCGCATGGAAGAGGCCCAGGCCGTCCATCCGCGCGTCCCCCGGCAGCTCCACCCAGAGGAAGTATCCGCCTCGCGGATCTCCGATCCGCGTGCCCGGCGGGAAGTGGCGGGCGATCTGATCCCTCAGCGAATGGACGCCGAGCTGGAGCCGAGGGACGAGCCGGCGGAGATGGCGGTCGAAGAGCCCGGAGGCGAGGCACTCCGTGGCGAGCGCCTGGGGTAGGGCCGCGTTGGCGAGCGTCGTGGTGTTCTTCAGGTCGATGAGCCCCTCGAGCCACGCGCTCGGCGCGATGACGTAGCCCAGCCGCCCTCCCGGGAGCAGCGTCTTGGAGAAGGAGCCGACGAGGATGTTCGGCTGATCGTCCTTCCGTCCGAACGCGCACAGGGGCGGGTGCCGGCGGCCGTCCCACGCCAGTTCCCCGTAGACGTCGTCCTCGACCAGCGCGACGCCATGTGCCTCGAGGACGCGCATGCAGGCCGCCTTTCGATCCTCGTCCATGAGGCTGCCGGTCGGGTTGGCGAACGTGGGCATCAGCACCGCCGCGCGCACGGCCTGCTTTCGGCAGATCGCGTCGAGCCGCTCCGGATCGAGGCCGCCCCGGGGATCGCTGGGCAGCTCCATCACCCGGGCCCCCGCGTTCCGGGCAGCGTCCACGATCCCGAAGAAGGTCGGGCACTCCACCGCCACGACGTCGCCGGGGCTCACCACGCGGCGGAGCGACAGGGAGAGGCCCTCCATCGCGCCTGCGGTGATGAGGACGTCGTCGGCCTGCACGTCCAGGCCGCGAGCCTGGTATCGCTGCGCGATGAGGCGACGGAGCTCGGGGTCGCCGCGCGACGACGCGTAGCTCGTCCAGAGGTTCCGCCTCGAGCGCAGGAGGCGCGCCGTGAGGCGGCGAAGCGCCGCGGTCGGGAAGAGCTCCGGCGACGGACAGCCGAGGCCGAGCGCCACCAGCGCCGGATCCGCCATCGCCTCCAGCACGCGCGCGATGAGCTGTGCTCTCTCCGTGCGGTAGGAGCTCAGGCGCGGGCGCCGGATGGGCGGCCCGAGGATCGTCGGCGCCGCGTGGGGCCGGACGCGGAAGCCGGAGCGGGGGAGGGCCTCCACGAGCCCCAGGCCTTCGAGGCGCCGGTAGGCGGCCAGCGCCGTCATCAGGCTCGCGCCGTGGCTGCGGCACAGCGACCGGAGCGAGGGGAGCCGCTCGCCCGGCCGGACGAGCCCGCGCTGGATCCCGCGGGCGAGGTCGTCGGCGATCTGCTGGTACTTGAAGGCGGCGGGCGCGGAGCTGTTATAGGTCACGGTTCATTCCCTGTGTCTGTTATATGCCGTCGTTCGAGGCTATGTGAGGCCGATGAGCGTTTCGGCCCTCACGAGCCCCGAGCCCCCCGCGGCGGAGCGGAGCGCGACCCTCGAGTTCTGGTCGGGGGTCCGCGACCTCGCGCCCTTGCTCTTCGGCGTGGCGCCCTATGGCGTCGTCTACGGGGTGCTCGCGCTGGCGAGCGGGATCCCCAGGGGCACCGCGATGGCGATGTCGTCGGTCGTCTTCGCCGGGGCGTCGCAGTTCCTCCTCGCGCAGCTCTTCGCGGGAGGAGCGCTTCCGCTCGTCATGATCGCCGCCGTCGTGCTCGTGAACCTCCGGCACGCCCTCTACAGCGCCTCCTTCGCGCCGCACGTCGCACACCTGCCTCGGCGCTGGAAGGTGGCGCTCTCGTACTTCCTCACCGACGAGTCGTACGCGGTGTCGATGCTCCGGCTGGAGGGGGGACGCCCGTCGCGGAACCGCCACTGGTACCTGCTCGGCGTCGGGCTCACCCTCTGGGTCGGGTGGCAGGTCGCGACGGCCACGGGGATCGTGCTGGGCGGCCAGCTCCCCTCGTCGCTCCCGCTCGACTTCGCCCTGCCGCTCACGTTCATCGCCATCGTGGTGCCGATGATCCGGTCGCGCGCGGCGGTGTGGGCCGCCGTCGCGTCCGCCGGCGTCGCGCTCGCCTGCGCGGGGTTGCCCTACAAGCTCGGCATGATGGCGGCCAGCCTCGCCGGGATCGTCGCGGGCTCGCTCGCGGCGCGGAGGACGCGATGACGACCTTCTGGCTCGTGCTCGTCGCCTGCGGCGCGCTCACCTTCGCGACGCGGGTCTCCTTCGTCGCCGCAGAGGGGCGCTACGCCGCGCCCGCGTGGTTCCGGAAGATGCTGCCCTTCGTCCCGATCGCCACGCTCACCGCGATCATCGTGCCCGGGCTCGCGCTGCCGGGCGGTGCGTGGGACCTGTCGCTCCGGAACGGGCGGCTCGTCGCGGGCTTCGCCGCCATCGTGATCGCGGCCACGACGCGGAACGTGCTGCTCACGATCGCGCTCGGCTTCGGCGTGCTCTGGCTCGCGTCGTGACCCCGCGACGCCGCGGACGTCCCGGCCACGCGAACCCCGTCTGCTGGAGACGCAGTGCTTCCCCACGGAGAACGTCGGTGCGGCTCGTCCTCGCCGCGTGTAGAAGGTGGCGTGCACCCCGACCGCCACGCGGCTGCGACGAACTGGTTCTTGTTCCTCGTGTCGTCGTTCATCTGGGGCACCACCTGGCTCGTCATCAAGTTCCAGCTCGGCGTGGTCGCGCCGCAGGTGTCCGTCGCCTACCGGTTCGGGCTCGCGTCCGCGCTGCTCTTCGCCTGGTGCGTGCTGCGGCGGATCCCGCTCCGCTTCGATCCGGAGACGCACCTGAACCTGCTGGTCCAGGGCGTGTTCCAGTTCGCGCTCAACTACGTGCTCGTCTACCTCGCCGAGGTCCATCTGACCTCCGGCCTGGTCGCACTCGTCTTCGGGCTCATGGTGCTCTGGAACCTGACCGGCGCGCGGATCTTCTACGGGACTCCCATCTCGCCGGCGGTCGCGGTGGGGGCCGCGCTCGGCCTCGTCGGCGTGACGCTCGTCCTGTGGCCGGACCTCTCGCACGTGCGGCCTGGCAGCGGCCAGGGGTGGGGCATCGCGCTCGCCGTCGCGGGATCCCTCGCCTCCTCGACAGGGAACCTCTGGTCGCAGCGCATGTACCGGAGGGGCGCCGAGGTGATCCCGAGCACCGCGTGGGCGATGCTCTACGGCGCTGCGGCAGTCGCGCTGTACTGCGCGGTCCGCGGCATCCGCTTCACGTTCGACGCGTCTCCGCACTACGTCGCGTCGCTCGCGTACCTCGCGCTCTTCGGGTCGGTGTTCGCGTTCGTCGCGTACCTGACGCTCATCCGGCGGATCGGCGCCGGACCGTCGGGCTACTCGTCGGTGGTGATCCCGGTCCTCGCGATGGCGACGTCGACGGTGTTCGAAGGGTACCAGTGGTCGGCCGCGCCGCTGGCGGGCATGGCGCTGGTGCTGTTCGGAAACGTCCTCATGCTGCGGCGTTGAGCGCGGCGCGAGTCGTCACGCCTGCTTCGCGTAGGTTCCGAGGTGCTCGCGGAGCGTCGCGAGCACCTCGTCGCGGACCGGGTCGCGCACGCCCTTCATCCACGCGGCCGCGAGCGGCAGCCGGGTCAGCCCGCCGGGCGTCGTCACCTTCAGCGGCACGAACCGGACGCCCTTCGTCGTCATGCGCGACGTCCACCTCGGGACGACCGCCGCGCCGAGCCCCGCGGCCACGAGGTTCACGATCGTGTGCTTCTCCTCGGCGACCTGGGCGACGCGGGCGGTGAGGCCGGCCTCCTCGAACAGCTTCATCGTGAGGTCGTGGCTGTGCGGCCGGGACCTGCGCTCGGGGACGATGAGCGGCTCGTCCGCCAGATCCTTCAGCGTCACGCGGCTGCGCCGCGCGAGCGGGTGACGTGAGGGCAGCGCCACCACGGCCGTCTCGTTGAACAGGAACAGGAACTCGATCGACGGGTTCAGGGTCTCCGGCGGCCGGACGAACGCGAGGTCGAGGTGGCCCGATGCGAGCCGCGGCAGGAGCCGGATCGTCTTCTCCTCGAGCAGGTGGACTACGACGTGCGGGCATCGCGCCCGGAAGTCGTGGAGCAGCAGCGGGACGAGACCTGCCGAGGCGCTGTCGATCGCGCCGATGCGGATCCCCGCGGCCTTCCCGCGCGCCTGGGCACGCGTGCGAGACGCGAGGCGGTCTGCTTGCGCGAGGAGGGCGCGCGCATCGTCCAGGAACGCGGCGCCACGTTCGGTGAGCGCCACGTGCCGCGTGGTCCGCTCCAGGAGCCTCGTGCCGAGGTCCTCCTCGAGGAGGCGCACGTGGCGTCCGAGCGCGGACGGCATCATCGCGAGCTTCTGAGCCGCCTTTCCAAAGTGCAGCTCCTCGGCGACGGCGACGAAGCACCTGAGCTGGTGCAGCTCCACGCGGCCCCCTGCGGCGATCGGATTGTTTCCAGAATTTGCATAATCCAAAGCGCTCACGGACGCTACCGTGGACTGCATAGGGTCTCCGGACCCCACATCCCCCGCACTCCGCGCCGCGGGGGCAGCCGAGGAGATCGCCCCCATGGCGGCATCGGTCGAGCAGCGAGCGCTGCGCCGGATCACGTGGCGCATCGTGCCGTTCGTGATGGTGCTGTACTTCATCGCCTTCGTCGATCGCGTGAACATCGGGTTCGCCGCGCTGACGATGAACAAGGAGATCGGCCTCTCGGCCTCGGCCTACGGCTTCGGCGCGGGGATCTTCTTCCTCGGATACTTCCTGTTCGAGGTCCCCTCGAACCTGATCCTCGAGAAGGTCGGCGCGCGGCTCTGGATCGCGCGCGTGATGATCACGTGGGGGCTCATCTCGGGAGCGATGGCGCTCGTGAAGGGGCCCGTCAGCTTCTACGTGCTGCGCTTCCTGCTCGGCGCCGCCGAGGCGGGCTTCTTCCCCGGCATCATCCTGTACCTGAGCTATTGGTTCCCGGCCCGCCACCGCGCCGGCGTCACGGCGTTCTTCATGGCGGCCGCCCCGGTGTCCACCGCGCTCGGCTCGCCGCTCTCGGCGGCGCTGCTGGAGATGAACGGCGTCCTCGGGTTCAGGGGCTGGCAGTGGCTCTTCGTGCTCGAGGCGATCCCCGCGCTCGTCCTCGGGGTGGTCGTGCTCTTCTACATGACGGATCGTCCGGCCCTCGCGCGCTGGCTGCCCGAGGACGAGCGCGCATGGCTCGTGCACACGATGGACGCCGAGATCGCTTCGCGATCCGGCCAGGCGAGCCACTCGCCGTGGCGCGGACTCCTCGATCCGCGCGTGCTCGCGCTCTCGCTCGTCTACTTCGGCACGTCGGCGGGCCTGTACACGCTCGGCATCTGGTCGCCCCAGATCATCAAGCAGCTCGGGGTGAGCTCGATGACCGTCGGCTTCCTGAATGCCGTCCCGCCGACCGTGTCGGTGATCGCGATGGTGATCTGGGCGCGCCACTCCGATCGCAGCGGCGAGCGCTCGTGGCACGTCGTCGGGCCGTGCCTCCTCGCCTCGGCAGGGCTCCTCATGGCGGGGTCGAGCACGACGCTCGTCGCCGTGGTGCTCGCCCTCACGCTCGTGAACATTGGCATCAGCTCCGCGAAGCCGCCGCTCTGGTCGATGCCCACGCTCTTCCTGTCTGGGCCGGCCGCCGCCGCGGGCATCGCCACCATCAACTCGATCGGCAACCTCGGCGGCTTCGTGGGGCCGTCGATGATCGGCTGGATCAAGCAGGAGACCGGGAGCTTCACGGGCGGGCTCTACCTCGTCGCCGGCTTCCTGGTGGTGTCCGCGGTCGTGACGCTGCTCCTCGCGCGTCGCGTGGCCCATCCGGCGGTCGCCGCCGTCGACGCGCCGAATCACTCACATGCCTGAGGCGACCGGAAGGACGCCACGGAGAACTACGATGCGTGAATACGAGATCGCAGCCATCCCCGCCGACGGGATCGGGACCGAGGTCATCGCGGCCGGGCTCGAGGTGCTCCGCGCCGTGGCGGCGCGCGACGGCGGCTTCCGGCTCTCCGTCGAGGAGTTCCCGTGGAGCTCCGAGTTCTACCTGCAGCACGGGCACTACATCCCGGCGGGCGGGCTCGAGCGCCTGAAGGCGTTCGACGCGATCTTCTTCGGCGCGGTCGGCGATCAGCGCGTCCCGGACCACGTGTCGCTCTGGGGGCTGCGGCTGCCGATCGCCCAGGGCTTCGATCAGTACGCGAACGTGCGGCCCGCGCGCGTCCTGCGGGGCGTGAAGAGCCCGCTCGGCCGCGGCGGCGAGATCGACTGGGTCGTCATCCGCGAGAACTCGGAGGGCGAGTACGCCGGGCACGGTGGACGCGCCCACCGCGGGCTGCCGATCGAGGTCGGCACCGAGACCGCGGTGTTCACGCGCGCGGGCGTCGAGCGGATCCACCGGTTCGCGTTCGAGCTCGCGCGGAAGCGGCCGCGGAAGCACCTCACGCTCGTCACCAAGTCGAACGCGCAGCGGTTCGGGATGGTGATGTGGGACGAGATCTTCTTCGAGGTCGCGGAGGAGTATCCCGACGTCCGGATCGACCGCGAGCTCGTGGACGCCGTCACCACGCGGATGGTGCTGAAGCCTCAGACCCTCGACGTGCTCGTCGCGACGAACCTGCACGCAGACATCCTGTCGGACCTCGCGGCTGCGCTGTCCGGCAGCCTCGGGATCGGCCCGACGGCGAACCTGAACCCCGAGCGGAAGTTCCCCTCGATGTTCGAGCCGATCCACGGCTCGGCGTTCGACATCGCCGGCAAGGGCGTAGCCAACCCCGTCGCGACGTTCTGGACGGCGGCCCTCATGCTCGAGCACCTCGGCGAGGCCGCGGCGGCTGCGCGGGTGATGGCCGCAACCGAGGAGGTCACGGCGAGCGGGCTCGTCACGCCCGACCTGGGCGGCACCGCGAAGACGGCGGACGTGACGCGCGCGGTGTGCGAGCGCATCCAGCGCGCGCCGTGAACGGAAGGCGAGGAGCGCTCGCCGGGAGCCCCGCGTGCCCCCGGAAGCCCGTCGACCTCGAGCCGGGGATCACTTCCCGATCATCACTTCCGTCGACTTGACGATGACGGTCACCGCGTCGCCCTGCTTCAGCCCGAGCCGCTCGACCGACGACTTCGTGATCTCCGAGACGATCTCGTTCCCGCCGACGTCCACGACGACCTCGGCCATGATCGAGCCGGTCTTCACGGACTTCACGGTGCCCTTGAGCTGGTTTCGTGCGCTGAGCTGCATCAGTTCCCTCCTGGTTTCCCCCGTCTAGTGGCCTCTCGACGCGACGCGCCAGGCCATCGCGGGTCGTTCACCGCCCGTGTATGCGCGCAGGCCTACTTCGCGGGCAGCGCGTAGCCGAACTTCTCGAGCGTCGCGCGCCCCGGGCCGGAGAGGAACGCCGCGAGCTCGCGCGCGAGCGCGGCGTTCTTGGCGCCCTTCAGGAGGACCGCGTCCTGCTGGATCTTCTCGTACGTCCCCTCGGGCACGCGGAAGAAGCGCCCTTCCGCTGAGAGCGGCGGCGCGAGCGCGAGCGACAGGGGGATGAGCCCCGCCTGCGCGTTGCCGCTCTGCACGAACTGGGCGGTCTGCGAGACGTTCTGTCCCATGACGAAGCGGTCCTTCACCCGGTCGTAGACGCCAGCCGCCTTGAGGGCGGCCTCGGCCGCGCGGCCGTAGGGCGCGACCTGCGGGTTCGCGATGGCGAGCTTCTGGACCGACGGGTCCGCGAGCGCGGCGAGCCCCTTGCCCTGGAGATCGAGGGGCGAAGCCTTCGGCACCCACACCACGAGCGCGCCGTAGGCGTACGTGAACGGCTTCCCGTCGGCGAGGCCCGCCTCGGCCACCTTCGCCGGGAACTCGGCGTCGGCGGAGAGGAAGAGGTCGAACGGCGCGCCGTTCTGGATCTGCGCGAAGAAGTTCCCCGACGCGCCGTAGACCGCCTTCACCTCGACGCCGGTCTTCCAGTGGAACGCGCGCGCGATCTCCTCGAACGCCGGCTTCATGTTCGCCGCGACCGCGACGGACACCGAGCGTCCCGCTTCCTGAGCACGGGGTGCCGCCGGCGCGAGCAGGAGGGCCGCGACCGTGGCGAGTGACATTGCGACGCAGCGAAGAGCCTTCACGGGAGTTCCTTTCGGTGGTAATCGGCAGCGCGGGGAACAACGAGTAACAACGTGTAACACCACATCATCAGATGAGCC
>Ga0318494_10000235_pt1 | contig 17540 bp, 18 predicted proteins | sample GRESIP108b1f24_FD_203293 | JGI IMG/M metagenome (GOLD analysis project Ga0318494, IMG submission 203293) | Tropical soil microbial communities from Luquillo Experimental Forest, Puerto Rico - GRE.SIPMG.108b1f24 | ecosystem: Environmental > Terrestrial > Soil > Tropical forest > Bulk soil... | reverse complement strand
GGGTGGGCGCGCGACGGACCCGGCCGCGGGCGCGCCCACCCCCAGCGCCGCGCGCTGATCCACGCCCGGCCCTGCGCCGGAGCCCGCGTCACACGCGTCCGGGACTTCGCGCTCCGTCGCTTACCCGTATGGTGCGCCCTCGGGACCCGTCCAGGTAGCGGGTCGCACGCTCTGGGGGGAGACCTGATGACCACGGCCCGCCGCGTCCGTCGCGTCCTGCTCAGCGGCGCGCTCGCGCTCCTCCTGCCGTTCGTCGCGGCGGCAGAGGATCCGGCCGCCGCCGGCGCGGAGCCCGTCGCCGCCGCGAGCGCCGCGGCGCCCGTGCCGGTCGAGGCCGGAGCGCCTTCACCGACCGACCCGACCGCAACCGCTCCAGCGCCGAAGGCCGAGACGCCCGCCGCGGCCGAGGGCGCGCCGGACGCGCTCGCGATCCCGGCGGCGTCGGTGACCGACGGCCCGCTCCCGCCGCCGCCGCTCGCACCCGCACCGCCGCCGGCCTCGACGTGGCGCCTGAACCGCTTCGGGATCGCGGTCGACGCCGGGCTCCCCGACTTCGCCGGCGCGACGCTGCTCTACCGGCCGCTCAAGTTCGTCCGGCTCGGGGGGGCGCTCCTCTACGACTACGTCGGATACGGCGTCCGCGGCGGCGTCACGATCCTCCCCTACTTCGCGATCGCGCCCTCGCTCAGCGTCGAGGCGGGCCACTTCTTCGAGACGAACGCGGCCGCGAAGCTCGAGCAGCGCGGCGTCACGATCGACGCGAACGTCCGCCCGGTGCTCGAGCGCTTCGGCTACACCTTCGCGAACGCGCAGGTGGGGCTCGAGATCGGCCACCCGAACTGGTTCGTGTTCTACGTGCGCGCGGGGATCACCCGCCTCTGGTACACCGCGCGCGGCGCGAGCCAGGTGGCCGCCGCGCAGCAGGGGAGCTCGACGACGCGCGTCACCATCGCGGACCCGTCGCTCCGGGCGCAGTTCCCGGAGGCCAAGGTCGGGTTCCTGTTCTTCATCCACTAGGAGCGAGCCCGTGCGCATCGCCTACGCCCTGCCCTGTCTCGCCCTCCTCGCCGCTGGCTGCGCCGATCCGCTGTTCTTCGCCGAGGTGGAGGAGAAGCAGGTCTGCCTGACTCTCACGGGGCAGGCCATCGACGGCCCGCCGGCGGGAACCGTCTTCCCGGAGATGACCGGCATCTGGTCGGGGTCGTACGACCTCGGCGGGCAGGTGCCCGGGCTCGACCAGAACGGCGTGACCGGCACCATCCGCCTCGACTCGTTCACCATCACCGTCGCGAGCGGCGGCGCTGACCTCTCCGGCGTGCGCGACGCGCGCATCATCGCGAGCGCGGCCGGGATCCCGGACGCGACACTCCTCCAGATCGATCCCGCGCGGAGCGACGCGACCCACCTCGTCCTCACCGGCGGGGCCGGGACGAACCTGTTCGACTATCTCTCTTCCGGCACGCTCGCCTACCGCGTCGAGATCGCCGGGACGCCGCCGACGGGGAGCTGGGTCGCGGACATGCAGGCCTGCATGTACGCGAAGCTGATGGTGGACGCGCTGAAGGCGATGCAGAAGTAGCGCGCTCACTCCCCCCTGAACTTCGGCGCGCGCTTCTCCTCCCACGCGCGCCGCCCCTCGGCGAGGTCGGCGCTCTCGAACGCGAGGCGGCGCAGATCGGCGATCTCGGCGCGCTCGGCGTCCGAGAGCGATCGCTCGTGCGCGCCCTCGAGCAGGCGCAGGATCCGCTTCATCCCGCGCACGGCGAGCGGCGCGTTGCGCGCGATCTCCTCCGCGAGCGCGAGCGCGTCGGCCTCGGCCGCGTCGGCCGCGGCGAGCCGGTTCACGAGCCCCCAGGCCAGCGCGGTGTCCGCGTCGACGGCGCGCCCCGTGTAGAACAGCTCGCGCGTGCGCGCCGCGCCCACGAGATCGAGGAAGCGCCGCAGCCCGCCCTCCGGGTAGACGACGCCGAGCCGGGCGGGCGTGATGGCGAGCCGCACGCCGGCGCGCGCGACCCGCAGATCGCAGGTCACGGCGAGCTCCAGCCCACCGCCGTACGCCACGCCGTTCAGGAACGCGATCGTCGGGCACGGCACCGCGTCGAGCGCGTCCGCCGCGCGCTCCACCGCCTCGTCCGGCCGCTCTCCGCGGCCCGACGTGAGCGCCATCTCGGCGAGATCGAAGCCGGCGGAGAAGGCGTCGTCGCCCGCGCCGCGCAGGACGAGGCAGCGGACGCCGTCCGGACCGACGCGCGCGCACGCCTCCTCGAGCTCCTCGAGCGCCTGGAAGTCGAGCGCGTTCCGCTTCGCCGGGTTCTCGAGGACGAGCACGCGGACCGAGCCGCGGTCCTCGCTGCGCACGCGCGGGGCCACGCGCTACTCGATCACCGCGAGGAGGTCGCCTTCGGAGACGGGCTGCCCCTCGGCGCAGCGGATCTCCTTCACCTGGCCCGTCACCGCCGCCTCGACCGGCATCTCCATCTTCATCGACTCGATGACGACGACGACGTCCCCCGGGCTCACCCGGTCGCCGGGCTTCTTCTCGATGCGCGCGACGGTGCCGGTGATGTGGGCCGAGACCTTCTCCATGGTGCGCTCCCGCGTCGTGGCGTCCGTCCGAGGTGCCGGCGCAAGTTACCGTGAGCCCAGGAGGCGGGCAACCCGCCGGGAGGGCGGCGGCCCTCGCCGGCGCGGAAGATCCGCGGGAGATCTTCGGGGGAAAAATGAAGAGGGTCCGCAGCGCAGCGGACCCTCGAAGCGCACCGGGGGCGACCACTCCTCGGTTACCGGCGGTAGGCCGGTATCGCGTCTGGACGATCGGTGCGCATCGCCGGGTCGGCCGTCAACCCTGTCCGGGCGGGCTCCCCACCCGGAGGCGCGGGCGCCGGAAGGACCGAGCGGACCACGCGCGCGAGGTCCTGGTAACCCACGGGCTTCGGCAGGAACGCGGCGACGCCCAGCTCGGCGAGGCGCGCGCGCTCCGCCTCTCCGCTGGAGCTCGCCACGATCACGGGCAGGCGCGCGAGCGCGGGATCGCCCCGCATCTGCTCGACCAGCTCGACCCCGGACATCCCGGGCATGAAGACGTCGGTCACGAGCACGTCGATCGGGGGAGGCTGTCGCAGGCGGGCGAGCGCGGCGCTGCCGTCCTTGGCGACCTCGATGCCGAACCCGCCCAGGTGCTCGTCATCCGACAGCCGCCGCAGGGCGGCGCCGTACATGGACGCGACGAGCGCGTTGTCCTCGACGAGGAGCAGGCGCCAGGTCGGCTCCGGTTCCCTCGCCCTGGCGACGACGCGCGCGACGTCCGCGAGCTGGACGCGGTCCTCCGGCCGGTCGTCCGGCACGCAGACCGCGACGCCCGCCGGCGTGTCGTCGCTCGCGTCTCGGCGCCGCACCACCTCCACCTGCAGCTCGACCGGCGCGGCGAGCTGCGGGAACGAGACGACGAGCGTCACACGCTCGCCGATCGCGAACTCACGCTCGGTCCGGATGAAGAGGCCGCCCGCGGACAGGTTCTCGGTGTAGCCGAGCACCGTGTCGGCGCCGACGTACTGGACCGCGAGGATGAGGGGGAAGCGCGGGTACTCGCGCCGCTCGCGACCCATGGCGACCATGATGCGCCTCGCCGACGACCTTCGTACACGCTCTCCGTGAACCATGAGCCCGCGACGCGGCGCCGACCCGGGCCCGGCGGCCGTCGCGAGGCCGTACAGGGGCGCACCTCGCCCCACGAGGCGCGCCGCGCTCCCACGCTCCCCGCGCCTGGCGCGGCGAAGGTGAGGCCACGCGCGACGTCCCCCTCCCCGAAGCCGGCGGCGCACCTCGCCGGGGACCAGCTCCTCTGCCGGGGCGGCGAGGTGGCGGCCGGCGCGCTGCCTCGTCGCCGCCTCGCCCGAGGCCAGCCTCTGGAGGGTCTCGGCGCCGGTGAGGGCGTGCCAACGGGGCTCGGCCGTGCTGTCGTCCCTGCGCATCGGGACACCTCGCTGCCGACACCTGCGTGCCCGGCGTCGACGCTCCCGACCACGAGATAGATCGCGGGCGATCGTTCGTTTCCAGCTCTCATCATGCGGGGAGGCACCCATGGAGTCGCTCGAAGGACGCGTGGCGCTCGTGACCGGCGGTGGGCGCGGCATCGGCCGCGCGATCGCGCTCGCCCTGGCGCGCGCCGGCGCGGACGTGGCGGTCACCGCGCGCACCGTGCCGGAGATCGAGGCGGTCGCGGCGGAGATCAAGGCGATCGGCCGCCGCACCCACTTCTTCCCGCTCGACGTGTCCGATCGCGGCCTTCTCGCCGGCGCGCCGCGTGAGGTCGAGGCGCGGCTCGGCCCCATCGACGTCCTCGTGAACAACGCGGCCATCTCCCAGAGCGCGCCCGTCCAGCGCCTCGAGGACGCGGAGTGGGACGCGATCCTCGCGGTCGATCTCACCGCGCCGTTCCTCCTCACCCGCGCGTGTCTCCCCTCCATGCTCGATCGTCGCTTCGGCCGCGTCGTGAACGTCTCCTCCGTCGCCGGCCGCACCGGGATCAGGTACGGCGCGGCGTACTCGGCGGCGAAGCACGGCCTCATCGGCTTCACGCGCAGCCTCGCGCTCGAGACCGCGAAGAAGGGGATCACCGCGAACGCGATCTGCCCGGGCTGGACGGAGACCCGCATGATGGACGAGGCGGTCGAGGCCGTCGCCAACGCGACCAACCAAACCGAGGGCGAGGTGCGCGAGCTGCTCCTCCGCGAGAACCCGCTCGGCCGCGCCGCGCTGCCGGAGGAGGTGGCCGAGGTCGCCGTCCTGCTCGCGCGGAACGCGGCGATGACGGGCGCGGTGGTCACCGTGGACGGGGGCGAGCTGATGGCGTGAGGGCGGACGGCGACCGCGACCGGCGAGCCAGCGTTCGCCGCCCGACGGCGGCGCCCCCCGCCCCGGCCTTGACGGGTCCGGGACCTCCTGCGCTAATCGCACCTTTCCCCCCACGGCCTCGGCCGCGGCCCGGAAGAGGAGCGCAGCGCAATGCAGACCAAGTACCTGCTCGGCGAGAACCAGATCCCCACCCACTGGTACAACGTCGTCGCGGACCTGCCCGCGCCGCCGGCGCCGGTGCTCCACCCCGCGACGAAGAAGCCGGTGACGCCGCAGGACATGCTCCCGCTCTTCCCGCCGGGGCTGCTCGAGCAGGAGATGTCGAGCGAGCGCTGGATCCCGATCCCGGACGAGGTCCGGCGCATCTACCAGCTCTGGCGCCCCTCACCCCTCGTCCGCGCCCACCGGCTCGAGCAGGCGCTCGGGACGCCCGCGCGCATCTACTTCAAGTACGAGGGCGTCTCGCCCGCGGGCTCGCACAAGCCGAACACGGCGGTGCCGCAGGCGTACTACAACCAGATCGCCGGGACGAAGCGGATCGCGACCGAGACGGGCGCGGGGCAGTGGGGGTCGTCGATCGCCCTCGCCGCCCAGATGTTCGGGCTCGAGTGCACCGTCTACATGGTGAAGATCTCGTTCCAGCAGAAGCCGTACCGCAAGAGCATGATGCAGCTCTGGGGCGCCGAGGTGATCGCCTCGCCCTCGCCGCGCACCCACGCCGGCCGGGCGATCCTCGCCAAGGACCCGGCGAGCCAGGGGTCGCTCGGGATCGCCATCTCCGAGGCGGTCGAGGACGCCGCGACGCGCGACGACACGCGCTACGCGCTCGGCTCGGTGCTGAACCACGTCTGCCTGCACCAGACGGTGATCGGCCTCGAGGCGCGGGAGCAGCTGAAGCTCGCCGGCGACTACCCGGACGTCGTGATCGGCTGCCACGGCGGCGGGTCGAACTTCGCCGGGATCGGCTTCCCGTTCGTCGCGGACAAGGCTGCCGGCAAGCAGGTCCGCGTCGTCGCGTACGAGCCGACCTCCTGCCCGACCCTGACGAAGGGCGTGTACGCGTTCGACTACGGCGACACGGCGGAGATGGCCCCCGTCGCCAAGATGTACACGCTCGGTCACGACTTCATGCCGCCCGGCATCCACGCGGGAGGGCTCCGCTACCACGGCGCGTCGCCGCTCGTGTCGCAGCTCCTCCACCACGGCGTCATCGAGGCGCGCGCGGTCGGGCAGATGGCCTGCTTCGAGGCCGCCGTGACGTTCGCCCGCGCGGAGGGGATCATCCCGGCGCCCGAGTCCTCGCACGCGATCCGCGGCGCCATCGACGAGGCGCTCCGTGCCAAGGAGGAGGGGAAGGAGAGGGTCATCCTCTTCAACCTCTCGGGCCACGGGCACGTGGACATGGCCGCCTACGACGCGTACTTCGCCGGGGAGCTCGAGGACTACGAGTACCCCGCGGAGAAGGTGAAGGAGTCGCTCGCGCACCTCCCCAAGGTCGAGGTGTAGGTCGGAGCGAACCCGGCGCCGGCGGTCGCGCCGCCCGGCGACCGGCCCCTCCGGGCGCTTCCGGGCGTCAGAGGGTCGTTCTACGAAGGGCGGACCCCAAGGAGGGAACCATGGTCCGCCTCTCGCTGTCCATCGCGCTCGCGGCGGTCCTCGGCGCGGCCCGCCCCGCCACCGCCCAGGACGTGGTCCGGCTCGGCAACCTCAAGTTCGCGCACTACGGCGCCGTCTCGTACATGAAGCAGGCCTGCGGGAAGTTCGGGCTCGAGGTGCAGGAGATCGTCTTCCCGAAGGGCATCGACATCTTCCCGGCCATCGTGAAGGGCGAGGTCGATCTCGCGGCGAGCGCGGCGGACGCGGCGATCGCGAACCGCGCCGGCGGCGGGCAGGTCTACGTCGTGGCCGGGTTCGCCAAGGGCGGCGCGAGGCTCGTCGCCGCGACGGGCTCGAACATCAAGACCGTCGCGGAGCTCAAGGGAAAGAAGGTCGGAGTCGCCCGCGGCGGCGCGCAGGAGCTGCTCCTCCTCGCCGAGCTCTCGAAGGCAGGGCTCACCTGGGCGGACCGGCCGGGGAAGGACGTGCAGATCGTCTACCTGCCGTTCGCGGACCTGAACCAGGCGCTCATGCAGAAGCAGGTCGACGCGATGTGCCAGTCGGAGCCGCAGTCGTCGCAGGCGATCAACAAGGGCTTCGGCCTCGAGATCCTGAAGCCCTACGACACGCCGCTCGGCGAGCCGGTGCGCGTGCTCGTGATGACGGAGAAGCTGTACAGGGAGAAGCCGCAGGTCGCGCAGAAGGTGATGGACTGCTTCGTCGCGGCGACCCGGAAGTTCGTCGACGATCGGAAGTTCGCGCAGGACTACGTCGTCAACGAGATGTTCAAGGGCCAGATCACCGCGGACGACTACCTCGACGCGATGTCGAACGCGGCGTTCACGTACGACGTGACGCCCGAGCACATCCAGACGACGACCGACCTCATGGTGAAGTACGGCGTGGGCAAGCTGCAGAAGCCGCCGAGGGCGACTGACTGGGTGAAGCTCGATCTGCTCAGGAAGGCCAAGGCGGACGTGGGCGTGAGGTGAACAGGCTGATCCGGCACGGCGTCCGCCTGGGGCGGCAGCTCCTCGTCCCCGTCCTCGTCCTCGCGGTCTGGGAGGCGATCTCGGACGCCGGCTGGGTCTCGCCGATCGTGCTCCCCTCGCCGTCGCAGGTCCTCCTGCGCTGGATCGCCTACGCCAAGCCGGCCGAGCCGTACGATCCGGCGCAGGGGAGCTGGCTCGGCTGGGCGTTCTCCGGCGAGCTGCCGCACGACGCGGTCGCGAGCCTGATCCGCGTCGCGGGCGGCTTCGCCCTGGGCGCGGCGCTCGCGCTGCCGCTCGGGCTGCTCATGGGGGCGAGCCGGATCGTCCACGAGCTCATGAACCCCATCGTCCAGATCCTCCGCCCGATCCCGCCCATCGCCTACATCCCGCTCGCGATCCTGTGGTTCGGGCTCGGCAACCCGCCCGCGTTCTTCCTCATCTCGCTCGGCGCGTTCTTCCCGGTCCTCATGAACACGATCGCGGGGGTCCGGAGCGTCGACGCGATCTACCTCCGCGCCGCGCGAAACCTCGGCGCGCCGCAGTCGACCCTGTTCTGGCGGATCATGGTCCCCGCGGCGATGCCGTACATCCTCGCGGGCCTGCGGATCGGCATCGGCGTGGCGTTCATCGTCGTGATCGTCGCGGAGATGATCGCCGTGAACTCCGGCCTCGGCTACCGGATCCTCGAGGCGCGCGAGTACTTCTGGTCGGACAAGGTGATCGCCGGGATGATCAGCATCGGGATCGCGGGGCTCGGCATCGACGCGTTCATGAACCGGCTCAACTCGTGGCTCCTGCGCTGGCACCGCGGGATGGAGGGCTAGCCGGGTGACCGACGCTGCGATCCAGCTCCGCGGCGTGCGCAAGGTCTTCACGACGGGCGGCCGCGAGGTCGTCGCGCTCGACGGGATCGACCTCGACGTCGCCGCGGGCGAGCTCGTCTGCCTGCTCGGCCCGTCCGGCTGCGGGAAGTCGACGCTCCTCAACGCCGTCGCGGGCTTCTCGCCGCCGACGTCCGGGACGATCGTCGCGAACGGCCGCCCGGTGACGGACACCGGCCCGGATCGCGCGATGGTCTTCCAGGAGTACGCGCTCTTCCCCTGGATGACGGTCGAGCGGAACGTCGCGTTCGGCCTGGAGATGAAGGGCACGCCGCGCGCCCAGATCCGGGAGCGCGTCGACCGGCTGCTCCGCCAGCTCAACCTCCACGAGTTCAAGGACCGCTTCCCGAAGGATCTCTCCGGCGGAATGCGCCAGCGCGTGGCGATCGCCCGCGTCCTCGCGATCGACCCGCCGATGCTGCTCATGGACGAGCCGTTCGGCGCGCTCGACGCGCTCACGCGGCGGACCCTCCAGGACGAGCTGCTCCGGATCTGGGCGGCGCTGAAGAAGACGATCGTGTTCGTGACACACGGGATCGAGGAGTCGATCTACCTCGCCGACCGCGTCGTGGTGATGACCTACCGGCCCGGCACCGTGAAGCGGATCGTACCGATCACCCTGCCCCGCCCGCGCGACACGGCGGCCCCGGAGTTCAACGCGCTGAAGCGCGAGATCTCCCAGCTCGTGATGGAGGAGCAGGCGCGGCACGCGGAGGCGGAGGCGGCGGGGACCACCGCGGCCTGAGGCGAATCCGTCATCACGGATATTCGTCCGTCATAGTTGCCGGCCGGTCCGGCATCCGTTATAACAGATCTCCTCGAAACTCGAACGCTCGCGGAGCGTGAGGAGCACGCCATGGCCCGGATCCACGACGACAACAGCAAGAGCATCGGCAACACGCCGCTCGTGCGGCTCCACCGGATCGCCCAGGGGACCGGCGCGACGATCGTCGGCAAGATCGAGGGGCGGAACCCGGCCTACTCGGTGAAGTGCCGGATCGGCGCGGCGATGATCGAGGCCGCCGAGCGGGACGGGATCCTGAGGCCCGGGTCGCGCGACCGCACCATCGTCGAGCCCACGTCCGGCAACACCGGCATCGCGCTCGCCTTCGTCGCGGCGGCGCGCGGCTACCCCATCGTCCTCACCATGCCCGAGACCATGTCGCTCGAGCGGCGGCGGATGCTCAAGGCGTTCGGCGCCGAGCTCGTGCTGACCGAGGGCGCGAAGGGGATGCCGGGCGCGATCGCGAAGGCCGACGAGATCGCGGCGAGCGATCCGAAGCGGTACTTCCTCCCGCAGCAGTTCAAGAACCCGGCGAACCCGGACGTCCACTTCCGGACGACGGGGCCCGAGATCTGGAACGACACGGACGGCGAGATCGACATCCTCGTCTCGGGCGTCGGCACGGGTGGGACGATCACCGGCATCTCGCGGTACATCAAGGGCGAGAAGAAGCGGGCGATCCGCTCGATCGCGGTGGAGCCCACCCACTCGCCCGTGCTCACGGCGATCCGCGCCGGCGAGACGCCCAGGCCCGGCCCGCACAAGATCCAGGGCATCGGCGCCGGCTTCAAGCCGGACGTGCTCGACCTCTCGCTCGTCGACGACGTGGTGACCGTCTCCAACGACGAGGCCGTCGAGTACGCGCGCCGCCTCCACAAGGAGGAGGGGATCACGAGCGGCATCTCCGCCGGCGCGGCGGTCGCCGCAGCCGTGAAGGTGGGCCGACAGCCCGAGTCGAAGGGCAAGCTGATCGTGACGATCCTGCCGGACGCGGGAGAGCGGTACCTCTCGTCCGTCCTGTTCGAGGGGATCGCGGCGTGACGGGGGCCGCCGCGGACGACCCCGACCCAGACCTCGACCTCGAGCAGCGCTCCGGCGGAGGTAGACTCCCGCGCGTGCCCCTCCGCGCCCTCGCCGTCGCCCTTTCGCTCGTCGCCGCAGCGCGCGCCGATGCGTGGTCGACGCCCGGCCACCGCGTCGTCGGCGCGATCGCCGAGGAGCGGCTCTCCCCGGCCGCCCGCGCGCTCGTGCGCGAGATCCTCGGCGCGACGCCCATGTCCGCTCCGGACGTCGCCGGCTGGGCGGACGCGCAGCGGGACCCTGCGACCAAGCCCTGGCACTACGTGAACATCCCGCTCTCCGCGCCCGGCTACGACGCCGCGCGCGACTGCCCGCGCGGCGAGTGCGTCGTCGCCGCCATCGCGCGCGCCGAGCGCCGGCTCCGCGCTGGCGGCTCGGCGATGGAGCGCGCAGACGCGCTCCGCTGGCTCCTCCACCTCGTCGCCGACGTCCATCAGCCTCTCCACGCCGGCGACCGCCGCGACCGGGGCGGGAACGACCTGCTCGTGCGCCGCACCCGCGGCCGCGGCCAGCCCTCGAACCTCCACCACGTCTGGGACTTCGACGTCGTCGGCCCCGCGCTCCACGGGCGCGACGCCGCCGCGGCGGGGCGCGACCTCGCGCGCGCGATCCCGGCGCGAGAGGCCGAGGCGTGGGCGCGGGACCTCGACCCGGGTGCCTGGGCGACGGAGTCGCACGAGGTCGCACGGCGCATCTACGCGGAGGTCGACGCGCTGCCCCGCGAGGGCGCCATCGTCGTGCTGCCCCGACAGTACGCCCGCGCGCAGCGCGCCGTCGTCGAGGCCCAGCTCGAGAAGGCGGGCGTCCGGCTGGCCGCGCTCCTCGACCGGATCGCGCGCGAGCGCGGCGGCGCCGGCGGACGCTGAACGAGGGCTTCTCGGGACCGCCTCGGCGCGGTACGGAAGGTACATGCAGACCGCCCGCCGCACCCACGGCTTCACCGAGTCGGTCATCCGCGGCATGACCCGGCTCGCGAACCAGCACGGCGCCGTGAACCTCGCCCAGGGCTTCCCGAACTTCGCCTGTCCGGATCTGCTCAAGGAGGCGGCGATCGCGGCGATCCGCGCCGACGTGAACCAGTACGCGATCACCTGGGGAGCGAAGAAGCTCCGCGACGCGCTCGCCCGGAAGTACGTCGGCTGGTACGGCCTCGCGATCGATCCGGACCAGGAGGTCACGGTCACCTGTGGCGCGACCGAGGCGATGGCGTCGGCGCTCCTCGCGCTCGTCGACCCCGGCGAGGAGGTGGTCGTCTTCGAGCCGTTCTACGAGAACTACGGCCCAGACGCGGTCCTGTGCGGCGCGCGCCCAGTCTACGTGCCCATCGCGCCGGACCGTCCGCTCGACCTCGACCGCGTCGCGGCCGCGTTCTCGCCGCGGACGCGCGCGATCATCGTGAACACCCCGAACAACCCGACCGGCCGCGTGCTCTCGCGCGGCGAGCTCGAGGGGATCGCCGCGCTCTGCGTCCGGCACGGCGCCTACGCCGTCACCGACGAGATCTACGAGCACATCCGCTACGACGGCGAGCACGTGCCGATGGCGACGCTGCCGGGGATGCGCGAGCGGACGGTCACCGTGTCCGGGTACTCGAAGACGTTCTCGATCACGGGGTGGCGCATCGGGACGATCGTCGCGCCGCCGCCGCTCACGGCGGCGATCCGGAAGGTCCACGACTTCCTCACCGTCGGCGCGCCCGCGCCGCTGCAGGAGGCGGTCGCGGCGGCGATCGACGGCCTGCCCCGCTCCTACTACGACGAGATGAGCCAGGCCTACCGGCGCCGCCGCGACCTGCTCGTCGGCGCGCTCCGCGCCGCCGGGTTCCGGTGCGCCCCGCCCGAGGGCGCCTACTACGTGCTCGCCGACTACGGCGCGCTCTCCGAGCAGGACGACGTCGCCTTCGCGCGGGAGCTCGTCGTCTCGCACGGCGTCGCCTGCGTGCCCGCGTCGAGCTTCTTCGCGGCGCCCGACCCCGGCCGCAGGCTCGTCCGGTTCGCCTTCTGCAAGACGGACGACGTGCTCGCCGAGGCGGGCCGGCGGCTCGCGGGGGTGCGGCGCGCGCACGGATGACGAGGGTTCGACCGCGCGCTCGCGACCCGGAGCGCCAGGCTCAGCTCACCCCTCAACGTGGCGGCGCGTCGTCGTCGGGCGGGCGGCGCTCCTCGCTCGCCCACCGCCGCCGCAGCCGCACGGCCCCCACGACGACGGAGCCGATCGCGACGAGGACCCCCCCGGCGAGCGCGGCGAGCTGCGCCACGCCTGCGAGCGCCGGCCAGCGCGCCGCGACGATCCGCGGCGCGAGCCCGAGCGCGATCACCGCCACGAAGGCGATGCCGCCGAGCTGAAGGAAGCCGAGCGCGGTCCGCGCCCTCGCGGCGGCCCGCTCCAGATCATCCCCGTCCGGCTCGCGCAACTGCGCCTCCTTCGACGCTTGGGGCCAGGCTTCAGGCCCGCGCTCCGCGCGGGGGGCGACGACGCCCCCTCGGCCGCCCGAGCATACGTCCCGACGCGGACGCGCGCGAGCGAGCGGGCCTGCCGACCGTCGCCCGGTGACGCACTGCGTTCACAATCAGGCAACCCATCGTAGCTTCGAGGGAGCTCTGTCCGCCGGTCCGGCGCGGCGTTAGCGTTTTTTCATTTCTTGGAGGTCCCCATGTCGTTCTCGCGCCGGCAGTTCCTGAAGCTCTCGGCGGGCGGCCTCGGGGCCACGACGCTCGGCGCGCTCGGCTTCGCGCCGGAGCGCGTGCTCGCCGACGTCCGGACGTTCAAGCTCTCCCGCACCTCGGAGACGCGCAACACCTGCCCGTACTGCTCCGTCGGCTGTGGCGTCATCCTCTACTCGCTCGGCGACCGCTCGAAGAACGCGCACTCGGAGATCATCCACATCGAGGGCGATCCCGATCACCCGGTGAACCGCGGCACGCTCTGCCCGAAGGGCGCCTCGCTCCTCGACTTCGTCCACAGCCCGAACCGGCTCAAGTTCCCCGAGTACCGGGCGGCGGGCTCGGACAAGTTCGAGCGCGTCACCTGGGACTGGGCGCTCGACCGGATCGCGCGGCTCATGAAGGACGACCGCGACCGGAACTTCGTCCAGAAGAACGCGGCCGGCGCGACGGTGAACCGCTGGCCGACCGTCGGTCTCCTCGCCGCGAGCGCCTCGTCCAACGAGTCCGGCTACATCACGCACAAGGTCTTCCGCGCCATGGGAGGGGTCGCCTTCGACAACCAGGCGCGGGTCTGACACGGCCCCACGGTGGCCGGTCTGGCCCCCACGTTCGGCCGTGGCGCGATGACGAACAACTGGGTCGACATCAAGAACGCCAACGTCGTGATGGTGATGGGCGGGAACCCCGCCGAGGCGCACCCCTGCGGCTTCAAGTGGGTGATCGAGGCGAAGGCCCACAACAAGGCGAAGCTCATCGTCGTCGATCCGCGCTTCACGCGGACCGCCGCGGTGGCGGACGTCTTCGCGCAGCTCCGGCCCGGGACCGACATCGCCTTCCTGGGCGGCGTCATCAAGCACCTCACCGACAAGGACGCGATCCAGAAGGCGTACGTCACCGCGTACACGAACGCGCCCTTCATCGTGCGCGAGGACTTCCAGTTCCAGGACGGGCTCTTCTCCGGGTACGACGAGGCGAAGCACGCCTACGACAAGGCGACCTGGGCCTACGAGATGGGCGACGACGGGTTCGCCAAGGTCGACCCGACGCTCGAGCACCCGCGCTGCGTCTACCAGCTCCTGAAGAAGCACTACGCCCGCTACACGCCGGAGGTGGTCGAGACGATCACCGGCGTGCCGAAGGACAAGTTCCTGCAGATCTGCGAGGTAATCGCGTCGACCGCGGCGCCGAACCGCACCATGACGAGCCTTTACGCGCTCGGCTGGACGCAACACACCGTCGGCTCCCAGAACATCCGCGCGATGGGGATGATCCAGCTCCTCCTCGGCAACGTCGGCATGCCGGGCGGCGGCGTGAACGCGCTGCGCGGCCACTCCAACATCCAGGGGCTCACCGACCTCGGGCTGCTCTCCGACCTGCTCCCCGGCTACCTCACGATGCCGCGCGACGACGAGGCCGAGTACAAGGCCTACGTCGACAAGCGGACGCAGAAGCCGCTCCGGCCCGGCCAGATGAGCTACTGGCAGAACTACCCCAAGTTCCACGTCTCGCTGATGAAGGCGTGGTGGGGGAAGGCCGCGACGAAGGAGAACGACTGGGCGTACGAGTGGCTGCCCAAGCTCGACCGGCTCTACGACCTCCTCGCGGTCTTCGACCTCATGCACCAGGGGAAGATGACCGGCTACATCTGCCAGGGGTTCAATCCGCTCTGCGCTGCGCCGGACAAGGGGAAGCTCATCGACGGGCTCTCGAGGCTGAAGTTCCTGGTGGTGATCGATCCGCTCGTCACCGAGACCTCGACGTTCTGGGCGAACCGCGGCGAGTTCAACCCCGTCGATCCCGCGAAGATCCAGACCGAGGTCTTCCGGCTGCCCTCCGGCTGCTTCGCCGAGGAGGACGGCTCCCTCGTCAACTCCGGGCGCTGGCTGCAGTGGCACTACAAGGGGGCCGAGCCGCCCGGCGAGGGGCGCGCCGACATCGAGATCGTCGCGGACCTGTTCGCGCGGATCCGCGCCCTCTACGAGAAGGAAGGGGGCACGCTCCCCGAGCCGGTCACGAAGCTGACCTGGGACTACAAGATCGTGCGGAAGCCCTCTCCGGAGGAGCTCGCCCGCGAGTTCAACGGCAAGGCGCTCGCCGACCTGCCGGATCCGAAGGACAAGACCAAGCTCCTGGCGAAGGAGGGCGAGCAGCTCGCGACGTTCGCCCACCTGCAGGACGACGGCACCACCGCGAGCGGCTGCTGGATCTTCTGCGGCTCGTACACGCAGGCGGGAAACCAGATGGCGCGGCGCGACGCCGCCGACCCGAGCGGCCTCGGCGTCACGCCGGGCTGGGCCTGGTCCTGGCCCGCGAACCGCCGCGTCCTCTACAACCGCGCCGCCGCCGATCCGTCCGGCAAGCCTTGGGACCCGAACCGGAAGCTCATCTGGTGGAGCGGGTCGAAGTGGGTGGGGAACGACGTCCCCGACTACAGGGTGGACGCCGCTCCCGAGGAGAACGTCTCGCCGTTCATCATGAACCCGGAGGGTGTGGCGCGGCTCTTCGCCCTCGACAAGATGGCCGAGGGCCCGTTCCCCGAGCACTACGAGCCCGTGGAGACGCCGCTCGGCACGAACCCGCTCCATCCCAAGGTGGTCTCGAACCCGGCGGCTCGGATCTTCCCCGGCGACCGGGAGCGGATGGGCAAGCCGGAGGAGTTCCCCATCGCGGCCACGACCTACCGGCTCACCGAGCACTTCCACTACTGGACGAAGCACGTGCGGATCGCGGGGGTGCTCCAGCCCGAGCCGTTCGTGGAGATCGGCGAGGAGCTCGCGAGGGCGAGGGGGATCCGGAACGGCGATCGCATCGCCGTCCGCTCGAAGCGGGGGCGGATCTTCTCGAAGGCGCTGGTCACCAAGCGGATCAAGCCGCTCACCGTGGCGGGGAAGGTGGTCCACACCATCGGCATCCCCCTCCACTGGGGCTACGAGGGGCTCATGAATCCCGGAGAAGGGCTCATGAAGCCCGGGTACGTCACCAACACCCTCACCCCGTTCGTCGGCGACGCGAACACCCAGACGCCGGAGTTCAAGGCGTTCCTCGTCGACGTCGAGAAGGCGTGAGGAGGCGGCCATGGCGCTCCAGTCGCTCGACGTGATCCGCCGCTCCGCCGCCACCACCCCGCCGCCGCAGGTGCGCGGCGCGCTGGAGGTGGCGAAGCTCATCGACGTCTCGAAGTGCATCGGCTGCAAGGCCTGCCAGGCCGCGTGCATGGAGTGGAACGACCTGCGCGACGAGCCGCAGCCGCTCCTGGGCAGCCTCACCAGCCCGTACGATCTCACCGACCGCAGCTGGACGGTGATGCGCTTCTACGAGGAGGAGCTCCCGAGCCACGGGCTGCAGTGGCTCATCGTGAAGGACGGCTGCATGCACTGCGCCGATCCCGGCTGCCTTCGGGCCTGCCCGGCCCCCGGCGCGCTCGTCCAGTACGCGAACGGGATCGTCGACTTCCAGGAGGAGAACTGCATCGGCTGCGGCTACTGCCAGACCGCCTGCCCGTTCAACATCCCGCGCTTCAGCCTCAAGGACAACAAGGCCTACAAGTGCACGCTCTGCTCGGATCGGGTCGCGGTCGGCCTCGAGCCCGCGTGCATCAAGACCTGCCCCACGCAGGCGCTCAGCTTCGGGTCCAAGGCCGACATGCTCGACCTCGCGCACGAGCGCGTGACCGAGCTGAACGAGCGGGGCTTCGCGAAGGCCGCAGTCTACGACCCCGCCGGCGTGGGCGGCACGCACGTCATGTACGTGCTCCCGCACGGGGATCCCGAGCTGTACCGGCTGCCGAAGGATCCGAGGGTCTCGCCGCTCGTGGCGCTGTGGCGCAGCGGCGTCGCGAAGACCCTCGGCGTCGTCACGATGTTCGCCGTCGTGGTGGCCGGGATCTTCCACTACATGAAGGTCGGCCCGCTCGAGGTCCCGGAGGACGAGAAGGGAGGTCACTCGTGAAACCCGCCATCCAGATGCCGTCCAGGCGGCCCGACCTCATCGTCCGCTACAGCCACGCCGCGCGGCTCGCGCACTGGGCGGTGGCGGTCTCGTACGTGGTGCTCTTCCTCTCGGGGCTCGCGCTCTTCCACCCCTTCTTCTTCTGGATCAGCGCGCTCTTCGGCGGCGCTCCCTTCGTGCGCATCGTCCACCCCTTCCTCGGCGTCACCTTCGCCGTCCTCTTCTACGTCTGGGCGGGGCGCCTCTGGCGCGACAACCTCCTCCTCCCGAGCGACCGCCGCTGGCTCTCCAGGATGTTCCTGTACATCAACCGGATCGGCCAGGACGTCCCGGTCGAGGGCAAGTACAACGCCGGCCAGAAGGTCATGTACTGGTCGATGGTGGTGATCATCGCCGTGCTGCTCTGCACCGGCGTGCTGATGTGGCGGCCCTACTTCTCGCCGGCGTTCTCCCCGCAGGTGAAGCGGCTCGCGGGCGTCATCCACGCGGTGGCGGCGTTCATCATGTTCGTCGGCATCGGCATTCACATCTACGCGGCCTACTGGGTGAAGGGGTCGATCCGGGCGATGACACGCGGTACGGTGTCGAGGGCGTGGGCACGGTTCCATCACCCGGGTTGGTACGAGAAGATCGAGCGCAGCGAGACGCGCGGGTGAACGAGGCGGCCGCCATCCACCGCGCCGCGCTCGTCGTCGACACGCACGTCGACACCGCGCAGCGGCTCGTCGACGAGCGGTTC
>Ga0318494_10000234_pt1 | contig 17560 bp, 15 predicted proteins | sample GRESIP108b1f24_FD_203293 | JGI IMG/M metagenome (GOLD analysis project Ga0318494, IMG submission 203293) | Tropical soil microbial communities from Luquillo Experimental Forest, Puerto Rico - GRE.SIPMG.108b1f24 | ecosystem: Environmental > Terrestrial > Soil > Tropical forest > Bulk soil... | reverse complement strand
CTCGTGCACGTAGTGGTTCTGCGCCACGCCGGTGGTCTCGAAGACCGCGGCCGCGTCGTCGAACTCGGGCAGTTCCGGGACCCTGACCGCCTCGATCTGCTGGATCAGGTCCGCCATCCGCGTCTTCCAGCCCTCGTAGAGCCGGTCCCAATTCCCGTAGTAGTAACCCGCCCGCTCCTGGAAGATGGCCAGCCGCCGCTCGATCTCCGCCGGGTCGGTGACCGGGATGGCGGTGATGTAGATGCGCCCGTTGACGATCCGGTGCTCGATGCCGAGCGTGGTCGGGAAGACGAACAGCCGTGCGGTGTTCGCGCCGATGGCCTGGTACGGGATCTCCGCCGTGATCACGTCGAAGGCCGGCATCGGCTCGGGGAAGTGCATGGCGTTGTAGAACCAGAAGCGGTTGTCGTCCTCGGGCTGGAACCTGGTGAAGTACGGGTACATCGACCGCCAGTTCTCGGCGCCAGGCACGTCTTCGATCTGCGAGGGGAGCGGAAAGCTGCCGGCTGGATCCATCGGGTCCTCCTTCAGCCGATCGGGTAGTCCTGCTGCTTCGTCGCGTAATCGGCGAAGAAGTCGAGCGAGCCGGGGTTCGCCATCGCGTTGCGGTTGGCCGCCTCGTCCGGAGGCACGCCGAGCAGGATCTTGCGCACCGGAACCTCCAGCTTTTTCCCGGTCAGGGTGATCGGGATGTCGGGTACCTGCACGATCCGGTCGGGCACGTGCCGCGGCGTGTACTCGTGCCGCAGCCGGTCGCGGATCTTGTCCTGGATGCGGTCGTCCAGCCGCAGCCCGTCGACGAGCTGAACGAACAGCGGCATGTGGAACCGGCCGCCGGGCAGGTCGAGGTTGACGATCAGCGCGTCGTCGATCTCGTCGATCGACGCCAGCACGGCGTAGACCTCGGCGGTGCCGATGCGGACCCCGTGCCGGTTCAGCGTGGCGTCGGAACGGCCGAGCACGAAGCATCCGTCCCGGCCGTTGATCCGGAAGAAGTCGCCCTGGCGCCACACCCCGGGGAAGTCGGCGAAGTACGACTCGCGGTAGCGCACGCCGCCCTCGTCGCCCCAGAACCTGACCGGCATGGACGGCATCGGCTCGGTGATCACCAGCTCGCCCACCTCGTCGACCACGCTTTTTCCGCGGTGGTCGAACGCCTGCGCGGCCACGCCCAGGTGCGGCGCCTGGATCTCGCCCGCGTAGACCGGCAGCGTCGGCACGCCCCCGACGAAGCCGGTGCAGACGTCGGTCCCGCCGCTGCCGGTGGCGACCCACACGTCCGGCTTGACGTTGTCGTAGAACCAGGCCGTGCACTCGGCCGACACCGGCGAGCCCGCGGGCATGATCGCCCGCAGGTCAGCCAGCTCGAACTGCTTGCCGGGCACCACCCCGGCCTTGGACAACTGGTCCACGTAGGCCGGGCTGGCCCCGAAGAAGTTCACCCGGGCCTCGTCCGCGATCCGCCACAGCACCTCCGGGCCCGGGTGCGCGGGGCTGCCGTCGTAGAGCACCGGGCGGACCCCCAGCAGCAGCGAGCTGACCAGGAAGTTCCACATCATCCAGCCGCTCGTGGTGAAAAAGAACATCCGGTCCCCGGCCCGCAGGTCCATGTGGAACTGCTGCAGCTTGAGCTGCTCCAGCAGGATCCCGCCGTGGCTGTGCACGATCGCCTTCGGCAGCCCGGTCGTGCCGGAGGAGAACAAGATCCACAGCGGGTGACCGAACGGGACCTGCTCGAACGCGAAGTCCGCCGCGGTCACCGGCGCGTGATCGAGCAGCGCGCCCCAGGTCAGGCCGTCGCGCCGGGCCAGGCCGGGTTGCTCGCGTGGCCGGCCCGGGCCGGGCAGGTGCACGACGTACTCCAGCCCGGGCAGGCCCGCGATGATCTGCTGCACCTCGTCGCGGCGGTCGAAGAAGGCGCCGTTCCAGCTGTAACCGTCGACGCAGAACAGCACCTTCGGCCGGAGCTGGCGGAACCGGTCGAGCACGCCGCGCCAGCCGAAATCGGGTGAGCAGGCCGTCCAGACCGCGCCGATGCTGGTGGTGGCGAGCATTGCCATGACCGTCTGCGGGATGTTCGGCAGGTAGGACGCAACCCGGTCGCCCGGGCGCACGCCCATGGCGCGAAGCCGGGTGCCGAGTATCCGCACCTGGCCGGCCAGGTCCGCCCAGTCCAGGCTGGCCATGGGCGTCGTCTCGCTGACGTGCAGCAGCGCAGGCTCGCCGGGGCGCTCGCGCCGCAGGATGTGCTGCGCGTAGTTCAGCCGGGCGCCGGGGAACCACTCCGCCCCCGGCATCGCGCGACGGCCGAGCACCCGCTCGGGCGGCGCCGAGGCGTCGATGCCTGAGTAGTCCCAGACCGCCCGCCAGAACCCCTCCAGGTCCCCGACCGACCAGCGCCACAGCGCGTGATAGCCGTCAAAGCGCAGGCCGCGCTGGCTGGCCAGCCAGGACATGAAGGCGGTGAGGTTGGCGTCCGCCACCCGCGCGGCACTGGGCGTCCAGAGCAGGTCGCCCTCCCGAACCGGTGTGGCCATAGGCCGATCTTCCATAGTCGTGTCCCGAGACGGCAATAAACATTTCATCAGATGAAATCGCCGCCGCGCGGCGAGCCCGCCCGGAGGTGACCGCTGCCCCCGGCATCCTGAGCGGTTCGCCGCAGCCGCCGGCGGGGAACGCTCAACGCGTGAACGCCGCGCCCGCCCTGGCCAAAACCATGTGGACCGAGGCCGACTTTGCGGCGATGAACTGGCACGACGCGGCCGTGCACGCGATCGCCCTGGAATCGGCGCCGCCTCGCTCCAGCCGCCTGCTGGTGGACCTCGACTACATCGTCGAGCGGGTGCCGCCCGAGGGGCCGGCGGGCGCGGCCGGCTTCTGGGTGTGCCCGGCCACCCTGGTCTTCGGCGAGGCGCGGGACCTGGCCGCCGACGTCAACCGGCCCGGGCCGGGCTTCGAGCTGATCCTCGACGCCATCCGGCGGTCCGGGCCCGACGAGGACGGCACGTTCGTGTGGAACCTCGTCGGCCGGCTGTTCTCCATCGGCCTACGGGCCAGCGGGTTCACCCAGTACCTGCGCCGCGCGCCGGTCTGCGCCGCGGGCCCGCGGCTGTCCGCTGGCGAACGGGGCGGGCTCAGCTTCGACGAGCGCGGTTACGCCCGCTGACTAGGATTCGCCGCCTTCCAGCTGGTTGAACCGCGCCTGCAGGTGGTCCAGGCGGGCGTGTACCAGCGCCATCTCGGCGCCGAGGGCGGCGATGGCCGCGGCATCGGGCAGGCCGGCATCGGGCAGGCCTTCGCCGGCCTGGCCGGGCCAGCCGGCCGCGCCCTCGTCGGGGGTGACAGGAATCTGGCCGCCGAGCCGGGTCGCGAAGCCGCCGAACGTGATGAGGGCCCGGCTCGCCCCGCACCCGGCGCACACGGGCATCAGGCCGCGCCAGCCCACCAGGCCCCGCCCGGCGTCCGCCAGTCCCCGGGCCGGGCGCCCGCACCCGCAGGGGCCGACCCGGACGGCCCGTACCCGCTGCCGGCTGTAGCGCAGGCCGCGCTCGTATCGGATGAACCGCCCGGAAGCCGTGACTTCCAGCAGCACCGCGTCCCGGTTCTCGGTCGCGCAGCTCAGGGCCCGGGCCTCGGCCAGCGAGTTGAGGCAGTAGAAGCCGCAGCTGCACCGCCGCCGGGGCGGGGCATGCCGCCGCGTCCAAATGCACGCGGCCTCGGCGGTCGTCCCGTAAACGCGCTGCGCCCCCATGGTCAGCCCGGCGAAACCGGCCTGCCCGTCTTCCGAGGCCACGACCGCGTGCGCCAGCTTGAAGCCGGTGAAGGGCCGGTCCGGACGTTCCGGGGCCGCTCTGGAGGCCAACACGGCTCAGCCCGCGGCGGTCGGCTCCGGTTCCGACGCGACCAGCGCGGACGCATCGGGCGCTGGCGCGTCCGCGGTCTCCGGCGGTGCGGCGACCTCCTCGCCGACGGTGGCCTCCGCGTCATCGCTGACGAATCCGGTTCCTACCTCTTTGCCCAGCTGCATGCTCCGCCTCCCTACGCTATTTGTCCCGTACCCGGGGGAAGCGCGGGTATGCGGCTCGATGGCCGTCCTAGGCGCCGGGCGGTGCGGGGAAGCCGCCGACGGCACTCTCGTAGGCCTGCGCCACGCGCAGGCACATACCGTCCGCGCCGCGGCGGCCGACGATCATCAGGCCGACCGGCAGCCCGTCGGACAGGCCGGCCGGCACGGAGGTCGCCGGGTGCCCGCTGACGTCGAAAGGCGCGGTGTTGGGGATCATCTCCAGGGACCGGGTGATCTTCTCTTCGCGGCTGGCGTCGGCCGCCGGGATCGTCGACGCCACGATCGGCAGCGTCGGCATGACCAGGACATCCGCATCGGCCAGCGCGGTGTCGTAGGCGGCGGCCAGGTCCAGGGCCAGGTTCCTGGCCATGGCGTAGTGCCGGCCGTCGTAGCGGTCGATGGCGTAGCGGCCGAGCAGCATGGTCAGCTTCAGCGACTCGGACATCTCGGCGGCGTGGTCCCGGCGGCCCTGGGCGTAGTGCGCGATGAGCTCGGGGTCGTACAGGCCGGGGACGTTCATCCCGTACGCGTTCCCGTCGATCATCTGGTTGGTCGCGCCGTCGGTGGCGATGACGTTCCAGACGTGCAGCCCGTCGCGGTGCCAGGGCAGGCTGATCTCGCTGACGGCCGCGCCCGCCCCGGCCAGCGTGCGTATCGCGGCGCGCACGGCCTCGTCGACGCCCGGCTGGGACAGGCCGGGGATGCCGAATCCCTCCTCCACGACCGCGATCCGCACCCCGGCGACCCCGCTGTCGAGGCCGGCCAGGTAGCCGCCGGCGGGCGGGTCGGTCCGCTGCCGCGGGTCGAGGCCGTCGCGGCCGGCCAGCACGCCGAGCAGCAGCGCGGCGTCCCGCACGGAACGGGTGATCGGGCCCAAGTGGTCGAGGGTATTCTCGATCGGGAACGCGCCGGTGTAGGGCACCAGGCCGTGGGTCGGCTTGTGCCCGACGATGCCGCAGAACGCGCTGGGGATCCGGACCGAGCCGCCCTGGTCGCCGCCGAGCGCCAGGTCCGCTTGCCCGGCGGCGACCAGCGCCGCGCTGCCGGTGGATGACCCGCCCGCCGACTTCGTCCGGTCCCACGGGTTGCGGACCGGGCCGCTCCTAGAGGTGTGGCTGCCGCCGGAGAAGCACAGGTCCTCGCACACGGCCTTGCCGGTGATCGTGGCCCCGGCGTCCAGCACGCGGGTGACGACCGTGGCGTCCCGGCGGGGCACGAACCCCTCGACCGTGGCCGACCCGTTCATCATCGGCAGCCCGGCTACCTCGATGTTGTCCTTGATCGCGACCCGGCGGCCGGCCAGCGGGCCGTCGCCGGCCGTCGTGATCTCGGACGTGACGTACCAGGCGCCCAGCTCGTTATCGGCCTCGGCCGGCCACCGGTAGGCCCGGTCCGGCGCCTCGGGCCGGCGCGCGGCGTACAGGCGCTCGACGGCGTCGTAGGACGTCACCGCGCCGGTGATGATGGCCCGGAACGACTCGATGTCCGCGGCGTCCAGGCCGAGCCGGTACCGTTGCGCGATCTCGGCAAGCTCATCGCTGGTGGGCGGCGTGACAGCCATGGCGATCTCCCCTGCGGTGCGAAAGGCCGGCCTGTGGCAGCATAGCCCCGATGCAGCGCAGCGTTGATCGCATCTACACCACGCACGTCGGGAGCCTGGCCCGGCCGACCGCGCTGCTCGACCTGATGCGGGCAGCCGCCGCGGGGCAGGAGGTCGACCCGGCGGAACTCGCGCGGGCCGAGCGCTCGGCGGTGGCCGACGTGGTGGCCCGGCAGCGTGCCGCCGGGCTGGATGTCATCACCGACGGCGAGATGAGCAAGACCGGGTTCTTCGCGTACATCGGGCAGCGGCTGACCGGGTTCGAGCCCCGGCCCGGCCGCGGCGCCCTGGACAAGTTCCGGGCCGAGATCGACAGCTTCCCCGAGTACTACGAGCAGTACTTCAAGACCGCGATGACCGGAGGGATGGCCGTCCCGGCCGTGCCCCTAGCCTGCACCGGCCCCGTGTCCTACGTCGGGCGCGACCTCCTGCGGCGTGACCTGGACACGCTGCGCGCGGCGGTCGGCGACGCCGGCCCGGACCAGGTGTTCGTCTGCGCCGTGGCGCCCAGCGGCGTCGGCGGCAACGAGTACTACCCGTCCGAGGCCGGGTACCTGGACGCTGTCGCCGACGCCATGCGCGTCGAGTACGCGGCCATCGTCGACGCGGGCTTTACCCTGCAGATCGATGACCCTTTCCTCACCGATGAATTCAGCTACGGGACCGGCTCGGAGGCGGAGAAGCGCGCGGTCGCGCGCCGTTATGTCGGCGCCATCAACCGGGCCCTGGAAGACATTCCGCGCGATCGGGTGCGGCTGCATACCTGCTACGGCATCAACGAAGGACCCCGCGTTCACGACGCACCGCTGGCGGACCTGATCGACACCCTGTTCACGATCGAGGCCGGGGCCTTCTCCTTCGAGGCGGCGAACCCGCGGCACGAGCACGTCTATCACCTGTTCGAGTCCGTCGCGCCGCCGCCGGATGCGGTGCTGCTGCCCGGGGTGATCAGCCACGCCACGAACATCGTCGAGCACCCGGACACCATCGCCGACCGCATCGTGCGCTTCGCCGAGCTCGTCGGCCGGGAGAAGGTGGTCGCCAGCGCCGACTGCGGCTTCTCCTCTCAGGCCAGCTACAGCCCGGAGATTCACCCGCGGATCGTGTGGGCCAAGTTCGAGGCGCTCGCCGAGGGAGCACGCCGGGCCACGGCCCGGCTCTGGTGAGCGGCGTACTCCGGCCGCCCGGGCGTCCCGGCGCCGGATCTATTCGGAGCGCAGGGCCGCCGCCGGGCTCAGCCGGGCGCTGTGCCGCCCGGCCGGGAGCGTGACCGCGATCGCGGCCAGGATGGCCGCCGGCACCATGAGCAGCACCACGGTCACCGGCGTGATGGCGTCGGTGGACAGGCCGACCTCGTCGGCGAACAGCGCCCAGGCCCAGTGGCCGACGGCCACGCCGAGCGGCAGGCCGGCCAGCAGGGCCAGCGCGGTCAGCGCCGTGACCTGCCAGGCGGCGATCGCGGCCAGTTGCCGGCGCAGCAGCCCGAGGGTCTTCAGGATGGCGAACTCACGGCGGCGCCGGCGTGCGGACGACATCGCGAACTGGGCGAGCACCGCGAGCCCGAGCACGGCCAGGACGCCGGCCAGCACCTCGGGCGTGGCGTCGATGCGGGCGTAGTTGCTGGCGCCGTTCGGGCGCTGGTCGGTGATCACGCAGGTGGGCTGCTGCACCGTGGCGCAGTAGCGGGCCATGGCCCGGCCGAACGCGGCGATGTCCGCGGCGTGGCGGGGCCCGGGGGCGAACTTCAGCAGCGCAAAGTTGTAGCCGCTGCCGGCCGCGGCCGCCGAGGACTGCGGCATGAGCGCCGCCGGGGTCACCACCGCGCCCTCGCCCAGGTCGGTCGTGGTGTAGCCGCCCTGGCCGAAGTACGGGAAGATGGCCCGGCCCACGATCGCGGCCGGCGCCGCCGGGCTGCCGGCGGGCGCGACCGGCACCGACTGCCCGATGCTCTTGCCGATCTGGCGGAGCACCGAGGTGCCGAGTACGATCTCGCGGGCCGAGTGCGGCAGGCGGCCGGACAGCAGGGTCGGCGAGGCCACCGGCCCCCGGCCCGGGACCAGCCCGATCGCCGGAATCACGGTGTTGCCGATCGTCACGGTGCCGTGCACGCCGTACGTCCAGCCGGACAGGCCCGGCACGTGCGCGGTCAGCCTCTCGAACTGCTGCGGCGTGAAGCCCCCGAAACCGAGGTCTACCTCGGCGTCCCAGGTCTGCCCGTACAGCCGCGGCGTGTGCACCAGGTGGAGCAGGTTCGCGCCGAAGGTGACGGCGGCGGCCACCGCGGCCACCGACAGGACCAGGCCGGCCAGGGCGCTGCGCACCGGCACCGCGGTGCGCCCTTGGCCTGGGTCGAAGGCCAGCCGCAGGCCGGTCACGGCAGAGACCGGCGCTCCGGCCCGGGCCAGCCGTTCGGCCGCCTGCGAGCGGCGGCCGGGCGCCCCGGCCGCGTCACGCCCGGCCGCGTGCCGGGCCGAGGCCAGCCGCCAGGCCGGCCAGGCCACCCGCGCCAGCAGCAAGATCACGGTCGCGGCGAAGCCCACGGCCAGCACCGGGACGTCGACGCTCAGGCCGGGATCGGGCTCGGCCGTCCGGGCCGGCCCGATCGGCATCAGCGGGGAGGCCGCGACCGCCACGCCGCAGGCCAGTGCCGCGCCGGCGGCCACCGCCACGGCCACCTCGATCAGGCCCGCGGCCAGTAGCTGGCCGCGGGTCATGCCCAGCGCCGCGAGCGCGCCGTTGTCCCGGGATGCGGCCAGCAGCTGCCGCGAGGCCGCCTGGCCCACCACCAGCAGCGCGGTGACCGCGAGGACCAGCGCGAACAGGCCCAGCGCCACCGCCTGGGGGCGGATCGAGCGCTCGACCGCGGCGGCCTGCGCGGCCAGGTCGGCCACGAAGACCTGGCCCCCGGTTGCGGGGTACTTGCTCGCGAGGGCTTGAGCCCGGTTGCTGAACTCGCTCACCGTCGTGCCCGGCCGCAGTTTGACGTAAGCCCCGTCAAACGCCAGGTAGCCGGGGCCAAGCTCGCGGAACAGCGCCTCGCTCGCGACGATGCTGGGAACCGCGTCCAGCTGAGTGACCGGGACGACCGAGCCGCGCTGGACCATGATGCCGACCACGCGCTCGGACAGCCGGCGGACGGGGCCGGAGCCCGAGCCGGCCACCGCCCCCATCTCGAGCCTGCTGCCGACCCGCACGTGCAGAGCCTGCGCCCCGATCTCGTTGATCATCACCTCGTCCGGGCGGTCCGGCCTCGGCTGACGCCCGGCCAGCATCTTCGGGATCTCCAGCGTGCGGCCGACCCGGCCGTCCAGCGGCGCCATGACGACGGCGCCACCATCGAGCTTTCCGCCGGGTCCCGGCGGCAGCGCCTGCAGCCCGACGACCGGCGCGACCGCCGCCGCCCCCGGGAGCCTGGCCAGCGCCTTGTCATAGCCGCCGGCTCCGTTGCCGGCCGGGCTGACGAGCACGTCGGACGCCTTGGAGACGGTCAGGAACCTCGGGTAGGCGCTGTCGGTCCGCCGCGCGCCCGCCGCGGCGGTGAGCACCACGCCCCCGGCCAGCCCGGCCAGCAGGGCGAGGGCCACCCAGCCCGGCCACCGGACCCGGATCTCGTGCCCAGCCAGGCGCAGCACCGCTCGCATTCGGTCAGTCTCATCCTTGCCTCGGGGGCCGGCCAGGGTGGTGCCTGGCCGGCACGGGGTGGGCCCACCACCACCGCCGCGCCGGGGTTGCGGAGACCAGCCTGACGGAGTTTATGCGGGTCGCAGCGCTGCGGCGATACGCTCGACGATCTCGGCGAGGACCGGGTGCGGCGTGGCGAAGTTGAGCCGGAACGCTCCCGGGCCGCCCGCGCCGAACGCGGGGCCGTCCACCACGGTGACGTGCGCGCGCTCGGTGACCAGCTCGCCGGGCGAGCCCGGCAGGTCCATCGCGGTGCAGTCGAGCCAGGCCAGGTAGGTGCCGTCGGGCGGGCGGTAGCGCACCTGCGGCAGGTGGCGGCCGAGCAGGCCGGCCAGCAGGCGGCGGCTTTCGTCGAGGTAGCCGAGGACCTCGTCCAGCCACGCCTCGCCGTGCCGGTACGCGGCGATATTGGCCGCGACGCCGGGATTGCTGGCCCCGTGCGCGGCGAAGAACCCCATCTCCTCCCAGCGCTGCCGGTCGGGCTCGTTGCTGAGGATCACCTGGGCGCACTTGAGACCGGGCAGGTTCCACGCCTTGGAGGCGGACGTGGCGGTCAGCGTGTGCGCCGCGGCCGTCGCGCTGGTCGACGCGTAGGGCACGTGGCGCAACCCCGGGTAGATGATCGGGCCGTGGATCTCGTCGGCGAAGACCCGCCCGCCGTGCCGGTCGACGACGTCGGTCAGCTGCGCCATCTCGCCGGCGGTGAAGACCCGGCCCAGCGGGTTGTACGGGTTGCAGAAGATGAGCAGGTGCCCTCCGGCCCGGAACGCGTCGTCGATCGCGTCGAGATCGAAGGTGAACAAGCCGGCGTCGCCCCGCATCCGGACCTGGATGATCTCGCGGCCGAGGAACTTGGGCACGGTGAGGAACGGCATGTAGGCCGGAGTGGGCAGGATGACCGGTGAGCCCGGGCGCGAGAACCGCGTGATCGCGATCTCCAGCGCCTTGAGCACGTCCGGGACGTTATGGACCAGCGCCGGATCGACCTCCCAGCCGTAACGGCGCTGCTGGAAGTCCGCGCACGCCGCGGCGAGCTCGTCGGCCAGGGGCGGCGGCAGGTAGCCGAACTTCGCGTCGGCCGACAGCCCGGCGAGCGCGTCCAGGATCGGCGGGGCGGCGCCGAAGTCCATTTCCGCCACGGCCGCCCCGAACCCGCCCGGGCCCGGGGCGGTCCACTTGTAGCTGCCGCGGGCCCGCAGCATCGCCGCGGTGGTGGTGTCGATGACCTCTCGGATAGTTTCTGCCACACCGATATCCTCCATCCATGCCGGAGGTGCTCACCGCGCCGCGGGTCCTGACCGGGGACCAGGCCGTGGCCGACGGCGCGGTCGTGATCGGCGACCGCACCGTGAGCTGGGTCGGCCCCGCCGAAGAGCTGCCCGGCGAGTACCGGCTGCTGCCTCGGGCGGACTACCCGGGTTCGACGATCCTGCCCGGGCTGATCGACAGCCACGTCCACCTCGGGTTCGACGGCGGCCCGAACCCGGCCGCGCGGATGCGCGGCGCCACCGACGAGCAGCTGCTGGTGCTGATGCTGCACAGCGCGCGGCAGCTGCTCGGCGTGGGCGTGACCACCGCCCGCGACCTCGGCGCGCGCTCCTACCTGGACGTGGTCGTGCGCGACGCCATCGCCGAGGACCTGGCCCGCGGCCCCCGGATGGTGGTGGCCACCCGCCCGGTTACCGTCACCGGCGGCCACTGCTGGTTCATGGGAGGCGAGGCCGACAGCGAGGACGACCTGCGGCGCATCGTCCGCACCCACCACAAGCACGGCGCCGACCTGATCAAGGTGATGGCGACCGGCGGGTTCATGACGCGCGGATCGGCACCCTGGCACGCCCAGTTCACCAGCGCGCAACTGGCGGTGATCGTGGAGGAGGCCCGGCGGGTCGACATGCCGGTCGCGGCGCACGTGCACGGCATCGAGGGGATCCGGCGGGCCGTTGCCGCCGGGGTGACCACGCTCGAGCACTGCTCGTTCGTCACCGAGACCAACGAGCGGCGCTTCGACGAGGCCCTAGCCGCCGAGATCGCGGAGCGGCAGATCTTCGTCTGCCCCACCGTCAACGTGAACGCGCCCTACATCGCCGCGCTGACCGGCATCAAGGTCGGCGAGCAGGCCCAGGCGCTGCGCGAGATGGGGGTGCGGCTCATCGCGGGCACCGACGCGGGCATCGACAACAACCCGCATCACCAGTACCTCGGCGGGCTGGAGTACCTGGTGACCCTGGGCTTCCCGCCCGTTGACGTGCTCGCGATGGCCACCACGCAGGCCGCGGCGGCGCTCGGCGTCGACGCGATCACCGGCCGCCTGGAGGCCGGCTACGAGGCCGACGTCATCGTCGTGGACGGCGACCCGCGCGCCGACATCGCCGCGCTCGGCAGGCTGCGCCGCGTCATCGCCCGCGGCCGCGACTACCGGCCCGACAGCGGCCGGTTTGACGTCAGCGCCCCCGGGACGCCGTTCGCGTCACCCGAGCACAGCATCGATCTGCGGCTGGTGGAAGAGGCGACCAGGCGGCGCCTGACCGTCAAGCCGGGCGGCACCCGCCGTAGATGACGTTCTCCATCTGCTTCCAGTAGACGTCGATGGCGGCGAACCCGGCCGCGCGCAGGTACTCCAGCTGCCGGGCCAGGGGGATGATGTAGCGGACGTGGTTGTCCCAGCGGGCCTGTTCATCCTCCGTGCGGTGCGCCCGCTTGCGGGCCGTCTCCGGGTCCTCGTCGTCGTCGACCCGCTGCCACGCGGCTTCGACCAGGGGATCCTCCGCGCGCACCGGGTCGTAGTTGAGGTACCAGCCGCCCGGCGCGAGGTGATCGTAGATCTCGGCGAACAGGCCCCGCTTGCGCTCGTCGGGCAGGTGGTGGACGCACATCGAGGTCACCACGGCGTCGAGCGCCGCCGGGATCGCCGCGGGCCACTCGCCGGTCGTCATGTCGAACTCGACGAAGCTGTACCGCCCCGCGAACGGCTCCATCTCGCGCTCGCCCGCGCGCATCATCTGGACCGAGAAGTCGGCCAGTATCGCCGTGCTGCGCGGGCGCAGCCCGAGGATCGCGCGCGACGCAGCCCCGGTCCCCGCCCCCAGGTCCAGGAACGTGAACTCGTCCTGCTCGCCGAACGGCAGCAGGACGGCCATCAGCCGCCGCTGCGCCACGCGGTACCGCTCGCGTCTCGCCGCTTCCGCCGCCCAGTTCGCGACGATGGTCTCTGACTGCCAGATGGCCGCGTTGGTGTCCGCCGAGTGCTCCATGGGTTTGACGGTAGCCGGGCGCGGTCAGGTGTCGATGTTCGGGTTGCCGGGGCCGATGGGCACCAGGCGGGCCGGCGGCTCGGGGAGCACCACCTCGGACCGGACGCTCAGGTCGGGCCCGACGTGCACGAGCTCGCCGGGGGCCAGCACGCGCCAGCCGCTCTCGCCGTCGAGCTCCTCGGACGCGACCACCACGGACGGGGCGGAATGCAGCTCGGGCACGTGGATCGATGACGTCGCGCTGCGGACGTGCAGGCCTGGGCGCCCGGCGGGATCCTGGCCCGGGCCGGCCGGCCGCTCGATGATGTGCAGCGCGTGCTGGTCCGGGTAGCGCAGCGCCCACAGCTCGCCGGGCGCGATCACGATGGTGTTCAGCGACGAGACCGGCAGGCGGGCGGCGATCCACCGGGCCGCGGCGGCGATCCCGGCACCGACGTCGCCGCCGTGCGCGTCGGCCTGCTGGGTGATCAGCGCGAAGTAGCGCTCGGAGTCGGTGTCGCCGAGCACCAGGCTGGCGTAGGAGCCGAGCTGGGCGTCGAGCTGGGCCAGCTCGCCGAACCCGCCGTTGTGCGCCATGACCAGGCCGTGCATGTCGAAGGGGTGGGTGTTCTGCACCGTCCGGCCGCCCGTGCTGGCCAGGCGGACGTGCGCGACGAACGTCGCCGCCTCGGCCTGCCTGGCCTCGCGAACGAACTCCTGGTCGGCGAACGCGGGCTCCGGCTGCTTGTCGAGCTCCGCCGCGCCGAACGGGTCGAAGAACCCGATGCCGCTGCCGTCGACGTTGCGCCGGCTCTGCGCCTCCAGCGAGTCCGGGGCGTCCAGCAGCCAGAACGTCGCGTGGACCCGGGTGGTGCCGGCGGTCAGCCCGAACAAGCGGCACATGGCGCCCCCTCTACACCGTCATCGTAACGGGCGGGCCCGGGGCCGCGTGGCCGCCGAGGCTCTGCGCGTTACAGCCGGAAGACGCGCTCGGCGTTGGTCTGGAAGAACGCCTTCTTGTCGGCCGGGGCGAGCGGCAGCTCGTCCTGAGCGGTCACCTCGGCGGCGACGTACTGGTACGGGTAGTCCATCGCGTACATGACCCGGTCGCCGCCGAGCACGTCGCGGGTGAACATGATCGCCGGGGCCCAGGCCATGCCGCTCGTGGTGACCCACACGTTGCGGCGCAGGTAGTCGCTCGGCCGCGCCTGCAGTTCCCGCAGCTGCGGGTACCGCCGGGAGCGAACCGTGGCCGCGTGCATGTAGTCCAGGCGTGCGGCCCAGAACGGCAGCGCCTCCCCTAGATGCCCCACCACCAGCCTGAGCCCGGGAAAGCGGTCAAAGACGCCCGCCACGATCATGCGGAGCAGGTGCAGCCCGGTCTCCACGCCGAACCCGAAGATCGCGCCGTCCAGCCCGGCCGCCAGCATCGGCCCGATCAGGCCCCGGGACGGCGTGTTCGGGTGCAGGTAGACCGGGGTGTCGAGGGCTTCAGCGGCCTCGAGCACGGGCCAGAACTTCGGGTCGTCCAGGTACTCGTCGCGGGTGTGCGAGTTGATGATCACTCCCTTGAAGCCCAGGCTCCGCGCGCCGCGCTCGATCTCCTCGGCCGCGCGCTTGGGATCCTGCGGCGCGATCGCGGTCAGGCCGTGCAGCCGGCCGGGATGCCGCCGGCACGCCTCGGCCAGCTGGTCGTTGGCCAGGGCCGCCATGGCCGACCCGCGGTCGGCGTCGAAGATCTGCGGGCCGGGGGCGGTGAGCGAGATGACCTGCTGGTCGATGCCGGTGGCGTCCATGTCGGCCAGCCGGCGCTCGCCGAGGTCGACCAGGCGCTCGCGCAGCGACCGGGGACGCTCGGCGTCGCTGGACAGGTAGAAGCCCCACAGGCTGCGGAAGCCGGGGTCGTCGACCGCCCCGGAATCCAGCATCTCGCGCCACGCGGCCAGGATCTCCGGCGGCGCGAACGCCTCCTCGGTGGCGATCCGCAGGTACCCGGGGCTATCCGCCGGCATGCGGCACCACCTCCTGGCCGAGCAGGCGCACCTGGTCGAGGTAGTCCACGTCGTAGATGTGGAAGTAGACGGTGTCGAGGCCGGCGTCGGCGAGCTGCTCGAGCCGGCCCCGCACGTCGCCGGGGTCGCCGACCACGCCCGCGCTCAGCAGCCGCGCGCCCGCCTCGCCGAGAAACTCCTTGTGCCGCTCGGCCTCGGCCCGGGTGGCGGCGCAGCACACCGGGAGCGTGGTCGACAGCCGGATGCCGGCCGGGTCCCGGCCGTGCTCGGTGACCACCTGGCGGAAGTAGGCGAACCGCTCGGGCAGGCCCGCGCCGAGGCCGAGGCCGGTGTTGAACTCGTCGGCGAACCGGGCCGCGAGCGCTGGGGTCCGGCGTGGCCCGCCGCCGCCGATGATGATGCGCGGGCCGCGCCGCGGGCCCGGCGTCCCGGCCAGGTCGCGCGCGGTGGCCGGGAAGTTGGCGCACTCGTCGAGCTGAAAATGCTTGCCGGTGAAGCTGAACCGCCCCCCGGGCGGCGTGGACCACAGCCCGGTGATCACGGTGAGCGCCTCCTCCAGCCGGTCGAAGCGCTCGCCGACCGGCGGGAACGGGATGCCGAACGCGTGGTGCTCCCGCTGGTACCATCCGGTCCCGATCCCGAGCTCGACCCGCCCGCCGCTCATCGCGTCCACCGTGGCCACCTCGACGGCGAGCTGGCCGGGATACCGGAACGTGCCGGCGGTCATCAGCGTCCCGAGGGTGACCCGGCTGGTCTGGATGGCCAGGCCAGCCAGCGTGGTCCAGGAGTCCGTCGGCCGGAGAGCAGGCTCGTTAGGCTCGATGCCCAGGTAGTGGTCGGAACGGAAGAACGCGTCGAAGCCCGCCTCCTCCGTGGCCTGGGCGAGCGCGAGTATCTGGTCGTAGGTGGCGCCGTAGCGTGGCTCCAGCAGCACGCGCAGCCTCATTCCGTCTCCTTCTTCGGCAGGCTCACCCGGTCCTTGTTCACTCCACGCCGCCATCACGACGGGATCCGGACAACGTTCCCGTGGTCCGCGAGTCCTCCCGCGTCTCGATGGCGACCGCGGTACCGGACCAGAGCCCGAAGACGCGGACGACCATGGAGATCGCCGCGTTCCTGGCCCCGGCTACGACGAGCGGCACGTGCTGGCGCGACGGCAGGATGCGGGAGAAAACCTCCCCGCCCGCCTCCCCTTCCCCCTTCATCGCCCCCGTGGTGTCCGCCGCGAACCGGACGTTGTTCTCGTTGACCCCGTCCTTGCCGGCCCGCCGCAGCTCGGCACGCGTCCGGCCGCAGTGCTCGATGAGCCAGTCCTGGACCACGGCCTTGGAGAAGCCCGCGGCAGCCAGCAGCTGCGCGTGCTCGGGGCAGAGGACCACCCCGCACGAGGTGTCCCGGAAGATCAGCGCGCCGGTACGCGAGATCGTGTCGGCGAAGTCCCACAGCAGTTGCTCCGGGTCCTGGGTGTGCCGGTTGTCCACGAACTCGCAGGTGCGCAGCAGCGTCGCGGACACCGCGCTGGCCCCGGCCGGCTGCCCGGCCTCGACCGAGAGCGGCTCCCACGGGCTCTCCTCCTCGTTCTCCGCGATGCAGATCGACCAGCGGCCGGGCAGGCCCTGGGTGGCCTGCTCCAGCACGTGAGGCTTGACGCCGAAGGCGTTGCGGACGATCAGCCCGACCGAGCGGGCGACCGTGGCGTTCGGGCGGAATCCCGGGCCGAAGACGCCGCCGGCGGCGTTGAAGCCGAGCTCGCCGCGCACCGGGCCGTTGACCACGATCAGCGGGGCCGGGCCGCTGGTGCTCTGCCAGCCGCCGCCACGCGCGGCGCGGTCCAGCATGAGCGCCTCGAAGGCGGCCAAGACCACCGGGAAGTACTCGGGCTGGCAGCCGGCCATGGCCGCGTTGATGGCCGCGAGCTCGACCGTGCAGTCCCGGCCGGTCGCCTCCAGCGAGCCGATGACCTCCTGCGGGCCGCGGCCGGTCTGGGCCAGGAACCGGTCAAGCAGCGGCTGCGAGACCGGCACCAGCGGCAGCCCGTCCGACCAGTCCTGCTGGTAGCAGTACTCGATGGCCTGCTGCGCGAGATCGGGATCCAGCCTGCCGGGCGAGGGCATCAGCGTGGGTCGGTAAGCAGGGCGACCACGTCCGGCAGCACGGCACCGGCTCGCTCGCGCACCTGGGCCGGCCTGAGCACCGCGACCGGGTGCGGGGTGGTCGCGTACTGGTAACCGGGGGCGCCGTGCAGCCCGGCGATCGCGTCGGCGCTGCCGGTGAAGGCGTCGCTGCAGATCACCGCGGCGGGAGTGCCGCGGGTCTCGAGCGCCACGCCGTCGGCGACCGCGGACGCGCTGCAGGACCCGCAGTCCCCGATCCCGGTGACCACGACGTCGCACTCGGCGGTCAGCTCCTTCAGCAGGCACTCGGGCGCCGGCTGGGCGAAGGCCGACTTGGTGCGGGCCAGGATGCCCGCGGCACCATGCTGCTCGACCAGCAGCTTGCCGACCTCCTCGAGGAAGATGTCGGCGTTCTGCTTGGTGTTCACCAGCAGCCCGACCTTCGCCCCGGTCAGGCCGCGGCGGCGCGGCGCCAGCGCCAGGCCCCCGGTCTGTCCCTGCTCGGCGGCCGGAGCGCGCCCGGCCCCGCCCGTCGGGTCCAAGATCGCATTAGGCATGTGAGTTCACCCTTGTGGCCCGGGCCGGAGATCGGCGGCGAACGTGTGACAAGTCCGCTTACGGGCACAGTAATGTAGGTAGCCATTCCTGTCACGCTGTCCGGCTTTAGTTTACGGCCCGAACGGATTGCCGTCCGCCCCTGACCTGCCTTGTTCGGAGTCTTTCGAACGCTGCGCGGCCCGTTATGAATGCCTTTCTGTTCCGGTCGTATCGCAGAACGTCACGCGTTGGCGCGGGCCGCGCCCCTCTGGCTCGGTCACGGGGTCCCTCGCTCGCTCGGGGACGGCGCGGTGAGC
>Ga0318494_10000232_pt1 | contig 17656 bp, 16 predicted proteins | sample GRESIP108b1f24_FD_203293 | JGI IMG/M metagenome (GOLD analysis project Ga0318494, IMG submission 203293) | Tropical soil microbial communities from Luquillo Experimental Forest, Puerto Rico - GRE.SIPMG.108b1f24 | ecosystem: Environmental > Terrestrial > Soil > Tropical forest > Bulk soil... | reverse complement strand
AGGTTGGCCCAGTTCGACGGATTGCCCTCGTTGATGGCGGGGTGCTGGGCGGCGCGGATCGGCAGGTAGAGATGGGTGGAGTAGCCCACCACCATGAGCGCGAGCGCCAGCGCGATGACCCGGCCCTCGCGCGCGCGGCGCGCCAGCACCGCCAGCGGCACGAGGATCGCGGCCGCCGCACACGAGCCGGTCCACCAGTTGAAGTTGGCGTCGCCGAACGCCGGCACGATCGCGATCCCGGCGAACACGACGCCGACCCACCACAGCGCCCACGGCAGCTTCTTCTGGAGCCCGTAGACGAAGAACACCCCCACACTGAGCAGCAGCATGATGCCGAGCATGTTCTCGAGCCCAAACGTCACCCCCAGCACCGCGAAGAACGGGATCAGGAACACCACGAACGCGTTGCGGTCGACCAGCCACACCAGCACCAGCAGCGGCAGCCCCATCATCCCCACGCCCAGGTGCATGCCGACGGAGAGCCACATGACGTAGACGCACAGCAGCAGCGGGCCCACGGTCGGGCGCTTCTCGTGTTCCTCCCACCACTTGAGGCCCAGCCACAGCACCAGGATCTGGGCCATGCTCATCATCGAGTAGACCTCGGCCTCGATCGCGTTCTCCCAGAAGTTGTCGGAGAACGCCAGCATCAGCGCGGCGATCACCGCGCCGAACTGGGCCAGCCACTCCGCGCCGGCATCGGGCGCCGGCACCGCGCCCGCCGTCGCCGCGGCCGGCTCGACGCCGCCGGTCATGCCGCGGCCCTGGGCGAGCCGGATCAGGCGCAGGGTGGTGAGGTAGGTGAACAGCACGGCGATCGCCGAGGCCAGCGCCGACAGGCTGTTGACGCGCTGCGCGATGGTGGCGATCGGGATCAGGGTGAAGAGCCGCGCGATCAGCACGTAGAACGGTGTCCCGGGCGGGTGCGGGATGCCGAGGATGTTCGCGACCGCGATGAACTCGCCCGAGTCCCAGAACGGCACGGTGGGGGTCAGCGTGGTGAGATAGACTCCGAACGAAAGCGCGAACGCCAGCAGCCCGACAGCGAACGTCACGCGGCGCCGCGACAGCTCCATCAGCACATCCTCCTGGGTGACCGGGACTCGGTCCGGCGCATCGGTAACCGCAGCAACGCGATGACGCCGCCGATCAGGCTGATCGCCACCGCAACGAGGTAGGTGGTGAACTGGAGCGAGAAGGCCTGGGCCCGGCTCACGCCGACCAGCCCGAACAGCACGATGCCGGCTCCCTCGCGCACCCCGATGCCGTTCAACGAGATGGGCAGCGAGACTATCACCGCGAGCAAGGGCACGAACAGGAAGAAGTAGGGCAGCGCGATGGTCAGCGACAGCGCGCGCGCGACCAGCACGTGGACGAAGATTCTTGACACTTGCGTGACGGTCGCGACCAGGGACAGCTCGAGCATCAGCCGCCGTTGCTCCCGGAATCCCTGCAGCCGCGCGGCCAGCTCGTCGAGATGGGGCTTGAGCATCCCGAGGCCGACGCGTGACAGCGCGCGCTCCACCGCCGGCAGCAGCCGGGGATGGAACACCGCCCACAGCAGCAGCACGCTGAGCGCGAAGAATCCCGCCAGCGCCCCGTAGACCAGCGTGAGGTGGAAGCGGTCGACCGCCGGCAGGGTGGTGAGCAGCGCGAGGCCGGCGAGCGCCACGGTGCCGATCAGGCGGTCCATCAGCACGGTCGAGAACGCGGTGGCGCGGGTCGGCCCGTGGCGGCCCGCGTCCATCACCCGCGCGATGTCGCCGCCGATGTTGGCGGGCAGGAAGTTGTTGAAGAACAACCCCACGTGGTAGTAGGCGCAGGTCTTCCAGAACGGGATGCGGATGCCGACCGCGTCGAGCAGGCGGTGCCACTGGAACGAGCCCAGGACGTTGCTGGCGAGCAGCAGCATCGCCGCCGCCAGCAGCCACTGCCCGCGCGCGTGGCGCAGCAGGTCGACGACCGCGGCCAGCGGGATGCGCCGGAACAGGTACGCCATGAGCAGGGCGCTCAGCGCCACCTTGGCGACGATCATCAGCACCCGCGTGACGGTCGCGCGCTTCATCGCGGCACGCCGGCGCCGTCGAGCAGGGCATCGAGCGACTGCCGCGCGCACTCCGGCCACTGGAAGCGCGCCGCCCACGCCACCCCGGCGGCCGCCAGCCGCTCGCGCAGCGGCTGATCACGCAGCACGCGGATCAGCGCCGCGGCCAGCGCCTCCTCGTCCTCGTAGCGCACCAGCAGTCCGGTCTCGCCCGCGCGCACCGAATCGCGCAGGCCGGGACTGTCGGCGGCGATCACCGCGGTGCCGCACCCGCCGGCCTCGACGACGGTCAGGCCCCAGCCCTCCTTGGGCGAGGGCTGGACCAGCACCCACGCCTCCTGCATCGCGCGCACCTTGTCGGCCGCGGGCCTGAAGCCCGGGAACTCGACCCCGTGCGCGAGCCCGCGGCGCGCGGTCTCGAGCTTGAGCTCGGCGAGGTAGGGGCCGTCGCCCAGCACCTGGAGCCGGGCGTCGGGCACCTGCCGCAGCACGCGTGGCAGGGCTCTCACCACCCAGCCCAGCCCCTTGTAGCGCCGCACCCGCCCCACGAACAGGATGGTGGGCCGCGCCGCCTTGGGCACCGCCGGGTCGCGGCGATAGAGCGCGTGATCGAGCCCGCAGTGGACCACGCGGATGCGCTCCGGCGCGATGCCGCGCGCCATGAGGTCGTCGCGCGTGCTCTCGGAGATGGCGAGGAACGGCGCGCGGGCGTAGGCACGCGGGATCAGGCCCTCGAGCGCCAGCACGTAGAGCGCCACCGGCAGCGTGGCCTCGCGGAACGCGGTGCTGCCGAACAGGTGCGGCACGATCACCCCCACCGGGGCGCGGGTATGCCAGGGGGTGAAGCACGGCACCTTGTTGACGTCCTCGATCACCAGGTCGGGCAGCGGCCGTGCCAGCTCGCCGCGCAGCACCCCCGGCACCACGGCGTTGAAGTTCCAGAACGCGCCGCGTCGCAACACCCGCATGCCGCGGTGCTCGGCCTCGCGGGCGGCGCCCGGGAAGCCGCACGCCAGCCAGGTGACCCGGAAGCCGCGCCGCACCGCCTCGAGCAGGATGTGCTCGAGGTGGAGCTCGGCGCCGCCGGCCTCGGGGTGCGCGGGGTCGCGGAAGTTGACGGCGACCAGCTGCCGGGACCCGCTCACCGCTTGTCCGCCACCGTCCCGATGACGTGGCAGGTGTAGAGCGACCAGCGCGCGCGCGCGAGCCGGGCGCGCAGCCCCTGCCACGCCGCGCTCCACCAGCGCGGCCCCGGCGGCTCGAGCGGCAGCGTCACCCGGAGTCCGCGCTTGAGCAGCTCGCGGGTCACGCGGTAGGCGAGCCCCGGCACCATCCACTCCCCGTAGGTGCGGCGCACCTCCAGCCCTGACTCGCGTACCAGACGCTCGAGGCGCCCGGGGGTGAACTGGGTCTCCCAGCCCGCGAACCAGGCGTTGAGCGCGATCAGGAGCTGCTTCATCGCCGTGTAGGGATGGACCGTCTGCGGCACGTCGACCACCTCCCGCCCGCCGCGCGCGGTGATGCGCGCCCCCTCGGCGAGCAGCGGCCGCGGATCGCGGAAGTGCTCGAGCAGCCCCTGGTGGAACACCACATCGAAGGCGCCGTCGCGGAACGGCATCGCCAGCGCGTCCGCCCGCACCAGCCCCACCTCGAGCCCCTGCTCGCGCGCCTGGCGCCGCACCAGGTCGAGCGAGGCGGGCGAGTAGTCGAGCACCACCGCGATCGCCCCGGCGTGCGCCAGCTCCAGCGTGTCACGCCCCGAGCCTGCCCCCACCTCGAGCACGCGCCGGCCCGCGACCGGGCCGTCACGCTGGATCTCCCGCGCCAGCCGCCCGCCGGTCGAGTAGGTCTGCGCCAGATTCGCGTGCCCGCGCCAGTACGACTCCCAGTGACCGAGCGTCGAGACCCGCGGGGTGCTCATTCGCCGGCCATCAGGCGCTCGGACAGGAAGCGCGGCAGCCCGGCGTCGCGGATGCGGCGCATCGCGCCGCCGACGTCGTAGAGCACCCGCACCTGGCGCAGCGCGCGCGCCTCCTCGTCGACGATGAGATAGCCGGCGCGCGCGTCGCCGTCCCGCGGCTGACCCACGCTCGGCACGTTGACCAGGTAGCGGCAGCCGGGCTGGATCGCGATCGCCGCCTCGCGCGTGTAGTGGATCACCCCCGCGCCGTCGCGGATGAAGGCGCCGGGATAGTGGGAGTGGCCGATGAAGCCCAGCGCCTCGTCGAAGGCTTCGAGCTCCTCCTCGGCGTCGAGCGGCGACAGCACGTAGGCCCAGCTCTCGGGCAGCGCGGGCGAGGCATGGACCAGGAGCGTCCCGCGCCAGCGGACGGTGAGCGGCAGCGACAGCAGATAGTCGCGGTGCTCGGGGGTGAGCTGGGTGCCGGTCCAGCGCGCCGCGGTCGCTGCATCGCCGCTGAACGAGCCCAGCCGGGCGCGACCCACCGCCGCAAAGTCGTGATTGCCGGCCACCGCGGCGGCGAGGCCCGGACGCAGGCGCGCGATGCACTCGTTGGGGCTGGCGCCGTAGCCCACGAAGTCGCCCAGGCACACCAGCGCCTCCGGACGCTCGCGCTGCAGGTCGGCCAGCACCGCCTCGAGCGCCTCGAGGTTGGCGTGGATGTCCGAGACGATCGCCCAGCGCATCACAGCTCCCCGGGACGCAGCCGCCGCGCGATGCGGTCGAGCACACCGTTGACGAACGCTCCCGAGGCCTCGGAGCCGTAGCGACGCGCGATCTCGATCGCCTCGTCGAGGACCACGCGCACCGGCGTGCCGGGGCGGCCGAGCAGCTCGGCGACCGCGGCACGCAGCACCGAGCGGTCGGTGGCGGCGAGGCGCTCCAGCGTCCAGCGCTCGGCGGCGAGCCGGATCTCGGCGTCGACGTCCGCGGCGCGGCGCTCCAGCACGCCGATCGCGTCGGCCACCAGCCGGCGCTGATCGTCGCTCAGGCGCTCCTGCGCCGCGGCGCGCGCCCACGCCGCGGCCACGTCGTCGCGGGTGAGATCGGACTGGTAGACCACGCGGAACAGGAGCTCGCGCGCCCGGTGGCGGGCGGCGGGCGCCCGGCGGCTCAACGGGCCCCCAGCTGGCGGCGCAGCTGGGCCATGCGGATCGCGGCCAGCGCGACCTCGGCGCCCCGGTTGCCGTGCAGGCCGCCGGTGCGGTCGGCGACCTGGCCCACGTGGTGGGCGGCCAGCACGCCGTTGAGCACCGGCACCCCGCTGTCGAGCGCGACCTGCGCCAGGCCGTGGGCCGACTGATCGGCGACCAGCCGGAAGTGCTCGGTCTCGCCGCGCACCACCACGCCGAACGCCAGCAGCGCGTCGAAGCGTCCGCCCGCCGCCACCCAGCGGCACACCAGCGGCAGCTCGAGCGCCCCCGGCACCCACAGGGTCTCGAGATCGCCGGCGGCCGCCCCGTGACGGGTCAGCACCGCCGTCGCGGCCTCGACCAGGCGCACGACGTAGGGCTCGTTCCAGCGCGATGCCACGATGCAGAAGCGCAGGCCGCGCGCGTCCTGGACCTCGGGCGCCCGGTCGTGCATCAGGTCTCTCCGAGCTTGAGATCGAGCAGGTGCCCGAGCTTGTCGCGCTTGGTGGCGAGGTAGCGGCGGTTGTGGCGCGTGGGCGGAATCACGATCGGCACGCGCCGCACGATCCGGAGTCCGTAGGCCTCGAGGCCCACCACTTTGCGCGGATTGTTGGTCAGCAGCTCGATCTCGCGCAGCCCGAGATCGACCAGGATCTGCGCCCCGATGCCGTAGTCGCGCAGGTCGGCCGGGAAGCCCAGCTCGACGTTGGCCTCGACGGTGTCGAGTCCGCGATCCTGGAGCGCGTAGGCCTTGAGCTTGTTGGCGAGCCCGATGCCGCGGCCCTCCTGGCGCAGGTACAGGAACACGCCCCGCCCGCGCCGCGCGATGGCGCGCAGCGCGGCGTGCATCTGCGGGCCGCAGTCGCAGCGCTGCGACCCGAATACGTCGCCGGTCAGGCACTGGGAGTGCACCCGCACCAGCACCGGGCCCGCTCCGCGCACCCGGCCGTGGACCAGCGCCACGTGATGGTCGCCCTCCAGCACGCACTGGTAGAGATGGAGCTGGAAGTCGCCCTCGGGGATCGGGAGCGGCACCGAGACCACGCGCCGCACCAGCACCTCACGCTGCCTTCGCCAGGCGATCAGGTCCCGGATGGTCAGGATCCCGAGCCGGTGGCGGCGCGCGAAGCGCTGCAGCTCGGGCAGGCGCGCCATGCGCCCGTCTTCCGACAGCACCTCACACAGCGCGCCGACCTCGGTGAGCCCGGCGAGCGCGCACAGATCGGGCACCGCCTCGCTGTGGCCGGCGCGGCGCAGCACCCCGCCCGGCACGCCGCGCAGCGGGAAGATGTGGCCGGGGCGCACCAGCGACTCGGGACGCGCGTGCGGGTCGGCCAGCACGCGCAGCGTGCGCGCGCGATCGAAGGCCGAGGTCCCGGTGGTGGTGCCCTCGCGCGCGTCGACCGACTCCGTGAACGGGGTCCCGAAGCGCGCGGTGTTGCGCTCGACCATGAGCCGCAGCCCGAGGCGGTCGGCGTGCGCCGGCGTCATGGGAGCGCACAGGATGCCGCGCCCGTGCTTGACCGCGAAGTTGACCATCGCCGGCGTGGTCTTCTCGGCCGCCCACACGATGTCGCCCTCGTTCTCGCGCAGCGCGTCGTCGACCACGATGATCATGCGGCCGGCGCGGATGCGGCGCACCGCTTCCTCGACGGTGAGGAACACGCCGCCGCGCACCGGACCGCGCGCTTCTCGGCGACCGCGCGTGGCGGCCCGCGCCGCACCGCGCGGCGCGCGGCGCGCACGGCCCCGCGCCGGCGCGCGCGCGCCGTTGCCGGCGCTCATGACGCCCTCCGCGCCGGCCCCGGCTCCTCGAGCAGGCGCGCCAGGTAGCGCGCCAGCAGGTCGACCTCGAGGTTGACCCGGCGCCCCGGCTGGTAGTCGCCGGCCACGGTCGCGGCGAGGGTGTGCGGGATGTAGGCGATCTCGCAGCCGGTGCGGTCGCACGCCGCGATGGTGAGGCTCACGCCATCGACCGCGAGCGAGCCCTTCTCGGCCACGAACCGCAGCAGCGGCGCGGGCAGCTCGAACGCGACGCGCCGCCCCTCGCCCTCGGCGCTCACCGCGCGCACCGTGCCCACGCCATCGATGTGACCCTGGACCAGATGCCCGCCGAGCCGCTGGTCGAGCCGCAGCGGCCGCTCCAGGTTGATGCGGGCGCCGGGTCGCCAGTCGCCGAGCGTGGTGCGGCGCAACGTCTCGGGCACCGCCTCGACCGCCACGCGCCGGGGCTCGACCGCGACCAGGGTCAGGCAGCACCCATCGAGCGCCAGGCTGTCGCCGATCCGCGCGCCCTCGAGCACGCGCGCGCCGGCGATCCACAGGCGCCGGCCGCCGGGACGATCCTCGATCCCCGCCACCGTCCCGGTCTCCTCGATCAGGCCGGTGAACATTCAGCCCTCCCCCGCGGCCCGAAGTCGACCACCACCAGTCCGTCCCCACCCAGCTCCGCGCGCGCCATCACCGTGCCGCGCAGCGCGCGCTCCAGACGCCGCCGCCCCAGCGGACCGCACCACGACAGGCCCTCGCCGCCCATCACCATGGGCGCGGTGGCGAGCGCCAGGCGGTCGACCACGCCGGCGCGCAGCCACGAGGTGCCGAGGTGGGCGCCGCCCTCGACCAGCACCTCGTGGCAGCCCTCGGCGGCGAGGCGGCGCAGCAGCGCCCGCGGCGACACCGCGCCGCCGGGCGCCGGGACGCTCAGCACCCGCACACCGCGCGCTTCGAGCGCGCGCCGCCGCGCCGCCGGGGCGGCGGGGCCGCACGCCACCACGGTGCCGCGCGCGAGCGGGGCGCGGAACAGCCGGCGGGCGAGCGGAAGCCTGAGGCGGGCGTCGCACACCAGGCGCAGCGGCTGGATCTTCACCCCCGGCAGGCGCGCGGTGAGGCGCGGGTCGTCGGCCGCCACGGTGCCGGCGCCCACCACCACCACGTCGGCGCGGGCGCGCAGCGTGTGCGCGAAGCGTCGCGCCATCGTCGAGGTGATCCAGCGCGAGCGCCCGCCCGCGTCGGCGATCTTGCCATCGAGCGTGGCGGCGATCTTCCAGGTGACGCGCGGGCGGCGTTTCGCGTACACGCTGCGGTAGCCGCCCAGCTGCTCGGCGACCTCGGCGCCCAGCAGCCCGACCTCGACCGCGATGCCCGCCCGCCGCAGGCGCGCGAGCCCGCGCCCGTCGACGATCGGGTTGGGGTCGCGCAGCGCCACCACGCAGCGCCGGATGCCGGCGCGGATCAGGGCATCGACGCACGGCGGGGTGCGACCGGTATGGGCGCAGGGCTCGAGGGTCACGAACATGGTGGCGCCGCGCGCGCGCCTCCCGGCGCGGTCGAGCGCCATGACCTCGGCGTGCCGGTCGCCGAGCCGCGCATGCCAGCCTTCACCGACGATCCGCCCGCCCCGCACCACCACCGCGCCGACGATCGGATTGGGCCGGGTGCGGCCGCGGCCGCGTTCGGCCAGATCGATCGCGCGCCGCATCAGCCCCGCTTCAGAACCACGCCCTGCTCGGACCATGTCCCCCCGGAAACGCGAAGCCCCGCGGTCGAATCGCCACGGGGCTCGAGGATCGGGCGGCTCATCCGGGCATGGACGTGCCACCTCCTTCTTCCATCCCGACTGTCACGGTCGGCCCCGGAATCGCACCGGATCTGCGTCGGCGTCCGCCTGATTCGAGCCCGTCTCCGGCTCCTCGAGCCGGAGGGCGAACGCTCCCGCTCGCGGGCTATACCGCCGGTGGGGACTTCTCACCCCGCCCCGAAGGAGCTTCTGAGCCGGCGAGGTTAGCGGCGGCGCGTGAGGGTGTCAAAAGCGCGGGCACGGCTCCGGGAGCCGCTCGAGCTAGTAGAGCAGGCTCAGCCGCGCCGAGAGGATGGTCCAGTTCTCGCCCTGCACGAAGCCCACGCGGCCGCCCAACTGGAGGCCGACGCGCACCGGCGAGGGCTTGCCCGACATCGCGGTCAGCTCGAGCGCGGCGCCGGGCGCGGTGTCGGACACCGCCAGATCGCTGAAGCCCGCGCCTCCGGCGGCCGCGCTCAGGTCACCGTGGGCCGCCATGAGCATCGGGCCCACCGACACGCGGTGCAGCGGTCCGAGGTGGGTGGGCAGCCAGTGCGCGAACGCCACCAGCTCGAACGCGCTGTAGCTCACGGTCGCGCTCAGCGACCCGCGATCGACCGAGTTCGAGCCCAGGAGGTCGTAGCCGACGTCGACGCCGAACCGCAGCGACGGCACCACCGGGTAGTCGACGCCGCCCGAGAACGAGACCGATCCGCCGGGCGCGCTCGAGATCAGGAGCTGGCCGTAGCCCACCGACATGTGTCCGCCGAACGGGGCGATGCCCGAGGCGCGCGCCGCCGCGCCGCCCGACAGCATCAGCACCGCGACGAGGGCCGCCGCGCGACCGATGCGTGCCGGATGCGTGCTCATGAACGACCTCCCCACTCGGGTCTCACTTGTTGAAGCGGATCTCGATGCAATCCCCGTCCTGCACCATGTAGTCCCGGCCCTCGAGCCGCGCCCAGGCCTTCTCGCGCGCCCGCGCCTGATTGCCGGCCTCGAGCAGCCGATCCCACGGCACCACCTCGGCGCGAATGAAGCCCTGCGCGAGATCGGTGTGGATCTCGCCCGCGGCGTCCACCGCGCGCTCGCCGCGCCGCAGCGTCCAGGCCCGCACCTCGTCGGGTCCGACGGTGAAGAACGAGATCAGCCCCAGCAGCTCGTAGCACGCGCGGATGACCAGCATGAGCCCGTCCTCGGCCACGCCCAGCTCGGCGCGGAACCCGTCGCGCTCGCCGGCCGGGAGCGCGACGATCTCGCGCTCGAGGTGGGCGCGCAACGCCACCGCGAGGCGGCCGCCGGCGTGCGCGCCGAGCGGTCGTCCTGGTTATACACCGCGAGCAGCGGCTTGAGCGAGAGCAGCTGGAACCCCCGCAGCAGCTTGAGCGCCTCGGGCTCGAAGGGCTCGGCGCGCAGCGGGTGGCCCTGCTCCAGGATCCCGCGGCAGCGGACCAGCAGGGTGTGCTCCCGCTCCCCCTCCTTCCGGCCCACCCGCAGCTCGCGCTCCAGCTTTTCGATCCGCCCTTCGACGATCGCCAGATCGTTGAACACCAGCTCGGCCTCGAGGTCGCGCAGGTCGCGCGCCGGATCGACCGGCGCTCCCCGGGCCGCCGTCGGCACCGCCGGGTTCTCGAAGTCGCGCACCACCGCGAGCAGCGCGTCGCAGTTGCGAACCGAGGAGAACAGGTCGGGTCCTTTCGCCGCCTGGCGCGCGCTGCGCGCCTCGGCGGCGACCGGAGCCCCGCGCGCGGCCCCGCTGTCCACGAACTGGATCTGGGCGTAGGTGGTCTTCCGGGGCAGGTAGAGCGCCGCCAGCCGGTCGACGCGCAGGTCGGGCACGCGCACCACGCCCACCTGCTCGCGCCCCGCGACCGCGGCATGGCCGGCGCCCTGCATCAGGATCTCGAACAGCGTGGTCTTTCCGGCCTGCGGCAGGCCGAGGATGCCGACGCGCTTCATGCCCGTTCCGGTGGATGGCCGACAAAGCAACCGCCCGCGAGGTAATCCCCGCGGGCGCGTCACGAGCCCGTGATCGACGGGAGTCTAGGAGTGGCTTGCGGCCGCTGTCAATCGGCTCGCGCTGGGCCCCGGTTGCCGTATTCGCGCGCCAGCGCCTCGTCGAGCTTGCGCGCCGCCCGCATCGGAACCTCGATGCGATGCCCGGTGTCCTTCTGGAACAGCACGATCATCTTGCGCAGCGTGTCGACCTCGAGCCGGCAATCCCGACACTGCTGGAGATGTGCCTCGATGTCACGACACAGCTCCTCGCGCGCGTCCCGATCCAGATAATCGCCGAGTTGCTCCAGAACCTCGCTACAATCCACGCTCCTTCTCCCCCGTAGCTGGCCAGGTGTCAACGGTGGGAACCCGCGGTCGTCCGCGGCGCCCCCGCGTTCGTACGGCCCGGCGATAATAGATGCCGGGGTATCGGCCCCGGTTTGCAAAATATTGACCGGCCTTCGGGCCGGTTTCCCCGTGAATGGTGACCCGTGCTGGGATCGAACCAGCGACACCCTGCTTAAAAGGCAGGTGCTCTACCGACTGAGCTAACGGGTCACCCGTGCACGGGCGTGCATCACCCGCCCGACCCGCTCGATGCAACCGGAGCGGCCGGCGGCTCCCCGGCTTTTTATAGAGAGCGGCTCGCGCACGCGCAACCACGGCGCTCAGCCGCGCGTGACCTCGCACCCCCGTCCTGCCCCGACCGAGACACGCTGGATCGGGACCCCCACCGCGCCCTCGATCCACTCGAGGTAGGCGCGCGCCCGCGGCGGCAGGTCGCTCCAGCGCCGCGCCGCGGTGGTGGGGGAGCGCCAGCCGGTGAAGCTGCGCCACACCGGGCGGGCCCGCTCGAGCGATCGGGCGTCGGCGCCGAATCCGCCGCCCTCCGACCCGGCGCCGTCGTAGCGCTCGACCACCCGGATCTCCTCGAAGCCGTCGAGCACGTCGAGCTTGGTGACGATCAGCTGATCGAGGCCGTTGATGCGCTCGGCGTAGCCGAGCGCCGGCACGTCGAGCCATCCGCAGCGCCGCGGGCGCCCGGTGGTGGCCCCGTACTCCTCGCCCGCCTCGCGCATGCGCGCGGCGAGAGTTTCATCCATCTCGCTCGGAAATGGGCCGTGCCCGACCCGCGTCGCGTAGGCCTTGGTGACGCCGATGACGCGGTCGACCGCCCGCGGGCCGAGCCCGACCCCGAGCGGGGCTCCGGCGGCCGAGGCCGCCGAGGAGGTCACGAACGGGTAGGTGCCGTGGTCGAGGTCGAGCAGGGTGCCCTGCGCCCCCTCGAGCAGGACCCGGCGACCGCGCGCCAGCGCCTCGTGGAGCTCCGCCCCGACGTCGGTGAGCAGCGGGCGTGCCCAGGCGGCGGTTTCCTCGAGCGCGTCGAGCAGTGCCGCCCCGCTCATTGTCCCGAGCTCCGCGGCCTCGGGGTACTCGAGCCTGAGGCGCGACAGGTTCCGGTCGACGCGCTCGACGAACAACTCGCGATCGTAGAGATCGGCGACCCTGACGCCGGTGCGCGCGGCCTTGTCGCGGTAGGCGAATCCGATCCCGCGCCCGGTGGTTCCAATCGCCCCCGGACCGCGCTCGGCGGCCGCCTCCGCGGCGCGATGGTAGGGGAGGATGAGATGGGCGGCGGGGCTCAAGCCCAGCCGTGAGCGCACCTCGAGCCGCCGCGCCTCGAGGCCGCCCACCTCCTCGCGCAGCCGCGCCAGGTCGACCACGACGCCGTTCCCAATCAGGCAGCGCGGATCCGGATGCATGACGCCCGAAGGCACGAGGTGGAGCACCACCGTGCCCCCGTCCACGACGATGCTGTGGCCCGCATTCGGCCCCCCCTGGTAGCGGGCGACGACGTCGGCCTCCGCGCTCAGCGCGTCGACGATCTTGCCCTTGCCTTCGTCGCCCCACTGGGCGCCCACGACCACCGTGCACGGCATCCCACCTCCGCGGAAAAAACCGCGCGGCACGCTAGCAGAGGGGTGAGGTCGCGGCAAGAACGGTGCTTACGGTCCGGACCCTAGGACGTGATCCCGACGCCTCGGGCGCGCTAACATCGATTCACATTTCGTCCGTTGTCCGCCGGGCGGGCTGCTGATATTTTGAATCTCGACGTCGTCGGTCCACGAACGACCCGAGTGCATTGGGCCGCTCACTCCCGCGTCTGGACGCGCTCGTCATGCCACCACCGCGCCGCAGCCTCGAATGCGCCGATTGCGCGCATGCCGCCCCCGCCCTGCCTCGGCGGCCCTCGCCTGCGACGCGCGGTCGATCTCCACTTCCCACCCCACCGATCTGGAGGCCGCGCATGATGTGACCATCCAACTGCGCCGGGCAGTGACAGCCCGATGCGATCGAGCACCGTGCCCTGGATGGCGGAATCCCGCGTGACTCAAGACGAGAGCATCGAAGCTTCCAACGCGATGACCACAACGCGAGGAGAATCACGATGAGCAAGCTCAGACGTTGCTCGTGGATCCTGGCGGCGATCACGGTGTGCGCGGCCCTGTCCGCGCTGCCGATCATCACCGCCGTCGCCGCCGCCGCCGGCAGCCAGGACGCGGTGAACGAGACCGGCGTGGCGGGCGGAGGCGGTCTCACCTACGGTCCCAGCTTCGGTCCGTGGCGCAAGCTCTCCGGCGAGGCGCTGGAGCATGCGCGGGGCATACCCCCGCTCCCCGCCTCCCCCGGGGCCACCGCCAACCTGCGCGTGACCACCAACAGTCGGGCGCAGAACGAAACCTCCATCGCCGTCAACCCCAACAACGAGTTGATCGTGGTGGGGGGATTCAACGATTACGCGTTGATCGCCACCGGATTCGGCGGCAACGGTGTCGCCTACTCGACCAACGGAGGGGTCTCCTTTACGCGCCTGTCCACAGGAGTCCCGCTCCCCGCCAACTTCGACAACGCGGGTGGCGACCCGGGGGTGGCGTTCGATTCCCAGGGACGCCTCTACTACTCCCATCTTGGCATCGGTGCCGGGCCCGACTTCCAGCAGAACAGCGGCGTCTTCGTGGCGCGCAGCGACAACGGCGGCGTGAACTGGAACGCCACGGTGGGCGTGGCGACCAACGTCTCGTCGATGGGGAGCCGCGTCAACTTCGAGGACAAGCCGTACATCGACGCCGACCGTAATGTGGCGAGCCCCCATCGGGACCGCGTGTACTTGACCTGGACGCGTTTCTACGAGGGCAACTACCCGGGAACCTCGACCGCGGGCGGCGGCGACATCATGCTGTCCCACTCCGACGACGGGGGTCAGACCTGGTCGGCCGCCATCCGTCTCTCGGCCACCGCGGACCTGGGCGGCAACACCGGCACCGGCGGAGCCGGGCGTTCGTTCGTGCAGGGCTCCCTGCCGAGGGTCGGACCAGACGGCAGCGTCTACGTCGCGTTCCACTTCTCCGGGCGCACCTGCCTGCGGCGCTCGACCGATGGCGGGGCGACGTTCGGCGCGATCACGTTTCCGTTCGGCAACTCGAGCGACGCGAGCAGGATCGTCGCGCAACCTTCAGAATGGACCTTCCGCGTCAACGACTTCCCCAGCATGGCGACCGATCCCACTCGCCCGGGTTACGTGTACGTGGTCAACGCCGATGATCCCACTAACGACGCCAGCGGCGACAACGGCGACATCATCTTCGCCCGCTCCACGAACTTCGGGGCGAGCTGGGGCGCCCCGGTCAAACTCAACGACGATGCCGGCACCGCGAGCCAGGTGTTCCCGTGGATCGCGGTGACGGGGGGCGGAAACGTTGGCGTCATCTGGTACGACGCGCGCAACGCCTCCGGCTCGAACACCACGGACGTCTACGGCACGTTCAGCAGCGATGGCGGCGGATCGTTCCAGCCCAACTTCCGGGTCACCGACGTGACCTTCAATCCCAATACCGGGCAGTTCGGTGGGAACACGTTCTTCGGCGACTACAACGGCCTGGCCGCCGGAGCCTCGCTGTTCTACGCGCTGTGGACCGACGGTCGCAACGGCGAGCAGGAAATCTACTTCGCGCGCAACAGCGGCTGCGGGTTCAGCGACCACACGGCGCCCACCGTGACGTGCCCGAATGGCATCACCGTCGAGTGCAGCCAGTCGGGCGGCACGCCGGCCTCCGATCCCCAGATCGCCGCCTTCCTGGCCGGAGCCTCGGCGACCGACGCCTGCGACCCCTCGCCCACGGTCACCAACAATGCGCCCGGATTCTTCCCCGACGGCGTGACCACGGTCACGTTCACCGCCAGGGACTTCAGCGGGAACACCTCCACCTGCTCCGCGACCGTGGATGTCGTCGACACGACCCCGCCGACGGTCAATTGCCCGGCCGACCTGACGCTGCAGTGTGACTCCCACTGCGACCCGAGCCTGGGCGGCGTGCCGGCGATCGATGCGGCGGTGGTGGCGTGGCTGGGCTCGTTCTCGGCCACCGACGTGTGCGATCCCAACCCCACGACCAGCCTGCCGCACGGGTCGTGCTTCCCGCTCGGCGACACTCCGGTGACCTTCACCGCGACCGACCACAGCGGCAACAGCGCGAGCTGCACCCGCACGGTGCACGTGGTGGACACGACACCGCCCACCATCACGGTGTCGCTCGATCGCACTTCGCTGTGGCCGCCCAATCACAAGCTGGTGACCATCAACGCCACCGTCACGGTGTCCGACGTGTGCGATCCGAACCCGACCTTCGAGCTGGTCTCGATCGTCAGCAGCGAGCCCGACAACGGGCTGGGGGACGGTGACACCTCGAACGACATCCAGGGCGCGAGCTACGGCACTCCCGACACCCAGTTCCAGCTGCGCTCCGAGCGCTCCGGGACCGGACCGGGCCGCACCTACACCATCACCTACCGGGTCATGGACCACAGCGGCAACCACGCCGACGCGGTGGTGGTCGTCCGTGTGGCGCACGACCAGGGCGCGGCGGCCCAGGTGGCGACGGGTTGGGACGAGGACGGCACCGGCTTCGCCCCCAACAGCACCCAGTTCGCGATGGTGGTGCGCTCGATCCCGCGCACCGTGATCGATGACAGCGATCCGGTGGACGGGCACGTCGGCACGCTCACGCCCAGCGCGGTCAGCCTGCAGCTCGATACGCGAATGATCGACGTGGGCGAGGCGTACGTGGGCAACACCGCCGGGGCGGTGGCGCCGGTGGCGGTGTCGCGCGGCGACGTCGACGGGGACGGGCTGCAGGACCTGGTGTGCTACTACGACGTCCAGGCGGTGCTGACCCTGCAGGGCAACTCGACGGCCGACGACGGGCCGATCGGGCTGCACTTCGCGGTCGGGGCGATGGACTACCTGGTGCCCGACATCTTCGCGTGCGGGAGCCCGGTCGTGCTGCCGAACATGCCGCGGATGACGGTGGCGGGGGGCGGCGGCCGCGGCACGGGTCGGGCGGCGAGCGGAACGGCCCGGTCGGGGACGGCGTCCACGCAGGCCCCGGCACCATCCGGCGCGGCGAGCCCCGCGGTCGCGACTCCGGCGGCGGGGGCTTCAGCGCCACTCGTCACCGAGTTGGCCGCCGTCTATCCCAACCCCGTGCACGACGATGCCACCGCCGTCTTCACGTTGGCGCGTGACCAGAGCGTCGACCTCGCGGTCTACGACCTGCGCGGCGCGCGCGTGCGCACGCTGGCGGGCGGCATCATGACGACGGGCCGTCACTTCGCCACCTGGAACGGACGCGACGACGCCGGCCGGCTGCTCTCCCGAGGCATGTACTTCGTGCGCTTCTACAGCCAGGAAGCGCACAGCGTGAGAAAGGTGGCGCTCACGCGCTAGGAACCAGGACGACGGGGCGGCCGCACCCCCCGCATGCGGCGCACGACCACGGCCCGGAGCCACCGCGCTCCGGGCCGTTCGTGCGTGGCGCCATGGGGGGCGGGCGTCCGCGCCCGCCGGCGCCGTCGGCGCGTTCGCGTGACCATGCCGCCGTGCCCGCGCTGCCCCGCCGCTGGGCAGGCTCCCAGCAGCTCGCGTAACTCCCACACCGCCAAGCTCATGCTCGCTGGGGCTCAACGTGATCGTGAAGGAGCGGGGGTCAGCGCGCCGCCGCCTCCTTGAGCCTCCGGTCGAAGAAATCGAGCGTCGCCTCGAGGATGGTCGGCATGCCGAGATTGTGGTCGCGGTCCTCGTAGATCCGGATCTCGTAGTCCTTGTGGAGCTGATCGAGTCGCGCCTCGAGCATCCGCGCCTGCTCCGCCGGCGCGTTCGCGTCCCGCCCGCCGTGGAGGATGAGCACCGGGCAGCGGAGTTGCTCCATGTGCCCGAGCGACGACCGCTCGGCGAAGGCGGCGGTGGTGTCGCCGCTCTCGCGGCTCATGTTGTCGCGGATGACCGGGCTCTCGATCTCGTGGTAGGCGCTCGTCATGTCGTAGATGCCGCCGCCGAACACCGCGGCATGAATGTCGGGGCGGCGCGTGGCGAGCAGCGAGGCGGCGATCGCACCACGCGAGTAGCCGAACACGCCGACGCGCGCCGAGTCGACGAACCCGGCGGCGCGCAGCCGCGAGAAGCCCTGATCGATCGCGCGCATCGTCGCCGGGCCGACGAAGTCGGGGGCTCCGGTCGAGCGCCCGAATCCGCGCTGGCTCACCGCGACGCAGGCATAGCCGGCGCGCGCGAGCCGCAGCGCCAGCGGCAGGTAGTCGCGCGCCGTGCGCTGGTAGCCGGGGATGAGCAGCAGGCCGGGGTGGCGGCCGGGGGCTTCTGGTCGCACGGCGATCGCCTCGACGCGCTCGCCGTCGCTGGCGTAATCCCAGGTCTCGACCACGACGCCGGACGCGGCCAGGACCATCCGCCCGGTGCGGTCGAGCGAATCGAGAATCGCCGCGACCCCGGCGCCCGGCGCCGCCGGCTGGGCACGCGCGTGGCCCGGGCCACCGAACTGCACCAGCGCCAGCGTCGCGATCGCCATGACGGACGGGCGCCCGCCTGGAACGGCCGACCGACTCGATCATGT
>Ga0318494_10000218_pt1 | contig 17925 bp, 17 predicted proteins | sample GRESIP108b1f24_FD_203293 | JGI IMG/M metagenome (GOLD analysis project Ga0318494, IMG submission 203293) | Tropical soil microbial communities from Luquillo Experimental Forest, Puerto Rico - GRE.SIPMG.108b1f24 | ecosystem: Environmental > Terrestrial > Soil > Tropical forest > Bulk soil... | reverse complement strand
CGAGCGCCACCTCGGCCGCCGGAAGCCTGCGCTCCAGCTCCGCGCGACCCGGCACCGCCGCCAGCACCACCTCCACGAGCGGCTCGTCCGGGAGGTCCTGTACGTCCTGCGGCAGGTAGCCGGCGCGAGCGCCGCGGCGCCAGGTGAGGGCGCCGTCGTCGGGCGTCGTCTGGCCGGCGATGATGCGCAGGAGCGACGACTTACCCGTCCCGTTGGCGCCCACGAGCCCGATCCGGTCCTGGGCGCCGATGGTGAAGGTGGCACCGTCGAAGAGGACCTTCTCGCCGTGCGCCAGGGAGAGATTGCTCGCGGAGAGGACCGACACGCGCGCGTGGTGTAACACGAAGCGGGGGCTGCGCGCGGGCGCGCAGGCCAGCGCCGGCCAGCTGGGCTTTCCGGAAGGGGTCCCTGGCATGCGGGACGGGCCGCGCCGCGCCCGAAGTGGCTAACCTGATCGGCATGGCGAGCGCATATCGTCTCTTCAAGTCCGCGGAACAGCTCGAGACCCTGGCAGGTGACGTCTACCGACTCCTCGCGCTGCGCTTCGCGAACGACGAGATGGCGTGCAACCTCTTCCGGCGGCTCGCCGACGAGGAGGACCAGCACGCGCTCCGCATCCGCCTCCTGTTCGCGCAGTACCGGAGCGATCCCAAGCTGTTCGAGGCTCCGCTCGGGGACGCCGCGCCCGACGTCGAGGCGCTCGTGCGTGAGATGGAGCTGGTGCGGGCGGGGCTCGAGGCCGGGAAGTGGGGCCTCGACCTCGACGAGGTGCAGCGGCACCTCGGGTTTCTGGAGGACCGCTGCGCGGAGGTTCACGCGCACCTCCTCGCCCAGGGAGCACGCCCCGAGGTGCGGAAGTTCTTCGAGGAGCTGGCCCGCCAGGATCGCGAGCACCAGCGGCTGCTCGCCGCCCTGGCGAGCCGCGCGGCTTAGGCCGCTGCCGGCGCGTCGCTCGTGGCGGGCAGCGCGAGCTCGGCCGCGCAGCCGCCGCCCGGGAGCGTGCCGATCGTGACGTCGCCCCCGTGCTGCCGGGCCATCGCCCGCGCGACGGTGATCCCGATCCCGGAGCCGACCGGCGGCGTGGGAGAGCCGCCGGGCGGGGCGAGCGCGCCGAGGCCGCGGCCCCGGTAGTGGATCCGCACCCGGGCCTGACCGCCGTCGGCGAGCACCTCCACCTCCACCGCCGCGTCCCGCGGGCTGGCGTCGAGCGCGCCCTGGAGCAGGTTGAGCAGGATCTGCTTCACCTTGCGTGGGTCGCAGCGCGCCCCCGCGGGCGCGGCGCGCAGCTCCAGCGAGACGCCGCGCTGCCGGGCGCCCTCCTCGTGCAGCGCCAGCACCTCGCGCGCGAGGGCCGCGAGGTCCACCCGGCCGAGCGCGTGGGCCACGAGCGGCCGCGAGAAGTTCAGGAGCTCGTCGACGATGCCCTGCATCCGCTCCACCTCGCGGCGCAGCACCGCGATCCGCTCCTCGCCACGGGCGTCGCCCGCCGCGAGGAGGGCCGCGAGCCCGCGCACGCTCGCGAGCGGGCTCTTCAGCTCGTGCGCGATCTCGGCCGAGAGGGCGGAGAGCTCCTCGGCGCGCTCCGTGTGGGCGCGCAGCGCGTCCTCGCGGGCAGCGAGCGCCTGGTGCAGCATCGAGTCCATGGCGCGGCGGAGCACGCGCCCCGCCCCCTGCGCGAACACGATCCCGAGCGTGAGCACGAGCGCCTGCGTCCACCGGAGCGCCGGCCGGGGGTGCGCGAGCGCGCCACCGAAGACCTCGGGCATCAGCGAGGGAAGCACGCCCTGGACCGACGCCGCGGCGAGGGCCCAGAACGTGATCGCCTGCACCGCGGCGAGCGCGTAGGCGAGGCGCCGCGCGAGGAAGATGCCGGCGAGGAGCGCGAAGAGGATCGCGAGCGGCACGAACGGGCTCTCGATCCCGCCGCTCGCGCCCACGAGCGCGAGGTGAAACCCGGTGCCGACCGAGAGGTTCATCGCGAAGGAGTGGCGGGCGAGGCCGCGCCGGCGATAGCGCACGATCTCGGCCGCGATGAAGCCGGCGACGATCGGTACCGCGGCGCCGATGAGGAGCCGGCGCCACGGGGCGGGGTCGGTGGCGGCGAGCCAGCCGAAGGCGCCGGCGAGCAGCGGGAACGCGAAGAGCCGGGCCTTGACCATGAGGCCGAAGAGCCGGGAAAGCTGGTCGCGCTGGATGGCGTCGAAGCCGGTGGTGGGGGGCGTGGCGAGCTCCTCGGCGGCCGGGAAAGGGGGAGGATACGCCGCTCCCGCCCGCCACGCACGGAAGCCAGGTGCTAGGCTCGTGCGCGTGAGGAGGCCGCGAGCTCCGCGGGATTTGGAGCCTGGGAGCCCGGAGCCCATCGCATGAAGCGCATCGCCATCGTGCTCCTCGTCCTCGTCGCCCTGCTGAGCGCGCTGCTCGCGTTCCGTCTCCGCGGGCAGGAGGCCGTGGCGCGGGGACCGTCGGGCGGCTCGGGCGAGATCGAGGGCACCAACGTGGAGGTCTCGGCGCGCATCACCGCGCGGATCCTCCGGACGCACATCCGCGAGGGGCAGGAGGTCCGCAAGGGCGACCTGCTCATGGAGCTCGACTGCGCCGACACGGTCGCCGCCGAGCGCGAGGCGAGCGCGCGCCTCGCCTCGTCCCGGGCGCAGCTCGAGGCCGCACAGGCTGCGGTCGCGACCGCCACGCGCTCGCGCGGCGCCGCCGCGGTGCAGGAGCAGGCGGCCTTCGCGCAGGCGCGAGCGCTCGCCGCCGAGCGGGACGCGGCGAGCCGCCAGGCGGCGCGGCTCGACTCGATGCCCGAGAACGTGACGCTCGCGATCCGGGACCAGACCCGCGCCGGGGCCGAGGGAGCGATCCGGCGGACCGAGGCCGCCGAGGCGCAGGCGCGCGCCGCCGGCGAGCAGGCCCGCGCGGCTGGGGGCAACCTCCGGTCGGCGGAGGCGCAGGTGCTCGGCGCCGACGCGCTGGTGAGGCAGTACGAGGCGGCGCTGGAGCGGGCGGTGCTGCTGGCCGCGGAGTGCCGCGCCGTGGCCCCGCGGGACGCGCACGTGGAGCTCCTGCCGCACGAGCCGGGCGAGCTCGTCGCCTTCGGGCAGACGCTCGTGAAGCTCGTGGACCTCGCCGAGGTGAAGGCCACGTTCTACCTGCCGAACGCGGAGCTCTCCGCCGCCCGGCCCGGCGCGCCCGCGGAGGTGGTCGCCGACGCGTACCCCGGCGAGATCTTCCGCGGCACGATCCGGACCGTCGCCGCGCGCGCCGAGTTCACGCCGCGGAACATCCAGACCCGCACCGACCGCGATCGGCTCGTCTACCCGGTGGAGGTCAGGCTCGCGAACCCCGACCGCAGGCTCCGGCCCGGCATGCCGGTGCAGGTCCAGCTCCCCGGGACGAGCCGGTGACCTCCGGCGGCGCTGCCGAACCCGGGGCCGCGACGCCGGAGTGGGCGCTCGAGGCGCGGGGGCTCGTGCGCCGCTTCGGCCGCACCACCGCGCTCGACGGGCTCACCTTCTCCGTACGCCGCGGCGAGCTCTACGGGCTCGTGGGCCCCGACGGCGCGGGGAAGACCACCGCGATCCGCGCGCTCGCGGGCCTCGTGGACCTCGACGCCGGCGAGGCCCGCGTGCTGGGCCGCGACCCGGCGCGGGGCGGCGCCGCGCTCCGCGAGTCGATCGGCCTCATGCCGCAGCAGTTCAGCCTGTACCGCGACCTCACGGTGGCGGAGAACCTCCGCTTCTTCGCCCGGCTCTACGCGCTGCCGCGCGCCACCTTCCGGACCCGCGCGGACCGGCTGCTCGCGCTCACCCGGCTCGACCGCTTCCAGGACCGGCGCGCCGACGCGCTCTCCGGAGGCATGTACAAGAAGCTCGCGCTCGCGTGCGCGCTCCTCCACGAGCCGCAGGTGCTCGTGCTCGACGAGCCGACGAACGGCGTAGACCCGGTGTCGCGCCGCGAGCTGTGGGCGCTGCTCCACGAGTTCGTCCAGGGCGGGATGGCGGTGCTCGTGTCGACGCCCTACATGGACGAGCCGGAGCGGTGCGACCGCGTCGGGCTCGTGGCCACGGGGCGGATGCTCGCGGAGGGGGAGCCGTCCCGGCTCCTCGCGGAGGCGGGGCTCGGGTCGTTCGAGGAGCTGTTCCTCGCGCGCTTCTCCGGCGAGGAGCCCGCGGCTCCCGGAGGCCCGGCGTGAGCGCGGCGTCGAACGGGACGCGGCGCACCGGGGCGCCGTCGATCGAGACGCGCGCCCTCACGCGCCGGTTCGGCGCCTTCGTGGCCGTGGACGCGGTGACCTTCGAGGTGGAGGAGGGGGAGATCTTCGGCTATCTGGGCGCGAACGGCGCCGGGAAGTCGACCACCATCCGGATGCTCACCGGGCTCCTCGACCCGTCGGCCGGCGAGGCGCGCGTGGCGGGCCACGACGTGAAGTCCGAGCCGCAGCAGGTGAAGGCCGCCATCGGCTACATGTCCCAGAAGTTCTCGCTCTACCTCGACCTGCCGGTGCGCGAGAACCTGCTCTTCTTCGGCGGCGCCTACGGCCTCGCGGGGAAGGCGCTCGACGCGCGGGCCGCTGAGGTGCTCGCGCTCGCCGGGCTCGAGGGGGAGGAAGACGCGATCACCGGCGAGCTCCCGGGCGGCCTGCGCCAGCGGCTCGCGCTCGCCTCGGCCGTGCTCCACCGGCCGCGCATCGTCTTCCTCGACGAGCCCACGGCCGGCGTGGACCCGGTGGCGCGCCGCCGGTTCTGGGCGCTCATCGGGGACCTCGCCGCCGGCGGGACGACCGTGTTCGTCACGACGCACTACCTCGACGAGGCGGAGCAGTGCCGGCGCGTGGGCCTCATGGTGGACGGGAAGCTGGTGGCGCTCGACACGCCCGCCGCGCTGAAGCGCACCTGGGTGCCGGAGCGCGTGCTCGTGGCCCGCGGCCGGAACCTCGCCGCGGCCGGGGCCGCGCTCGCGAAGGAGCCCGGCGTCGTCGCCGCCGAGCCGTTCGGCGCCGCGCTCCACCTCCGCGTGGATCGCGAGCGGTGGGACGCCGCGCGCGCGCGGGAGGCGCTCGTGGCGGCGGGCGGCGGCGACGTGCGGGTGGAGGAGTCGTCCCCCACGCTCGAGGACGTGTTCCTCGAGGTGGTGCGCCGGGGTACCGCGGCCGGGGCCGGAGCATGAGGCGCTTCCTCATCCGCGTCGGCGCCATGGCGGCGAAGGAGGCGCTCCACATCCGCCGCGATCCGCGCACGCTCTACCTCGCGCTCGGGATGCCGGTCGTCATGCTCGTGCTGTTCGGCTACGGGGTCTCGATCGACGTCGAGCGGGCGCCGCTCGCCGTGGCCGACAACGACCACACCGAGGAGTCGCGCGCCCTCGTCACCGCGTTCACGGCCGCGGGGGAGTTCACGCGCGTCGCCGAGGTCGCGCCGGACGAGGCGGAGCCGCTCTTCAGGCGCGGCCAGGCGCTCGCGGCGCTCGTCATCCCGCGGGGCTATGGCGACGACCTCGCTCACGGGCGCGATGGCCGCGCGCAGTTGCTCCTCGACGCCGCCGATCCGGTCACCTCGAACCAGCTCCTCGCCAAGGCGGACGCGATCGCGCGCTCCGAGAGCCAGCGCCGCGCCGCGCTCCGGATCCCCTCCACCGCGCCGCCGCTCGAGCTCCGGCTGTGGACCCGCTACAACCCCGAGGCGCGCTCGGCGGTGTTCATCGTGCCGGGGCTCGCCGCCTACCTGCTCGCGATCGCAGCGGTGCTCCTCACCGCGCTCACCGTCGCGGGCGAGTGGGAGCGAGGCTCGATGGAGCAGCTCTTCGCCTCGCCGGTGGGGCGCCTCGAGATCGTCGTCGGGAAGCTCCTGCCGTACCTCGGCCTCGGCCTCCTGCAGCTCCTGCTCGTGCTCTCGGTGGGCGCGACGCTCTTCGACGTGCCCGTCCACGGCAGCCTGGGGACGCTCTTCGTCGCCGGGCTCCTCTTCCTCGCCGCGATGCTGGGGCAGGGGCTCTTCATCTCGGTGATCGCGAAGAACCAGCTCGTCGCCACCCAGGCCGGCACGCTGTCCGCGCTCCTGCCATCGCTCCTCCTCTCGGGCATGATCTTCCCGCTCGAGAACATGCCGCTCCCGCTCCAGGCGCTCTCGCGCGTCATCCCGGCGCGCTACCTCGTCCACGCGCTCCGGGGCGCGATGCTGAAGGGGAACGGGCTCGCCGAGCTCTGGCCCGACCTCGCGGCGCTCGCGGTCTTCGCGGTCGCGATCCTCGGGCTCGCGACGGCGCGGTTCCGCCGGAGAGTGGTGTGAGCCTCGCCCGCGTCCAGCTCCTGGCCGTGATCCGCAAGGAGGTGCGGCAGACCCTGCGCGACCGGCGCGTGATGTTCCTCCTCGTCGCGGCGCCGCTCATCCAGACCGTGCTGTTCGGCTTCGCCGTGAACCTGGACGTCGATCGGGTGCCCACCGCGGTGGCGGACGGCGACCACACCGCGGCGAGCCGGGAGCACCTCCGGAGGCTCCTGGCGGACGGCACCCTGCAGAAGTCCGAGGCGGTCGCGTCGGCTGCGGAGGCGGACGCGCGCCTCGACACGGGCGACGCCGCCGCCGCGATCGTGATCCCGCGCGGCCTCGGCCGCGATCTCGCCGCGGGCCGGTCGGCCGAGGTCCAGGTGCTGCTCGACGGCACCGACCCGAACCGCTCGACGGTCGTGGGCGCAGCTGCCTCCCGCTACTTCGGCGAGGTGGCGGAGTCGCTCGCGCGCGACCGGATCGCGCGCTCCGGGGTCACGCCGCCGGGCAAGGTGACCGTCACCCCGCGCCTCCTCTACAACCCGGGGCTGAAGACTCCCCCGTTCCTCATCCCCGGCATCCTCGCGATGCTCCTCATCGTCGTCACGACGATCGTCACCGCGATGGGGCTCGCCCGCGAGCGCGAGATGGGGACGCTGGAGCAGGTGCTCGTCACGCCCATCCGCCCGGTCTGGCTGCTGCTCGGGAAGATGATCCCCTACGTGGGGATCGGCTTCCTCGACGTGCTGCTCGTGAACGCCGCCGCCGGGCCGCTCTTCGACGTGCCGATGCGCGGGAGCCTGCCGGCGCTGGCGCTCGGCACGTTCCTCTACCTGTGCTCGACGCTCGCAGTCGGGCTCCTCGTCTCCACCCTCTCGCAGAACCAGCAGCAGGCGTTCCTCGGCGGGTTCCTCTTCGCGCTGCCGGCGATCCTGCTCTCCGGAGTGATGACGCCCGTCCGGTCGATGCCGGAGTGGCTGCAGTGGGTCACGGTGGCGAACCCGTGCCGGTGGTACGCCGAGCTCGCGAGGGCGGTGCTCCTCAAGAGCGCCCGCTTCGCCGACCTCTGGCGCCAGCTCGTCGCGCTGGCCGTCTTCGGCGCCGCGCTCCTCGCGCTGTCGGTCGCGAGGTTCCGGAGCAGGGTGGCGTAGGGCGGTTGCAGTACCCAAACGTTCCAGCCGTGGAGCTCGACATCGAGCTTGACCGGCTCCGAACTGGAATCGCCTTCTCGCTCGCGCTGCTCGCAGGAATGCCTTCGTCGCTGCGTTGCGCGCGCGTGTGCGCGCGCGCGGCGATCCGAGGTGGGTTCGCGACCTCTGCTCGCGTTTCCGGCTCCTCGCGGGTCCTGGCGCGTTGCGAGGGGCTCGGAATCGCATGCGACAGTGCGTGAATGAACGCACGCGAATCCAAGCACCATCTCGCCGAGCTGCTTCGCCGCGAGCGCCACGCGATGGCGGATTTCCTCCTCGAGCTCGCGGACTTCGATCGCAGGAGACTCTGGCGCGACCTCGAGTATCCGAGCCTCTTCTCGTTCCTGCGCTGCGGGCTCGGGCTCTCCGCCGGCGCCGCTCAGTATCGGAAGACTGCCGCCGAATTGGTGCAGCGTTACCCCGAGGTGGAGGATGCGCTTCGCCAGGGCAAGCTCTGCCTGTCCTCCGTCATCGAGCTCGCGAAGGTGCTGACGCCGGAGAACGTGTCCGAAGTCCTGCCCCGGTTCTTTGGTCTCTCAAGCCGCGACGCTGCCGCGGTGGCGGTGTCGATCCGTCCGGTCGAGCATCCACCCGAGCGCGAGCTCGTGACGCCGGTCCGGTCGTCTGTGCCCGGTCCGCTCTCGACGGCCCCGACGGCCGCGGCCGCGCACCGCCCCTCCGCGGCCGTTGCTTCGAGCGCTGAGGATGTCGCAAGAGAGCTTCCCCTGGCCAACGGACTTCGGGCGCCCGAAGTGCCGGCGGTCGACACCGTGAGCCCGCCCGCCCTCGCGCCAGCGGCGCTGGCGAGCACCGCGATCGAGCCGCGGCCCTCCGTGGAGCCGCTCGACGCGGAGCGCGCCAGATTGCACATCAACGTCTCGCGCCGGCTCCTCGCGAAGCTCGAGGCGGCCAAGGCCGCGCTCTCCCATTCCCACCCCGGCGCGAGCTCGGAGGAGGTCCTCGAGGCGGCCCTCGACCTCCTCCTCGCGCAGCGCGCGAAGCGGAAGGGAATCGTCGAGAAGCCGCGCAAGGCCGCCAGCACCCCGGTGTGCCCGGCCACGATCCCCGCCGCCGTGAAGCGCGAGGTGTGGACGCGAGCCGGCGGGCGGTGCGAATTGAAGCTCGAGTCCGGCGAGAGGTGCGCATCCACGCTGCGGCTCGAATTCGATCACATCCTGCCCCGCGCCCTGGGCGGACCCTCGACGGTCGACAATCTCCGGGTCGCGTGCAGAGCCCATAACCAGCTCGCCGCTCGGCAGGCCTTCGGGGACGAGTGGATGGAGCGCTTCACACGGCCGGCGCGCTCAGGCAGCGCCAACGCGGCTCGACTCTGACGACCAGAGCGGTCGCCTCGCTCACAGACGCACAGGTCCGGCTCCTCCGTCGTTCCCAGGACGGCCGGGGCGGCGCGTCTCCGCGAGCCTGCTCCTGGATCGATGCGGCGGTCGATCGGCAGGTCAGCCGAACAGCAGAGCTTGTCGGGCAGCCCACGTGCGGCGGGCGCGACCCGGTGCCAGGTTCCGTGATGGGAGCGGCGGTGCTCGCCGCCGCCGTTCTCCGGGAGGTCCCGATGCGGACGACGACGCGCGTGCTGGTGTTGTGGTCGGCGGCTGTGACGATGTGGGCGATCCCGCCCGCGGCCCAGGCGTGGAACCGCGAGAGCGCGAGCACGTTCGCGGTGCTGCCCGACGGCTCCGGCGGGCCCGAAGGGCTCGAGGTGGATCCGGACGGCAACGTGTTCGTCGCGTCGTTCGGCTTCAACGCCGTCGGCCCTCTCACCGGATCCGGCCAGGTGTTCGTGCTCGATCAGCAGGGCAAGCTCCAGCGCACGCTCACGCTCCAGGGCTCGAGCCCGCATCTGCTCGGCCTCCACTGGCGCAGCGCCACCTCGCTCCTCGTCGCGGACTTCGGCGATGGGAAGGTGCTCGACGTGAACCCCGCGACCGGCGCGTTCACCCCGTTCATGACGCTGCCCACGACGCTCCCGCACGGTCCGACGTCCAGCCTGAACGACATCACGACCGACAAGGCGGGGAACGTCTACGCGTCCGACTCGTTCCAGGGGATCATCTGGAAGACCGGCAGCTCGGGTGGCCTCGCGACGGCGTGGGTGGACAGCGAGCTCCTGCGCACCACGGGCGTGCCGCCCTTCGGCGCGAACGGCCTCCGCTTCAACGGCGCGGAGACGGCGCTGTTCGTCGCGAACACCGGCAACGACACCATCGTCAAGATCCCGGTCTCCGGCGGCACGCCCGGGACGCCAGCGGTCTTCGTGAACTCCATCAACGGCGCCGACGGCCTGATCGTCGACCCGAGCGACAACCTGTGGGTCGTCGCGAACCAGGCGGACGAGGTCGTCGTCGTCGATCCGACCGGCCGCGCGATCGCGAAGCTCGGCGACTTCGGCGGCGTGACGAACGGGGAGCCGCAACAGCTCCTCTTCCCCGCGAGCCTGCGCTTCCTCAAGGACCGGCTCCTCGTGACGAACCTCGCGCTCGACCTGCGCCTGTTCGACCCCACGTTCGTGACGGTGGACTCGCCGTGGACCGCGCTCGTCACCCACTACACCGTGTCGTCGCTGCCGGCCCAGATCCCGCCGATGCAGGCTCAGCAGCAAAGCGGCAGGCAGCAGCCAGGCGGGGAGCAGCCCGCCCACCACTAGGCGGACCGACGGCGGCGCCGGCGCGGATCATTCGCGGCGGCGGAGCGCGTCGAGGCTCAACGGCCCGGCTCCCGCCGCCGAGAAATAGAGGAACAGGAACGCGTACAGCGCGGCGGTCTCGCCCTTGTTGATCACGGGCCAGAAGCCCTGCGGCGCGTGGACGAGGAAGTACGCGACGGCCATCTCGCCCGAGAGCAGGAACGCGACGGGGTGCGTGAAGAGCCCGAGGAGGAGCAGCAGCCCTCCGAACGTCTCGAGGACCCCGGCGATGCCGGGGAGCGACGCGACCGGGGCGGTGCCGCCGCCCGGCATCTGGGAGGCCGGGAACGCGAACAGCTTCGCCGCCCCGTGCTGCATGAAGATGAAGGCGGCCACGATCCGCAGGACGCTCCGGAGCCAGGGCGTACAGGCTCGCCAGCGCGCCACCAGGCCACGGTCGTCCACGGAGCCTCCGCCTTCGCTAGTACGTCGCCGCGCTCGGCGCCTCCAGGCTCGAGCTCGCGGGCGCGAGCAGCTCCGCGATCTCCACGCGCAGGAGCCAGTCGTCGGCGTGCTCGCGCGCCTCGGCGGCGATCTCCTCCAGCCGGTCGAGGTCGGGCTCGCCCGACTCGCGCATCGCGCGCACCTCGCGGTAGAGCGCCGCGAGCTGCGGGGAGAGCGCCTCGGCCTTGTGCGCGCGCGCCCGCGCCTCGGCGTCGGAGCGCTCCACCGCCTTCCCGAAGGCGCGGTCCCATGCGGCGGGATCGGCCGGCCCGCCCGCGACCGACGGCAGCCCGTCGCCCACGACGAGCACCGCGCGCGGAGGCACGGCCACCTCGCGACTCCCGACCCGTCCGCGGAGGTCGGCCACCTCCACCGCCGCCACGTCGAAGCCGCCGGTCACGCGCCCGCGCAGCTCGAGCCCCGACGGCAGCTGCATCGAGAACGGCCCAGGCGCAGGCGCCTCCGCCGCGCCGAAGGCCACCACCGCCCCGAGCCGCGAGGGCTCGCAGAGCGCGCGGGCGCCGCGGCAGAGGAGGGTGGGGCCGTCGAGCACCGCGGCCGCTGCATCGAGGCCCGGCGCGATCGGCCGCTCCGCCGGCGCGATCGAGGCCACGACGCCCGAGACCTGGAGCCCGTCCGAGAGCACGAGGTGGTTCACCGTGCCGGCCTCTCGCGCGCGCTCGAGCCCGTACGAGCCGCCGCGGCGCCAGGCGAGCTCGCGCGCGAGCTCCTCCACGACGTCCGAGAGCTGCGCGAGGTCGCGGGCCACGAAGAGCTGCGGCTGCATCCGCGTGATGTCGAACTCCACGTCGGCGCAGGCGAGGGAGAGCGGGAGCTTCTTCACCTCGGGCAGGAGGCAGTGCGCGCTCTCGCCGATGGACGACAGGAGCCCAGCGCCGTAGATGCGCGGATCGTCGAGCGATCCCACGAGCCCGTACTCCGCGGTCCACCAGTACAGTCGCGAGGCGCGCGTGGACTCGGAGACGAAGCGGCGCGCGGCGCTCGCCCGCGCGAGCCGACGCTCGGCCTCGGCCACCTCGTCCGGCGTGGCCGCCGGGTCCTCCTTCACCACCGAGAGCGCGCGGATCGCCTCGTAGATCTCCTGGTCCTCGCGCGAGGCGATCGCCCGGAAGCCCAGCTCGCCCACGCGCTGGAGGAAGGTGGCGTAGTCGGGATCGGCGATGATCGGCGCGTGGCCGGCGCTCTCGTGGACGATGTCGGGGGCCGGCGTGTACTCGATGTGCTCGTGGGTGCGGATGTCGGCGGCGATCGCGAGCACCCGCAGCGACTGGAGCTCCGTGAAGACCGCCGGCGGGATGAACCCGCGCACGCACACCGCGGCCCAGCCCAGGCGGTCGAGCCGCTCGTTCATCTCGTCGATGGACGGGATGCGCTCGGTCCCGATCCCGGTGGCCTCGAGGCCCCGCAGGTACGCGGGGTGCGCCCGGTCCGCGAGGTGGCGCACGAGCCGCCGCAGGATGTGGCGCCACACCGCGTGATCGCGCGGCGTGTAGCTCGCGTATTCCTGGTCCACCACGTGACGGCGGAGGTGGGCAGGGAGCCGGGCGATCGCTCGCTCGCTCGGCGTCTGACGCGGCTGGCTCAATGCGCGCCTCCGGCGTGGGGGTCCACGCCGAAGGTAGCGCTCGCGGGCGCGCGGGGCCTTCTCTCGGTGGGGGCTCGCGCGCGCGGCGCGAGGCCCCCTCAGGGCTCGTCAGGCTGCGGCGATGGAGGAGCCGGGGCTCGGCTCGACGAGCAGCGCGTCGGTGAGCCGGTCCACGGCGGCCTTCACGTCGGCGGCCGTGGTGCCACAGTCCTCGAGCGCCTTCGCGAGGTCGGCGATGGAGCGCTTCCCGCCGCGCAGCTCGCCCAGGATCACTCCGTCTCCCGGCTGCAGCGCGAAGGGCTCGGCCCACGCGCGCTGCGAGGCGTCGAGCGCGCTCCGGCCGGAGCTGCGAGCGGCCGCGACGGCTTCCCGGTACGACGCCTCGGCCTCGATCCCCGACGCCGACAGCACGAACTTCTGCCCACGAGGCCAGCGCTTCCCACCGCGAGATTTCAGGCTTTCCAGCATTGGAGCAAGAGATGGGCCGAAGCGCGGGCAAAGTCAATGGCCCCGTCTTTGCCTTCGACCTCCAGAGGCAGGGGAATGGCCGAGGCGCCGCGCGCCCGCTTCACGCCGGCGCCGCCGGCTCCGGCTCCGGGGAGGGCGCCACGAGCCCGGCGAGGGCGACCGCGAAGCGGGGCCCACGCGCCTCGTCCTCGTGCTTGAAGAAGACGAACGCACGCTCCCATGGCTGCTCCCGGATCCGCGCGGCCCACGCGGCGAGCTCGGCCGGCCCGTACTCCGGGCGCCGCAGGCGCAGGTAGCCGAACGGCGCGGTGGGGACGAGCGGCGGCGCGAGCGTCTCGGACTCGTTCGCCACGAGCGCGGCTCGGTGGCGCTCCAGGGTCGCGAAGACGTCGTCCTGGAGCCACGACGGATCCCGGAACTCGAGGGCCGCCTGCACGCCAGGCGGGAGCCGCGCGAGGAAGTCGGTGAGGCGCGGCACGTCGCGCTTCATCTGCGGCGGGAGCTGGAAGAGCGCGGGTCCCATCGCCGGCCCCAGCTCCTGCGTGGCGCGGAAGAAGGCCGCCACCGGCTCGTCCACGTCGCGAAGGCGCTTCAGGTGCGTGATCCGCTGCGGCGCCTTCACCGCGAACACGAAGCCGGGTGGGACCTCGCCGCGCCAGGTGCCGAGGATCCGCGGCTGCGGCATCCGGTAGAACGTGTTGTTCACCTCGACCGTCGCCAGCCGGCGCGAGTACCACGAGAGCATGCGCGGGGTGGCGAGGTCGGCCGGGTAGAACGAGCCCTTCCAGGCTGGATAGCTGAACCCGCTCGTCCCGACGAGGATGCGCACGCGGACGACGTAGCGGGGCGGCGCCGGCTGGAAAACGCCTCGACGGGGCGGCCGTGCGATCCCATGATGTCCGGATGTCCGAACCCAAGGCGCAAGCGAAGATGGTGACGGTGGTCGTCCCGGGCCTCCTGAACTGGCACGTCCAGGACGACCGGATCGGCGGCGCGCGCAGCGACGCCTGGGCGCTCACCACCGGGGCGGAGACGATCCTGATCGATCCCCTGCCGCTCGAGACCGACGCGGTGAGCGTGCTCGGGAACGTCCGCCTCGTCGTGCTCACGATCCAGTCGCACCAGCGCTCCGTCTGGAACGTGCGCAAGCACTTCAAGGTCCCGGTGCTCGCGCCGAAGGGGAGCGAGGGGCTCGAGGAGCAGCCGGACTACTGGTACGAGGACGGCGCCGAGCTGCCGGGTGGTCTGCGGGCGATCCACACCCCCGGCCCGTGCGAGGCGAGCTACGCGATCCTGGCGCCGCGGCCCGGTGGTCAGGTGCTCTTCGTGGGCGACCTGCTCGTCCGGAGCGGCAAGGCCGGGGAGCTCGGCTTCGTCCCCGCGCAGTACCAGAACGACGCGAAGAAGACGCGCGCGAGCGTGCGGAAGCTCCTCGAGCTCGACGCGCCGATCGTGTGCTCCGGCCACGGCGGCGCGATCGTGGGCGGCGGCGTCGAGGCGATGCGGCGGGCGCTCGACGAGGACCCGGAGGCTTGAAGCGCTACCCAGTAGCCGGCCCAGGCCTCACGCCGTGAGCGCGTCGGTGTCGGCCAGGCCGTCGGCGTCGTCGGCGACGAGGTCGAGCCCGTGGCGCGCGAGCCGCCGCGCCGCGGCTGCGGCGCGCGGGGGCTTCCCGGCGTCGAGCGCCCACTGCGCGTGCGCTGCGAGCAGCGCCGCCTCGAGCGCGCGCGCCAGGGTGAGCGCGAACCGGCGCGCGCCGCCCTCCGCCTGCGCTGGGTCCGCGCCGTCCGTCCCCGCGAGCCACGCGAACGCGTGCGCCGCCGCCCGCTCCGCCGCCTCGGCCGGCGCCCGGAGCGACGGATCCCGGACCGTTTGAGCGGCGCGCCGGACCTCCGCGGCGACCGCGTCGCGCGCGCCCGGCACCTCGAGCGCGCGGAGCACGTCGAGCGCGAGCACGTTCGTCGTGCCCTCCCAGATCGGGAGCACCTGCGCGTCGCGCACGAGGCGCGGCAGGCCGGTGTCCTCCACGTAGCCTGCGCCGCCGAAGCACTCGATCGCCTCGGAGGCGATCGCCACCGCCTGCTTCCCGGTGCACAGCTTCGCGAGGGGCACGATCGCGCGCAGCAGGAGCGCCTCCTCCGCCGCGGCCTCGCCGCACTCGGCGCGGCCGAGCAGCTCCGCGCCGCGCGCGACGAGCGCGAGCGCCCCCTCGCGCTCCGCCTCGAGCCCGGCGAGCGTGTCGACGTGGAGGGGCTTCTGCTCGAGCGGCGCGCCGAAGGCGACGCGGCGGCGGGCGAAGTCGCGCGCGAGCGAGAGCGCGCGCTGCATCCCCGCGCAGGCCGACATCGCGTTCCAGTGGCGGGTGATCCCGAGCATCGGCGCGATGGCGCGCACGCCGCCCGAGAGCCCCGCCACGGGCTCGGCCCGCGCGCCGCGCAGCTCCACCTCGCCGGTGGGGAGCTTCCGCGTGCCCAGCTTCTCCTTGAGCCGCACGATCTCGAGCCCGTTCGGCGAGCCGTCGGGCGCGCGGGTCTCGAGGTAGAAGAGCGCGAGCCCCTTCGCCCCGGCCGCGCCCCCCTCCGGCCGCGCGAGCGCGAGCGCCATCTCCGACGATGTCGCGGAGCAGAACCACTTCGTGCCGTGGAGGCCCCAGCCCTCGCCGTCGCGCCGGGCCACCGTCTCCGAGCGCGAGACGTCGGAGCCGCCGGTGCGCTCGGTCATCCACTGGCCGCTCGTCCACGCGCGGGCGGGATCGCGCGAGAGGAGCCGCGAGACCGCCCGGTCGGCGAGCGTGCGGTTCCCGGTGTCGAGGATCGCGCGGGCCGCGCCGTCGCTCATCGCGAGCGGGCAGGAGTACACGTCGAGCGACGCCTCCACCGCGAGCAGGACCGCGAGCTGGTGCAGGCGCGAGCGGGAGCCGAGGCGCCGCTCGTACGGGATCGCGACGAGGCCGTGGCGCGCCGCGAGCACCTGCGCGTCGCGCCAGAGCGGCGTGAGCTCGATCCGATCCACGCGCCGGCCCCACGGGTCCACGGAGACGAGGCGCGGCTCCAGGTGACGCTCCGCGAGCTGCTGGTCGTAGAGCGCGCCCGCCGCGAGCGCGCCCAGCTCTCGCAGGCCCGGCTCCACCGCCCCGCGCGCGTCGGCGGGGAGGAGCCGCTCCACGAGCTCGACGAGGAGCGGATCGCCCTCGTAGCCGTGGGCAGGACGAGGCGGGCTCTGGGAGAAGGGCATGGCGCGGAGATAGCCGCGCGCCGGAGGGCGGGCTATCGCACGAACCGCGGATCTCCGGGCGGGGGGAGCGCGCACGACGGCGGAAAGAGGCGCCCCCGCCGGCGCGCGACCGCGCGGTAGGCCCGGTCGGCGAGCGGGCGTGGCAGGGCCGCGAGGAGCACGCCGAGCGAGCGCGCGGAGCCGCCTGCGAGGACGAGCGCGCGCGCCACCGCGGTGGCGCCGAGCCGGACGCGGCCATCCTCCACGAGCACGAGCCACTCGAAGGGGCCGCCCGGCGACGTGCGCGCGCTCTCCCGCCAGGGGGCCGCGGCCTCGCCCTGGAGCGGCGCGAAGCGCAGGCGGCGGTGGCGGTCGCGCGCGGCGAGGAAGCGCACCGCGCGATCGCAGAGGCCACAATCGCCGTCGAACAGGAGGAGCGCAGGGGCGGTCACTTGAGGTCGAACAGGAGCACCTCGGCTTCCTCGTAGCCGGGGGAGTCCGGGTCGCCCGCGCCCTCCACCGTCACCTTCGCCTCGCCCTCCAGCGAGGCGCCGTCGCCCGCCGTGAGGAGATCGCCGTTCACGCGCGCGGAGCCCCGCGCCACCTGCACGTAGGCCGCGCGGCCAGACGTGAGCTGGTGGCTCACCGCCTCGCCGTGGCCGAGGATGGCGACGTGGAGCCGCGCGTCCTGGTGGATCGTCACCGAGCCGTCGGCGCCGTCGGGCGACGCGACGAGGCGGAGCCGGCCCCGCTTCTCCTCGTAGGGGAAGCTCTTCTGCTCGTAGCTGGGCGTGAGCCCGCGGCGCGCCGGGACGATCCAGATCTGGAGGAAGTGGAGCGGCTCGTCCTTCGACGGGTTGAACTCGGAGTGGAGGATCCCGGTGCCGGCGCTCATCCGCTGCACCTCGCCGGGCCGCACGATCGAGCCCGAGCCGAGGCTGTCCTTGTGGGCGAGCGCGCCCTCCAGCACGTAGGAGATGATCTCCATGTCGCGGTGGCCGTGCGTCCCGAAGCCCTGGCGCGGCTCCACGCGGTCCTCGTTGATGACCCGCAGATCGCGGAAGCCCATGAACGCCGGGTCGTAGTAGTCGGCGAACGAGAAGGTGTGGCGCGTGTCGAGCCAGCCGTGCTGTGCATGGCCGCGCGCGTCGGACGAGCGGATCGCGATCATGGCTGGGGGCGTAATCGCCCGGGCCGGGTCAGGCACCGCCACGGAAGTGGCCCGGCGCCGCGCACGGGCCATCCCCGGCACGCGCCCGGCCGGCCGGGCGCCTCCTTCCCGGGTACTTCAGGCGCTCGCGAAGTGGGCGTCCGCGAGCCGCCGCGCCAGCTCGAGCGAGGAGGTGAAGGCGGGCGACACCGGGTTCAGCACGTGCACCGTGCCGTCCACGGCCTGGACGAGGAAGTCCATCACGAGCTCGCCGGTGCGCAGGTCGACGAGCTGCGGCCGGATGCCGACCTTGTCCGCCGCGCCGAAGTCCTCCCGCCGGTAGCCGCGCACGAGCCGCGCCGCGTCGCGGTGGAAGAAGGCGGGGACGTACTTCTTCGGCTCTGCGAGCGCGACCGCACGGAACTTGGGGTTCGTGAAGAAGAGCCGCGCGTCGGTGGCGAGGATCCCGAAGGCCTCGCGGCCCGCGCCGGCGAAGAGCCCGTAGTTCTCGGGCCCGAGCGCCGGGATCGCGGTGGGCCCGAGGTAGAGCTCGCCGCGCGCGCTCCGCGTGAAGTGGACGCCGAGGAACGGGTTCCGCGGGTCGGGCACCGGGTACACGTTCCCGCGCACGGGGAACTCGGCGCCTGCGCGGAGCTTCCGGTAGATGCCCTTGAACGGCACGAGGCGGTGGTCGTGGGCGAGGCCGAAGGCGCGCGCGACGACGTCGCAGAAGGCGCCGGCCGCGTTCACCAGTCGCTCGTGGCGGATGGGGCCAAGGGAGGTGCGGGCCGCCGCCGGGCCCTCGCGCCCGAGGAATCGGCAGCCCGTGATCACGCGCCCGCCCGCGGCCTCGACGTCCGCGCGCAGCGCGTGCACCACCGCCTTGGGAT
>Ga0318494_10000211_pt1 | contig 18119 bp, 12 predicted proteins | sample GRESIP108b1f24_FD_203293 | JGI IMG/M metagenome (GOLD analysis project Ga0318494, IMG submission 203293) | Tropical soil microbial communities from Luquillo Experimental Forest, Puerto Rico - GRE.SIPMG.108b1f24 | ecosystem: Environmental > Terrestrial > Soil > Tropical forest > Bulk soil... | reverse complement strand
GTCCGGCGGCGCCCTGCGCCGCGTGCTGGCCCGGGCCAGGGACGGCAAGACCCTGGACCGGGCCGAGGCTGCCGCGCTGCTGCAGGCCCGCGGCGATCAGCTCGCCGAGCTCCTCGGCTATGCCTCGCGGACCAGGGACGCCGGGCTGGAGCGCGCGGGCCGGCCCGGGATCATCACCTATTCCCGCAAGGTCTTCATCCCGCTGACCCGGCTGTGCCGGGACCGTTGCGGATACTGCACGTTCGCCACCGTGCCCGGCCGGGTGGACACCCCCTACCTGTCACCGGACGAGGTCATCGACATCGCGGCCCGCGGCGCGGCGCTCGGCTGCAAGGAGGCGCTGTTCACGCTCGGCGACCGGCCGGAGGACCGGTGGCGGCCGGCGCGGGAGTGGCTGGACGCCCGCGGCTACGACGACACCCTGTCTTACGTCCGGGCCATGGCCATCGCCGTGCTCGAGGAGACCGGGCTGCTGCCGCACCTCAACCCGGGCGTGCTGACCTGGCAGGACTTCCAGCGGCTCAAGCCGGTGGCGCCGTCCATGGGGATGATGCTGGAGACGACCGCCGGGCGGCTGTTCACCGAGCGCGGCGCCCCGCACTTCGGCAGCCCGGACAAGGATCCCGCGGTGCGGCTGCGGGTGCTGGAGGACGCCGGCCGCAGCAACGTCCCGTTCACGACCGGCATCCTGATCGGCATCGGCGAGACCCTGGCCGAGCGCGCGGACTCGATCTTCGCCATCCGCAAGGTGGCCCGCGAGTACGGCGGCATCCAGGAAGTCATCGTGCAGAATTTCCGGGCCAAGCCGGACACGCCGATGCGCGGCGTGCCCGACGCCGAACTGGACGACCTGGCCGCCACGATCGCCGTGACCCGGCTGGTCCTGGGCCCGGGCGCGAGGATCCAGGCGCCGCCGAACCTGATCGGCGACCAGTACCGGCTGATCCTGGCCGCGGGCATCGACGACTGGGGCGGGGTGTCGCCGCTGACCCCGGACCACGTGAACCCCGAACGCCCCTGGCCCCAGATCGACGACCTGGCCGAGCGCACCGCGGCCGAGGGCTTCGAGCTGGCCGAGCGGCTGACCATCTACCCCGGCTACATCCGCGAGCCGTGGCTCGATCCCCGGGTCGCCCCGCACGTCGCGGCGCTGGCCGACCCGGCCACGGGCCTGGCCCGCGCGGGCGCGATGCCGCGCGCGCTGGGCTGGCAGGAGCCGGACGGCGGCTGGGGCGAGGCCGCGGGCCGCACCGACCTGCACGTCACGATCGACACGACCGGCCGGACCGCCGACCGCAGGGACGACTTCGCCGAGGTGTACGGCGACTGGGCGGAGGTGGGCGCGCGGATCAGGCCCGCCGCCCGCCAGGCCGCGGCGGGCCAGCGGGCGCCGGACCGGCTGCGGGCCGAGGTGCTCGCGGCGCTGCGCCGGGCCGAGAGCGACCCCGCGGGCCTGTCCGACGCCGAGGCCCTGGCCCTGCTCGACGCCGACGGCGCGGAACTCGAGGCGCTCGCCGGGCTGGCCGACGCGCTGCGCCGGGACGCGGCCGGCGACGACGTCACGTACGTGGTCGACCGCAACATCAACTTCACCAACGTGTGCTACACCGGCTGCCGGTTCTGCGCCTTCGCTCAGCGGCGCACCGACGCCGACGCCTACACGCTGTCGCTCGCGCAGGTCGGCGACCGGGCGCAGGAAGCCTGGCAGGCCGGGGCCACCGAGGTGTGCATGCAGGGCGGCATCCACCCGGACCTGCCCGGCACCGCCTACTTCGACCTGGCCGCCGAGGTGAAGCGGCGCTGCCCGGGCATCCACGTCCACGCGTTCTCGCCGATGGAGGTGATGAACGGGGCGTCGCGTACCGGCCTGCCCGTGCGGGAGTGGCTGGCGGCGGCCCGCGAGGCTGGCGTGGACTCGCTGCCGGGCACCGCGGCCGAGATCCTGGACGACGAAGTCCGCTGGGTGCTGACCAAGGGCAAGCTGCCGGCCGCGGCGTGGATCGAGGTGATCACCACCGCGCACGAGCTGGGCATCCCGACCTCGGCGACGATGATGTACGGGCACGTGGACACGCCCGCGCACTGGGTGGCGCACCTGCGGGTCATCCGCGGGATCCAGGAGCGCACCGGCGGCTTCACCGAGTTCGTGCTGCTGCCGTTCGTGCACGCCAGCTCGCCGATCTACCTGGCCGGGCTGGCCCGGCCCGGTCCCACCCGGCGGGAGAACCGGGCGGTGCACGCGGTGTCCCGGCTGATGCTGCACGGCGCGATCGGCAACATCCAGTGCTCCTGGGTGAAGCTGGGCGACGAGGCCTGCCGCGAGATGCTGGCCGGCGGCGCCAACGACCTGGGCGGGACGCTGATGGAGGAGACCATCAGCCGGATGGCCGGGTCGCAGAACGGCTCGTTCAAGACCATCAGCCAGCTCACCGAGATGGTTGCCCCGACCGGGCGCCCGATGCGGCAGCGGACGACGACCTATCAGCACCCGGATCCAGAACGCATAGCCGCGGCGCTGGCCAGCGACGGGGTCTGCGCCTCGGTGCGGGGTTCCCGGCCGGCGCTCCCGCTGCTTGGCGCTTAACCGCCCGCGCTGTCCCGCCCCCTCACAGGATCATCAGGAAGCTCTCCGGATCCCGCTCGGGGCGCGGCCGCGGGGGCGCGGCGGCGTGGCCGACGCCGACCGCGCCCATCGGCTCCCAGCCGGGCGGCAGGCCGAGCGAGCCCGCGGCCACCTGCGGGCAGAACAGGGTGCTGGACACCCAGCAGGACCCGAGCCCTTCCACCGCGAGCGCGACCAGCAGGTTCTGCACCGCCGCGCCGACCGCGACCAGGAACATCGCGCGCTCGGCCGCCGAGCGCCGCTGGTCCGGATAGGGGTGCGCGGCGTCGGCGACTAGGCACGGCACGATGATCAGCGGTGCCCGGCGCAGTGGCTCACCGCGCCGGACCCGCCGGGCGATCTGCTCCTCGGTGAACCCGTCGCCGCGCAGGTCGTCGGTCCACGCCGCAAGCATGTCGTCCAGCAGCGCGGTCCTGGCCCGCGCCGACTCCACCACCGCGAACCGCCACGGCTCGCTGTGGTGCGGGGCCGGCGCGGTCAGCGCCGCCGCGATCGCCCGGCGGACCGCTCCCGGGTCGACGGGCTCGGCGGTGAACTCGCGCACGGTCCGGCGCTCGTAGAGCACGTCGGCGGCGCCGAGGCGGAACATGTCCTCCGCGGCGGGCCGGATCAGCGCGGCGGCCCCCGGGCCGTCCGGGCCGGTCACCAGCTCGGCCAGGCCCCGCACGACCGCCACGGGCACCTGCGCGGTCTTGCCCTTGACCAGGTCGGCCGCGGCGGCGATCTCGTCCGCGACGGCCGCGATCGTCACCTCCATCGTGTTGCCGAACGTGTCGGCCTGGCCGCGGTGGTCGCGCAGCGGCGCGATCCCGGCCGCGCCGATCGCAGCGTCGGTCTGGCCGATGCGCCACGGCCGGCCCATGGTGTCGGTGATCACGATCCCGACGCTGATCCCGCGCCGCTCGGCCAGTGCCTTGCGCAGCCGCCGGGCCGAGCCGTCCGGGTCCTCGGGCAGCAGCACCACGGTGCCCGGCGCCGTGTTGGAGGCGTCCACGCCGGCGGCCGCCAGCACCAGGCCGTGCCGGGTCTCGGCGATCCTGGTCGGGCCGCGCCGCGCCACCACCCGGACCGCCTCGTCGTCGATCGCGCGCTCCCGGTCCGCGCGGACCACCCGGCCCTCCGCCTTGCTGATGATCTTCGACGTGACGACCACGATGTCGCCGTCTCGCAGGTCGGGCGCGGCCTCGCTGATCAGCCGCCCGAGGTCGGCGCCGGGCGTGATCTCCGGCAGCCCGGGGACGCCGACCGCGGTGATGTCGCTCATGGTGCTGTGCTCCCTGATCGCCGGGTCAGCTCCACGGCGAGGGACAGGGCGGCCCGCGCGATCTCGGCGGACGCGGCCAGGTCCGTCATGTAGAGGGGAAGCGCCCGGACCGCGATCCCGGCCAGCCGCGGGTCGTCGGCCGCCGCCTTGTCCTGGTCGTCGACCAGCCAGCCGTCGAGCAGCCCGGCCCCGTAGTGCGCGGCGACCGCGGTGGCGGTCGTCTCCACGCCGATCGCGGCCAGGCACGCGTCGGCCATGCCGCGCACCGGCGCCCCGCCGATGATCGGCGAGACTCCCACCACGGTCTGGGCGCGCACCGCGTCGGCGATCCCCGGGACCGCGAGGATGGCCCCGACGCTGACCACCGGGTTGGACGGCGGAAGCAGCACGCAGTCCGCGGCGGCGATCGCGTCCAGCACTCCCGGCGCCGGCGTCGCCGTCTCGGCCCCGGTGAACGTGATCGCGGCGGCCGGGACCGCGGCGTGCATCCGGACCCACCACTCCTGGAAGTGCACGGTCCGGCGGGCTCCGCCCCCGTCCTCCCCGCCGCCACCTTCGTCGAGCGTCACGTGGGTCTCGACCCGGTCGTCGGTCATCGGCAGCAGGACCACGCCGGGCTGCCACCGCTCGCTGAGCGCCGTGGTGGCCGCGGACAGCGGGCGGCCCGCCCGCAGCATGCTGGTCCGCGCGATATGCGTGGCGAAGTCGCGGTCGCCGAGGCTGAACCAGCCCGGGCCTGCGTCGTAGGCGGCCAGCTCGTGCAGGACGGTGAACGTTTCGTCGGCGCGTCCCCAGCCTTGCTCCTCGCTGATACCGCCGCCCAGCGTGTACATGACGGTGTCCAGGTCGGGGCTCACGTGCAGGCCGAGCAGGTTGATGTCGTCGCCGGTGTTGCCGATGACCGTGATCTCGGCGTCGGGCGCCGCGGCCTTCAGGCCGCGCAGGAAGCGGGCGCCGCCCACGCCGCCGGCCAGAACGGTAATGCGCATGCGGGAAGTCTCGCAACTGGCCGGAGCCGGCCTCCCGCGAGCCCCCCGGAAACCGCGCCGGCGGTAGCGGCCCGCGGCCGCCGCCGACCATCGGAGGCGGTCATTATCACGTATCCCCCTTGACTTAGTGCAAGACACGCGGGTGTAATTTCAACAGTGTAATTCTCGTGTCCGGGCGGTCTGGCGCGAGCCGACGGGGTTAACCGGAGGGGGCTGGAGGTGCGCTGTGGCTGAGGTCATCGTCTTGATGCACGACGGGTTCGGCATCGACGCTGACGATGCCGGAGAGCTGAGCTGGCAGGATCGCGCGCTCTGCGCGCAGACCGATCCGGAGGCGTTCTTCCCTGAGAAGGGAGGCTCGACCCGGGAGGCCAAGAAGGTCTGCCGCAGCTGCGAGGTCCGGGCCGAGTGCCTGGAGTACGCGCTGGAGCATGACGAGCGCTTCGGCATCTGGGGCGGGCTGTCCGAGCGCGAGCGCAGGCGGCTGAAGCGTCAGGCCATGTAGGCCGGGGCGGGACGCGGGGTGCATGGCCGCGTGCCGCAGCCCCGCTGGCCCCGGAGACCGGGGCCAAGCATGGCATCTGGCCGTCCTGATACTCCCCCTTCGCGTATTGTTCACGGGGTACCACCGCCCCGCATGACCGGACCGCAAGCCCTCCCGCCGGCCCGCAGGTGGCCTTCTAAACAGCGAGCGGACCCCACTTGTCGCCGAACGAGACCTACTCGCAGCACGTCGTAACCGCGGTGATCGTCGCGCATGACGGCGCCGCGTGGCTGCCGCGCGTCGTCCAGTCCCTGCTCGATCAGGCCAGGCCGGTGCAGCGCGTCGTCGCCGTCGACACCGGCAGCCGGGACCGCAGCGGCTCGCTGCTGGTCGGCCTCCTCGGCCAGGGTTCCGTCTTCGGCATGGACCGCAGTACCGGCTACGGCGCAGCGATCACGCGCGCGCTGCAGCACCGCGCGGCGAACGTGAACGTTCCCGGCGCCGCGGCCCTGCCGGGCGGGGATCACGCGGAGTGGGTGTGGCTGCTGCACGACGACTGCGAGCCCGCTCCCGACGCCCTGGAGCAGTTGCTCCGGGGGGCCGCGGAGACCCGGTCGGCCGCGGTGCTCGGTCCCAAGATCAAGGACTGGGCCGACCGCCAGGTGATCCTCGAGGCCGGGATGACCATCGATACCGTGGGCCGCCGGATCACCGGCATCGAGCCGCGCGAGGTGGACCAGGGCCAGCACGACGGGGACCGCGACTGCATGGCCGTGGGCAGCGCGGGCATGCTGATCCGGCGCGACATCTGGGACTCGGTCGGCGGCTTCGACCCCGCCATGGCCCTGTTCCGGGAAGATGTCGACTTCTGCTGGCGGGTCCATGCGGCCGGCTACCGGGTCCGGGTGATCACCGACGCCGTCGTCTACCACGTGGAGGCATCCGCGCGCCGGCGGCGCCCGATATCGGTGGCCCGGCGCCCCCGCCAGCTCGACCGGCGCAACGCGATGCTGACCCTGCTCGGGAACCTTCCCGCGCTGCCGATGCTCGCCTCGGCGGTCGGCAACCTGACCATCTCCCTGCTGCGCGCGCTGTACTTCCTGCTCGCCAAGCGCATGGCCGCGGGGCTGGACGAGCTGGCCGCCGTCGGCTCGGTGTTCGGCCACCCGTTCCGGCTGCTGACGCTGCGCCGCCACCGGGCGCTCGGCCGGCGGGCGGCCTACGGGCGGCTGCGCGGTGACCTGCCGCCGGGCCGGTCGGTCCGGCGGACCGCGGAGTTCGCCGCGTCGGCGCTGTCCCGGTCCGGCCCGGCGGACACGGCGGGCTCGCACCACGCGACCGACGATCCCGACGAGGCCGATTTCCTGCTCACCGACACCGGGCTGGCGCAGCGCATCCTGACCAACCCCGGCGTGCTGCTGTTCCTCGCCCTGACCGTGGTCGCCCTGGTCGCCGAGCGCTCGCTGCTCGGCTCCGGGCCGCTCGGCGGCGGCGCGCTGCTGCCGGCCTGGGGCGGCGCCGCCGCACTCTGGCACGAGTACCTGCAAGGCTTCCACCCGGTGGGAATCGGCTCCGGCACCAGCGCCCCCCCGTACCTGGCCGTCGTGGCCGTGCTCGCCACCGTGCTCGGCGGCAAGCCGTGGCTGGCCGTTGACGTGATCCTGCTCGCCTGCGTGCCGCTGGCGGGCGCCACCGCGTTCATCGCGGTGCGGCGGGTCACGCGTTCCACGCCGGTCCGGGTGTGGGCAGCGGCCTCGTACGCGCTGCTGCCGGTGGCCATGGGCACGATCGCCGCGGGCCGGATCGGCACCGCCGTGGTCTTCGTGCTGCTGCCGGTGATCGCCCTGTTGGCCGGGCGGATGCTGACCCAGCCGGGCCGCCGGGCCCGCCGGGCCGCCTGGGCCACCGGGCTCACGATCGCCGTCGCCGCCGCGTTCGTCCCGCTGGTCTGGGTCGTGGCCCTGGTCGCGGCGCTCGCCCTGATCGCCGTCCGGCCCGCCATGTGGCGCAACCTGGCCATCGTCGCGGCGGTGCCGCCGGTGCTGCTCCTGCCCTGGACGGTGCAGCTCGCGTCGAATCCCTCCGCGCTCCTGCTCGAGGCCGGCCTGCAGCAGCCCGGCCTGGCCGCCCGCGACCTGCCGGCCCGGTCGGTGATACTGCTGAGCCCGGGCGGCCCCGGCCTCCCCGCGGTATGGGTGACGGCCGGCATCGTCTTCGCGGCCCTGGCCGCGTTGCTGCTGAGCAGACGCCGGGTCCTCATGCTGGCGGGCTGGGGCGTGGCCCTGACCGGGCTCCTGGTCGCGGTGGCCGTCAGCCGTGTCATGATCATGCCGGCCGCCGGCGGGCCCGCGGTGTCGGCCTGGCCCGGCGTGGCCCTGTTGATCGCCGCGATGGGCCTGCTGATCGCCGGCGTCACCGCGGGCGAGGCGCTGCTGCGCGGCGACCGGGTCGGCGACGGGACGCCGGGAGGCGGCCAGAAGGGCGGCCCGCGCGCGCTGCGCGGGATGGGGGTGGCGGTGCTGGCCGTCGTCGCCTGCTCGGCACCGCTCCTGGCCGCCGCGTCGTGGGTGGCGCACGGCGTCCGCGGTCCCGTGGATCCCGTGGCCGGCCCGGTCGTGCCCGCCGTGGTCTCCTCCTCGCCCGAGAGCGACCTGCAGCAGCGGACGCTCGTGCTGCGCTCGGACGGCAGCCAGGTGAGCTACGCGCTGCTGCGCGGAGCCAGCCCGTCGCTCGGTGACGCGGACCTGACGCCGGCGCCGGCCGCCCAGCGTGCGCTGAACGCGACCGTCGCGGCCCTGGTCGCCCCGAATGGCGGCGAGGCGGCCGATCAGGGTCAGCAGCTCGCCCAGTTCGACATCGGTTTCGTGCTCCTGCCTGCCCCGGTGAACCAGAACCTGGACCGGCTGCTGGACGGCGTCGCGGGCCTGCAGCCGCTCAGCGCGACGCCGGCCTTTGCCGTGTGGCGCGTGGGCGGGCTGCCGGCCCGGGTACGGGTGGTGGAAGCCAGCGGGACGGTGGTGGCCCTGCCGTCAGGGCCGGTCGGCATGACAGGAGCGCCGGCCCCCGCGGCAGGCGGAACGCTCGAGCTGGCCGAGCCGGGCGGCGGGTGGGAAGCCACCCTGAACGGAAAGCCGCTGACTGCCGTGGCCTCGTCAGCGGGCGGCTGGGCGCAGGCGTTCCGGCTGCCCCCGGGCGGGGGCGTGCTCGCCATCGGCCACCACCAGACGAGCCGCGACCTGATCCTGATCCTGGAGCTTCTCGCCGTGGCGCTGGTGGCGGCGCTGGCCCTGCCCGGATCCCGGACGGCTGCGGAACAGAGCGCGCCGGCCCCGGCCGAGGCGGCTGCAGGCGGGGCCCGGCCCGCCGACGAGGCGGCCGCGACCGCCGGGCCGCCCGGCGGGCGCCGGGCTCGCAGCCGCGGCGGCCGGACGGCGCGCGGGCCGCGGCGGGACCGGGATACCACGCCAGGCACGCGCCGTGACCGGCGCGGACGGCCGGCCGCCCGGCGGCGGCCGGTGGCCGCCGATACCTCCCCGGGAGGCGGACCGCCCAGCGGGCCGCGGGCTCGCGTGTCGTGGCCGGGGGTGACGCCGGAGGACGGCGCGGCGGGTTCACAGGCGCCGTGGCCCGAGGCCGACGAACCCGGGGGCGACGGAGCATCATGGCCGGGGGATGACCAGCCCGCGGTCGCGGAGCCGCCGTGGTCCGGCGATGAGCCGGGCGCGGGAGCGGCGTGGCCGGGGGATGACGAGTCCGCGGTCGCGGGGCCGCCGTGGTCCGAGGCGGAACGGTCGGGCGCCGGGGCGCCGTGGCCGGGAGACCAGCCGGCCGATGATGAGCTCGGGGCGCCGTGGCCCGAGGCCCAGCCGGCGCATGGCCCCCCCGGTCCCGGCCCGTCATGGCCGTCCGGGGAGCAGGCAGGCTGGCCTGCGCCGGCGCCGTCCAGCTGGCCTGAGTCGGCCCCGCCGTCCGGCTGGCCGGGGGACCCGCAGCCGTCCGGCTGGCCGGACGGGCATGGTGACAGCCTCGATCCGCTGCCCCCGGCCGACGGCCGCCGCCACCGGCGGACCGAGCCACCCGAAGCTGACGAGTCAGCCCGGTGGCCGGTCCCGGAACATGATTCCGGAGGGGACGCCTGGTGAGGCGGCTCGTCGCGAACAAGTACATGCTGGCGCTGCTGGTGGCCATGGCCCTGGTCGCAGTATTCGGGCTGGCCAGCGTCAGCCACCCCGCGGCCCTGGTCGCCGGCCCGGGGACGCCCGCGCCGGCGCGGGCCACGGTGTCCGCGGCGTTGCGGGCCTGCCCGGCGCCCGGGTCAACGGGCGCCACCGCGTCCGGGCTCGCGCTGGCTGCGGCGTCGTCGGGTCCCGGCCAGGCCGAGGTGACCCGCCTGTCCCCGGCGGGCGCCACGGTCCCGCCCGCCCCGCTGCACGTTCTCGCCCAGCCCGGCCAGCTGTCGCTGGTGAACGTGACCCAGGCCCCCGCTCTGGGTCGTGGCGTGTCCCAGCAGTTCGCCCCCGAGGCCGGCGCCTCCGTGCCCACGGGCCCCGCGCGAGGCGGCGTGATGATCCAGGCCAGCGGCTCCATGGCGCGCGGGCTCGAAGCGGAGCAGACGAGCGCCGGAGGGCTGGCCACCGCGCAGTGCCAGAGCCCGGGCACCGATTTCTGGTTCCTCGGCCCGGGGCAGAAATCGGTCGCCGACATCCAGCTCTACCTGATGAACACCGACAGCCAGCCAGCCGACGCGACGGTCCAGATCCTCACCGACAGCGGTCCGGTCCTGGGCAGCACGGACGCCGGGATCGGGGTCCCGCCGCACGGCCTCGTCGTCCAGTCCCTGGCCCGGCTGCTGCACGGGTCCCGGGTGGCCGCCCTGAACGTGACCACCAGCGTCGGCCGTGTCGTCGCCGCGGTCCTGGAGACCTCAGGCGGCAGCCAGCCCGGCGCCTGGCTGCCCGCGGCCCAGGCCCCGGCGACGAGCCAGGTGCTGCCGGGCCTGCCGGGCACGCCGGGCGGACGGGAGCTCTACATCGCGGTGCCCGGCGCGACCAACGCGCAGGTCAAGGTCACTGCGATCACCGCCAGAGGCTCGTACCAGCCGACGGGCGGCAGCGGGATCGACCTCCCGGGCGGGTCGGCGGTCGCGCTGGCGCTGCCGTCGCTGGCCCGGATCCCGGCCGCGATCCGGGTTTCGTCCGGCGTGCCGGTGACCGTCTCCATGAGCGTCCCGGGCGGGGCGCCCGGGGCACCCGGCGCGTTCACCGCCGCCGCCGCGCCGGTGCAGGAGCAGGGCGTGATCGCCGGCAACCCGGCCGGCTCGGGCGGTACCTCCACGCTGGTGCTTTCGGCTCCTCAGGCCGCGGCCCGGGTCAGCGTGACCGAACTGACGGCCGCGGGCCAGGCCAGCGTGCCCGCCCGCACGGTGGTCCTGGCTGCGGGGCACACCGCGGTCCTCACGCTGACCGTGCCGCGCCAGGCCGGCCGGGCATCGCCGTTCGCGGTCGTGCTCACCCCGCTGGCCGGCTCGGGCCCGGTCTACGCCGGGCGGGTGGTCACCCAGGGCGGTGCGGTGCGGTCCATCCTCCCCGTCACCAGCTCGCTGACCTGGGTTCCGCTTCCGGCTGTGCGCAACTCGGTGACGACCGCACTGCCCTGACGGTCCCGCGCCCGTCAGGGCCGGCCCGGGGGACGACCCCGGAACCCCGCTCAGTCTTCATCCGGGTAGCCCGGGTCGACCGCCTGCGGGTCGAGGCCGAGCAGCCGGGCGAACTCCTCGACGACCACGTCCAGCACCAGCTCGCCGAGGTCGTCCTCGTCGTCGGCCCGGGCCATCAGGGGACGCCGGTAGAGCACGATGCGAGCCGGGCGGGCGGGATGCTGCGGGTCCTCGGTCCCCGGCGAGCCGGGATCGAGCCGGGCCAGCGGCACCGGATCCGGTTCATCGTCAGGCAGGTCAGCGGCCGGGATCTCCTCGACGGCGAATTCAACGCCGGCCAGCTCCGCCTCCCAGCGCGGCTCAAGCTGAGCGACCGCCTCGAGTACCAGGTCGTCGAAGCGCTGCGCGCGGCTGCGGTAGAGGGGGACATCCTGCGGGGTGAGCGTGCCGCGCAATCCCCGGCCGCGAGAGTCCCGGCGCCTGATCCGCCCCGGCCGGCGGCCTTCGGGAGCCTGGCCGCTGTGATCGTTCACAGTTACCGAGCGTATCCGGGCCGTCCGGCCGCGGGGGGCAGTCGAGACACGATCGCGCCGAGTGCCCTGGGTGATGGCGTTACCGCCCGCGGATCGATACCGTCAGCCGTTGTGAGCGCCCTACGCGAGCCTGCCTGTCGCGGGAGGCGCTCGCCCGCCGTCGGCGCGGTCGTGAGGGAGGCGGGACGTTGAGTTCTCGTCGCTGCAGCAGGCCCGCGTGCAAGCAGGCTGCCGTGCACACGCTCACCTACGTCTACCGCGACTCCACGGCGGTTCTCGGCCCGCTCGCCGCCTACGTCGAACCGCACTGCTACGACCTGTGCGCCGCCCATGCCGACCGGATGACCGTGCCCATCGGCTGGGAGGTGGTCCGCCTCCCGGACGGTCCGGCCGAGGATCAGGAGGACGATCTGGAGGCCCTGGCCAACGCGGTGATGGAGGCCACGGCACCGCACGCGGCCGGTGAGCCGGTCGGGCAAGGGGTCGAGATCGGCCGGCGCGGCCATCTGCGGGTGCTGCGCTCTTCACCGCAAGACACCGGGCCGCGCTAGGTCGGCGGGGCTCCGCCGCGGCGACGTGCCCGGTAGGCTCGGTGTCCATCTATCCCCGGCCGGGCCGTCGTGACCAGGACAGCCCGGTGCTTGACACCCGAGCAGCCACCGCGGGAGGCAGTCTTTAGTGGTCGAGTACGCGAAGATCTTCAAGGCATACGACATCCGCGGGACGGTGCCCGACGAGCTCGATGAGAGCGTGGCGGAGGCGGTCGGGGCGGCCTTCGCGCGGCTGACCGGCGCGCCGGCCGTCGTGACCGTGCACGACATGCGCACCTCCTCCGCGCCGCTGGCCGATGCCTTCGGGCTGGGCGCGGCCTCCCAGGGGGCCGACGTGGTGTCCGGCGGGCTGGGCTCGACCGACATGCTCTATTACGCGAGCGGCAGCCTCGGCATCCCGGGCGCGATGATCACGGCCAGTCACAACCCGGCCAAGTACAACGGCATCAAGCTCTGCCGGGAGGGCGCGAGGCCGATCAGCTCCGATACGGGCCTGGCGCAGCTGCGCACGATGGCCGAAAGCGGGGTGCGCGCCGGGCCCGGCGCGCCCGGGACCATCACGCCGCGCGACCTGCTGTCCGGCTATGCGGCCCACCTCAAGACTCTGGTGGACCTGTCCGGCATACGCCCGCTGAAGGTGGCCGTGGACGCGGGGAACGGCATGGCGGGCCATACGGTGCCGAAGGTGTTCGAGGGGCTGCCGATCGACCTGGTGCCGCTCTACTTCGAGCTGGACGGCACGTTCCCGAACCACGAGGCGAACCCGATCGAGCCGAAGAACCTGGCCGACCTGCAGCGGGCCGTCGTCAGCTCCGGGGCGGACATCGGCCTGGCCTTCGACGGCGACGCCGACCGCTGCTTCGTGGTCGACGAGCGGGGCGAGATCGTCTCGCCCTCCGTGCTGACCGCGCTCATCGCGGTGGCCGAGCTCGCCAGGGAGCCCGGCGCCACCGTCATCCACAACCTGATCACCTCTCGCGCCGTTCCCGAGATCGTGTCCGCCCACGGCGGTACTCCGGTGCGGACGCGGGTCGGGCATTCCTTTATCAAGGCGGAGATGGCCGCGACCGGGGCGATCTTCGGCGGCGAGCATTCCGGGCATTTCTACTTCCGCGACTTCTGGTTTGCCGACTCGGGCATGCTGGCCGCCTTGCACGTGCTCGCCGCGCTCGGGTGGCAGGACGGTCCGCTGTCCTCACTCCTGTCGGCCTACGCCCGGTACCGGGCCTCGGGCGAGATCAACAGCGAGGTCCGCGACCAGCAGGCCGTCACGCAGCAGGTCCGGGCGGCCTTCGCGGGCACCGACGGTGTGCGGATGGACGAACTCGACGGGCTGACCGTCGCGCGCGAGGGCTGGTGGTTCAACCTGCGCCCGTCGAACACCGAGCCGCTGCTGCGGCTCAACGTCGAGGCGCCGGACGACGCGACCCTGATCGACGTCCGCGATCAGGTCCTGCGTATCGTGCACGATGAGTGAGCCGAAGGGGCGCGTCGTCACCCTCGACACCAAGGGAGATGCAGTGAAGATCGATGACTGGCTGCTCGAGATCCTGGTTTGCCCGAAGTGCCACTCGCCGGTGCGCGTCGATGAAGAGGCCAGCGAACTTGTCTGCACCGGAGCCGACTGCGGCCTGGCCTACCCGGTGCGCGACGACATCCCGGTCATGCTCGTCGACGAGGCGCGCGATCCGGCTAAGGGCTAGCCTCCCGTCGGCCGTGAGCCGGCGTAAGCGACCATGAGCACCGAACAGAGGGCCGCCGGGAGCGGCCGCAGGACCGTCATCGCCGCGTTCGCGGCCAATCTCGGCATTGCCGCCACCAAATTCATCGCCTTCGTGATCACCGGGTCCGCCTCGATGCTGGCCGAATCCGTCCACTCGGTCGCCGACTCGGGTAACCAGGCGCTGCTGCTCATCGGCCGGAGCCGGGCGCAGCGCGAGGAGACCGAGGAACATCAGTTCGGATTCGGCGCGGAACGCTACCTGTACGGGTTCCTGGTGGCTCTCCTGCTGTTCACCGTCGGTTCCCTGTTCTCCCTCTACGAGGGCGTGCACCGCATGCTCCAGCCCGAGCACCTGGAATCGCCCGTCGTGGCCCTGGCCGTGCTCGGCATCGCGGGCCTCCTGGAGGGGTTCTCGTTCCGTACCGCGATCATCGAGTCCAACCAGACCCGGGGACGGCGCGCCTGGACCAGCTTCATCCGCCGGGCCAAGGCTCCCGAGTTGCCCGCGGTACTGCTCGAGGACCTTGCGGCGCTGATCGGCCTGGCCCTGGCCCTGTTCGGGGTCGTGCTGACCTGGATCACCGGCAACGGGCGCTGGGACGGAGCCGGCTCGCTGGGGATCGGCATCCTGCTCGGGTGCGTGGCCGTGATCCTGGCCGTGGAGATGAAGAGCCTGCTGATCGGCGAGTCGGCCGACGCCGATGTGGAGCGCGCCATCGTGGCGGCCCTGGAGGACGGCCCCGAGGTCGAGCGGGTCATCCACCTGCGCACCCTGCACCTGGGCCCGGAGACGCTCCTCGTCGCGGCGAAGATCGCGGTGAGCCGCGAGCAGAGCGCCGCGGCCCTGGTCGCGGGCATCGACACGGTGGAGCGCCGGATCCGCGCCGCGGTGCCGATCGCCGAGGTGATCTACCTGGAGCCTGACCTTTACCAGGCATCGCGCGCCAACCTCGCCGACCCCGCGGTGCGGGCCGCTCGCCGCTCCTCGCTGCGCTGGACCGCCCTGCGCGCCGCCCGCCGCAATCCTTACGCCTGATTCCCGCCCGCCTTGCCCCCAGGCGACCGGAGCACGTGACACGTCGCGATGATCGAGCCATAACGGGCCCGCGCGGGCCAGCGAGGGTCAGCGGCGGCCGGGCGAGCGGACGGGCAGGCGCTGCGCGGGCCGGGGCATGCTGAGCAGGCGGAGCGCCCGCTCCTGCTCGAAGTCGAGCGCCCGGGCGGCGGGCGCCTGGATGCGGCCGATCCTCCGGCCCAGCTCGGCCACCTCGGCCCGGACCCCTGGCTCGGTGAGCACGCGGAGGCCGAACGCCAGCGCGGCGGGGCTGACGTCGTAGCGGCGCTCGATCGCCAGCGCGAGCGCGACCGCGTCCAGGTCGCCCTCGCCGAACTGCCGGTGCGGCGCCGCCGCGCCGGGCGGGGCCGGCGACGGGCGGGCCGGCCGGCGCGATGGCGGCTCGCGGACCGTCGGCAGCAGGCCCAGGGAGTCCCGGTATCGCAGCATTCGCGGGGATGTGCCGAGGCGCTTCGCAGCCTTCGTGATGCGCATGACCCCAAATCTTACAATCTCTTGTCAGAAACAGCCTATCTAGCGTGCGATCACCGGCTTTCCTCCCGTAGCGTCGGGGTGTCAACCGAGAAGGATCCGCGCTGGAGCCGAAGGAGTGCCGATGTCCACCGAAGCCGTCCCGTTCAAGGTCGCTGACCTGTCGCTGGCTGAGTTCGGCCGGAAGGAGATCCGGCTGGCCGAGCACGAGATGCCGGGCCTGATGGCCGTGCGGGCGGAGTTCGCCCGCTCCCAGCCGCTGCGCGGCGCCCGGATCACCGGGTCGCTGCACATGACCATTCAGACGGCCGTGCTGATCGAGACGCTGGTGGCCCTCGGCGCTCAGGTCCGCTGGGCGAGCTGCAACATCTTCTCCACCCAGGACCACGCGGCGGCGGCCGTCGCGGTGGGCCCGGACGGCACCCCGGAGGATCCGAAGGGCATCCCGGTGTTCGCCTGGAAGGGCGAGACCCTGCCGGAGTACTGGTGGTGCACCGAGCAGGCGCTCACCTGGCCCGGGCAGCCCGGGCCGAACATGCTCCTGGACGACGGCGGGGACGCCACGCTGCTCGTGCACAAGGGCGCGGAGTTCGAGGCCGTCGGCTCGGTACCGGACGCGGCCGACGATGACCCCGAGGAGTGGCGGGTCGTGCTGGCCGTGCTGCGCGCGTCCCTGGCCGACAGCCCGGGCAAGTGGACCGCGGTGGCCGCGGAGATCAAGGGGATCACCGAAGAGACCACGACCGGGGTGCACCGGCTCTACGAGATGGCCAAGGCGGGCACGCTCAAGTTCCCGGCCATCAACGTCAACGACTCGGTGACCAAGTCGAAGTTCGACAACAAGTACGGCTGCCGGCACTCGCTCGTCGACGGGATCAACCGCGCCACCGACGTGCTGATCGGCGGCAAGGTCGCGATGATCTGCGGCTATGGCGACGTGGGCAAGGGCTGCGCGGAGTCGCTGCGCGGCCAGGGCGCCCGGGTGATCGTGACCGAGATCGACCCCATCTGCGCGCTGCAGGCAGCCATGGACGGCTTCCAGGTCGCCCGCCTGGAGGACGTCGTGGCCACGGCGGACATCTTCGTGACCGCCACCGGCAACTACAACATCATCACTGCCGAGCACATGAGCAAGATGAAGCACCAGGCGATCGTCGGCACCATCGGCCACTTCGACAACGAGATCGACATGGCGGGCCTGGCCCGGCTGCCGGGCATCCGCAGGACCAACATCAAGCCGCAGGTGGACGAGTGGACCTTCGCGGACGGGCACTCGGTGATCATCCTGTCCGAGGGCCGGCTGCTGAACCTGGGCAACGCCACCGGGCATCCGAGCTTCGTGATGTCGAACAGCTTCACCAACCAGGTGATCGCGCAGATCGAGCTGTTCACCCGGGGCGAGGAGTACCCGCTGGGCGTGCACGTGCTGCCCAAGCACCTGGACGAGAAGGTGGCCCGGCTGCACCTGGACGCGCTCGGCGTGCGGCTCACCACCCTGACCAAGGAGCAGGCGAACTACATCGGCGTACCGGTCGAGGGTCCCTACAAGCCCGACCATTACCGCTACTGAACGGCATGACCGCATGAGCGCCCCGTCGGCGTCGAGCCCGCAGCCGGCCCAGGCGGTGCCGCCCCAGGCGATGCCAGCACAGTCGACGCCGTCACAGGTGGCCGATCCTGGCCAGGCCGCAGCGGGCCTGGCCAGGATCGGCTGGGCGGAACACGCGATGCCGGTCCTGGGCCTGATCCGTGACTCCTTCGAGCAGCAGCAGCCGTTCGCCGGGCTCGCGGTGGCCGCTTGCCTGCACGTCACCGCCGAGACCGCGGTCCTGGTGAACCTGATCACAGCAGGCGGCGGGCGGCTGCACCTGGCCGCGTCCAACCCGCTGTCCACCCAGGACGACATCGCTGCGGCGCTGGCCGCCGAGCCCGGGGTCACCGTCTTTGCCCGGTCCGGGGTGGACCGGCGCGCCTACTACGAGCACATCCACCGGGCCCTGGACGCCGCGCCCCGCCTGGTGATCGACGACGGCTGCGACCTGGTGAACACGCTGCACGCCGAACGCACCGAACTCCTCGCCGGGGTACGCGGGGGCTGCGAGTCGACCACGACCGGCGTGGCCAGGCTGCGCCGGATGGCCGCCGAGGGCACGCTCGCGTTCCCGATGGTGGCGGCGGACGCCTCGCGGACCAGGCGCATGTTCGACAACTTCTACGGCACCGGGCAGTCGGTGATCGACGGGATCCTCCGGGCCACCAATACCTTGCTGGCCGGCCAGGTGGTCGTGGTGGCCGGCTACGGGCCCTGCGGCCGCGGGATCGCCGAGCGGGCCCGGGGGCTCGGTGCCCAGGTCATTGTCACCGAGGTCGACCCGGTCCGGGCGCTGGGCGCGCTCATGCAAGGGTTCCGGGTGCTGCCGATGGCGCAGGCGGCCCCGCTGGGGCAGGTGTTCATCACGGCAACCGGCTCCCGCGACGTGATCGGCCCCGGCCATGTCGCGGCCATGCGCGACGGGGCGATCCTGGCCAACGCCGGCCACTTCGACGTCGAGATCGACGTGCGCGCGCTGGCCGAGCTCTCGGCCGCGGTCCACCCGGCCGTCCGCCCGCACGCCGACGAATATCTTCTGGACGACGGCAGGAGGCTGATCCTGCTGGCCGAGGGCCGGGTGGTCAACCTGGTCGCGGCCGAAGGCAACCCGGCCTCGGTGATGGACCTCTCGTTCGCGGTCCAGGCGCTGGCGCTGGCC
>Ga0318494_10000197_pt1 | contig 18467 bp, 15 predicted proteins | sample GRESIP108b1f24_FD_203293 | JGI IMG/M metagenome (GOLD analysis project Ga0318494, IMG submission 203293) | Tropical soil microbial communities from Luquillo Experimental Forest, Puerto Rico - GRE.SIPMG.108b1f24 | ecosystem: Environmental > Terrestrial > Soil > Tropical forest > Bulk soil... | reverse complement strand
ACCCAGTACAGACCGGTGGGAGCGATCATCGGGTGGAAGTCGTGGACCTGGTTCTCGGGGGTCGCCTGACCCCGAAAGAGCGTCAGTCAGAGGTGCGCCCAGGTGCCCCGGCGTGCCCGGCGCTGCGACGTCCAGCACTCGCCGTCCATGAAGGAGTTGTCGGTGGTCTGCGTCCCGAACGGCAACCGCTGCCCAGCTCCGTCCACGCCGCTGCCGACGAAGCCGGCCGCTCGAGCGACGCGACCCTTGAAGTGGAAGACGTGCGAGGGCTCGAGGCGGGGCCCCGCCTGGTTATGGCTCCCGTTCTTGTCGAGCCACGGGATCGGATAAGGCTCGGCGCTCCCGCCCACGGGGGCCGGAAGCACGTCCGAGCCCTGCGATCCCGCGGCGGAGGTGGGGACGGCGAGCCACGGCCACGCTCGCCCGAGCAGCGCCGTTGCCCCCGACGCCCACAGGAAAGCGCGACGGTTCAATCTCGACACGCGTAGGAAAATGTCGACCGCGCTCCCCCGCCGCGCCACGCCCTATTGGAGGCTCGGCGCGGGCAACACGCCGCTCGGCCTCTCTCCGCCGTCGTCGCCTCGACCGATGAGCGCCACGACCTCGGCGACGGTCCCGAGCTCCAGGGCCGCGCGTGCCAGGTCCCGCGCCTCGCCGAGTCGCGTCCTCCGGATGGCGTTCTTCACCTCGAGCATCTCTCCCGGAGCGACGCTGAGCTGACGCAGGCCGAGGCCGAGCAGCAGCCCGGTGATGGTGGGATCGCCGGCCATCTCTCCACAGATGGTGAGCTCGCGACCGGCGCTGCTCGAGGCCTCCGCGACGGACTGGATCAATCGCAAGACCGCCGGATGCAGCGGGTGGTACATCGGCGCGATGCTCTCGTCCTCACGGTCGGCCGCGAGCACGTACTGCACGAGATCGTTCGTCCCGAGGCTGAGGAAATCGACCTCTCTCGCCAGGCTCCGCGCCATCAGGGCCGCCGACGGGATCTCGATCATGGCACCGACCGGGACATCGGCCTGGAAGCGCTTGCCGGTGGCGGAGAGCTCGCGCTGGACCTGGCGCACCACGTCGCGGGCTTGCCGCACGTCCTCCAGCCCCCGCACGACGGGGAGCAAGATGGAGACCGGGTGATCCGCGCTCACGCGCAAGAAGGCGCGCAGCTGGGATTTCAGGAGGTCGAGGTGCTCGAGCAGCAGCCCGATGCCACGCTGAGCCAGAGAAGGGTTTCGTGAGGCGGGCAGGGGAAAATAGGGCAGGACCTTGTCACCGCCGAGATCGAGCAGCCGGAGCACCACCTTGCGTGGGTGGAAGCGTTCCGCCGCGCGCGCGAGGAACTCGTACTGCTCGTCCTCCGTCGGAAAGCCGCTGCGGATGGTGAACTGGAATTCGGTCCGGTAGAGGCCGATCCCCTCGGCCTTGTAGAGGAGCGCGGCCTCCGTGTCGGCGAACTTGCTCACGTTGGCGAGCAACGGGATGACCGTCCCGTCGAGCGTGGCCGACGGGACGTCGAGGAGGTGCCGCAGCTCCTGCCTGTGCGCTCCGAGCTCGGCCTGCAGGCGGTCGTACTCACGCTCGATCGATCGCTCCGGATTGACGAAGACGACGCCCGCGAGGCCGTCCACGATGACCCGATCGCCAGTCCTGATCCTCTGCGACACCTCCGGGACCGCGGCGACCGCCGGGGTCCCCAGCGAGCGCGCCAGGATCGAGCTGTGCGAGAACCTGCTCCCTCGCTCCGTCACGAACCCCCGCGCGCGGCTCAGCTCGAGACGGGCCGTGACCGAGGGCAGCAGCTCCTCCGCCACCACGATCGCGTCCTGCGGGATGCTCAGGCACTCCGTGCCTTGCTGCTCGACCAAGGCCGACAGGACCCGACGCCCAATGTCGCGCACGTCGGCCGCCCGCTCCCGGAGGTAGCTGTCCGGGACGTTCTCGAGGGCTCGCGTCTGGTCGTCGATGAACTCCGAGAGCGCCGCCTCCACGTTGATGAGCTTCTCGCCCACCGCGCGCAGGACGTGATCGCGCAGGGCAGGGTCCCTGACCAGGAGCGTCTGGGCGCCGAAGATGTCGGCCTGGCTACGGCCGATCCTCTCCATCACGTCCCGCTGGAGGGCCACCAGCTCCGAGGCAGCCCTGTCGAGTGCACCCTCGAAGCGCACGCGCTCACCGTCCACCTCCGACGCCTGGATGCTGCGGCGCGGAGCCGCGGCCCGGTAGCCACAGGTGATGACGAATGCCTGTCCCCGAGCGACCCCAGGAGATACGGCTGTGCCCCTGAACATGCGAGTGCCACCTGCATAAACGCGGGGGCGTTCACCACGCCATCCGATTCCTGGCCTGACCCAAGCGAACGCCCAGGGCGCACGCGTCGCGGGCTCGATCCACCGCTCAGATCCTGAGCGATGTGCTCGAAAGCGTGCTCAGGTGTTGCGCGGCCGTGGCCGCCTCCCGACCCGGCTCGCTGCGCAAACCGGGCCGCACGCCTCGCGCGCGAGGCTGGCGCGGCGCCTGCACTGCTCGCGAGTGGAGGAGAGAGACCATGGGCAAGACTGGAGCTGCCAACGCCAGAGTGTTGAGCGAGATGTATCGAGAGAGGAACGTCGACGAAGGCCCACGGCCCACTGGGCCATCGCGAGTGTCGCCGTCCGAACGCGACGCCGGCGTCCGGGGCTCCGGCGAACCCTTACCTGCGAGGAAGGCCTCCGATCCTGAAAACGGCTGAATTCGGGGAAGTCGAGCCGCGCGAGCCGCGGCTCCTCGGCGGGCGCGACGGAACTTCCGTGGCTAGACACGTCTCAGACGCTCGCCCCCGGAGTTGGCTGCCATGCCTGTCCACGTCCCCGCGCCTGCCCAGCCGACCGACCGCTGCCCGAAGTGCGGCACCCAGGGGGTCCCGCAGCAGACGATCGGGAACATGACCAACTACCTCTGCCCGAAGTGCGGGGCTCAGTGGATGGCGACGCGCTGACCTCCCCCGAACACCGCGATGACGAAGCCCGTTCGGACCCACAGCGCTCGATCGCCTCCATGGCGGGCGAGACCCTCCCGCCTGGCTCCGACCTCCTCCGAGCCGGCTGACGTGAGGATGGACACCTTCGAATGGAACTCTCGAAGGCTCGACTCCAATGTCGCCCACGATGCGCTTGGTAGAAGGGTCCGGTGGAAATGCCGTGCTGACGCTGGCCGGGCCGCTCGACGTCCGCACGGCAGCCAGCGTGCGCCGCGACCTCGCGCAGCGCCTCGCCGGTGTGCGCCTCGCTTCGCTCGACGTCGACGTGAGCGGGCTCGAGCGGGGCGACATGTCCGGCATGGCGATCCTCTACGAGCTCGTGCAGGGTCGATTCACGCCGGGTGTGACGGCACGCCTCATCGGCCTGCGCCCCGAGCTCCAGAAGATCCTCGCGCCGTTCTGCAACAAACCGCCCTCGACCGAGGGCGAACCGCCACCGCTGACCCTCCCCGAGGCGGTCGGCGCCACGACCATCGACCTCCTGCACCATGCGCGTGAGCACGTCGCGTTCGTCGGCGCCATCGGCCAGGCCTTCGGCGCGGTGGCCCGCCGTCCCCTCGCCATGCGCTGGAGCGAGGTCTCGCGCATCTTCGACCGGGCCGGAGCCGACGCGCTGCCGATCGTCTCGCTCGTCAGCTTCCTGACCGGACTCATCATCGCGTTCGAGGCCGCTCAGAGCCTGGCCGCGTTCGGGGCGCAGATCTACATCGCGAACACGATCGGGCTCGTGATGGTCCGCGAGCTCGGGCCGATCATGACGGCGGTCGTCCTCGCCGGCCGGTCGGGATCGGCGTTCGCGGCCGAGCTCGGCACGATGAAGGTGAACGAGGAGCTGGACGCGCTCGAGACCATGGGCCTCGATCCGGTGCGGTTCCTCGTCATCCAGCGGGTGCTCGCCGGCACGATGCTGACGCCGGTGCTCACCGTGTACGCGATGGCGGTCGGCGTCCTGGGTGGGGCGATCGTGATGCTGGGCATCGGCTTCACTCCCGCCCTCATCTGGCAACAGCTCGTCGGCGCGCTGCGCGTGCCGGACCTGTTCGTGGGGCTCACGAAGGGGGTCCTCTTCGGCGCGGCGGTGGCGAGCATCGGCTGTCAGCGGGGGATGGAGACGGCGCAGGGGCCGGAAGCGGTGGGGGTCTCCACCACGCGCGCGGTCGTGGCGGGCATCCTCTCCATCGTGCTCATCGACGCGCTCTTCGCCGTCCTCACCTATCTGTTGCACGTATGAGCGCTTCGCCGGGCCAGGACCCCGTCATCGTCGTCGACGACGTGACCCTGGGCTACGGCGACCACGTCGTCCAGAGGCACCTCTCGTTCGAGGTGCGCCGCGGGGAGGTCTTCGTCATCCTGGGCGTGTCCGGCAGCGGGAAGAGCAGCCTGCTCAAGAACATGATCGGGCTGTACGAGCCGGCGCGCGGCAAGGTCCTCATCGCCGGTGAGGACGTCGCCGCGGCGCGCGGCGAGGAGCGGGCGCACTTGCTGCGCCAGTTCGGGGTCATGTACCAGAGCGGCGCGCTCTTCGGCTCGATGACGCTCCTCGAGAACGTGCGTCTGCCGCTCGACGAGTTCACCGACCTTTACTCCGAGGAGAAGGACCTCATCGCGCTCGCCAAGCTCAACCAGGTCGGGATGCGCGCGGCCGCCTGGAAGATGCCGGCGGAAATCTCGGGGGGCATGAAGAAGCGCGCGGCGATCGCGCGGGCGATGGCCCTCGATCCCTTCATCCTCTTCCTCGACGAGCCGTCGTCGGGGCTCGACCCGATCACGTCGGCCGGTCTCGACGCGCTCATCCGCTTCCTCTCGACGGACTTCGGGATCACCTTCGTCGTGGTCACCCACGACGTGCAGAGCACCTATGTCATCGCGGATCGCTGCATCCTGCTCGACGCGCGCACGAAGACCATCATCGCGGAGGGGCAGCCGGCGGATCTCCGCGATCACTCGGACAACCCGACCGTCAGGCGGTTCTTCAGGCGGGAGGGGGAGCGACAGGGCGCGCCATGAGAGAGCGATCGAGGCAATTCAAGATCGGGCTGTTCGTCCTCGCGGCCGCGGCGATCCTCGTCACCGCGCTCTTCGCCTTCGGCGTCGAGCGCCGGCTCGTGCGGAAGGTGAAGCTCGAGACCTACGTCGCTGGGAACGTCGACGGCCTCACGGTCGGGTCCGTCGTCAAGCTCAAGGGCGTGAGCGTCGGCGAGGTCAAGAAGATCAGCTTCTCCTGGATCGAATACCCGGGCGGCGGGCCGCCGTACGTCGTCATCTACTTCGACGTGGCGGAGGCCGTCGTCCCCGCGCCCGCGGCGGGGGTCACCCTCGACGAGGGCGTCCGCCGTGGCCTGCGGGCGATCATCACGAGCCAGGGCATCACGGGCGCGGCGTTCCTCGCGCTCGAGATGGTCGACCCCACCGAGAACCCTCCGCTCTCCTATTCGTGGACGCCCCGGAACGCGGTCATCCCATCGGCGGAGAGCCAGCTGAGCCGGATCATCGCATCGGTCGAGAAGACGGCCGCGAACCTGGAGAAGCTCGACGTGGGGGGACTGGGCGCTCGCGTCGACCGTACGCTGCAGACGGCCGACGAGGCACTCGGGAGGCTGGCGAAGCTCGACCTCGAGCAGCTCGGCGCCAACGTGAACCACGCCGCCGCGACCGCCGGCGCCGCCGCGGTCGAGTTCCAGGCGGTCGCGAGCGAAGCGCGCGGAACGTTGAGACGTATGCACCTCGACATGGTGGCGGGAGACGCCCATCGGCTCCTCGGCGGCCTGCGGGAGTCGAACGCAGGGGTTCAGCGCCTCGTCGATCGACTCGCGGACGTCGATGTCCGCGAGCTGAACGACGCCGTGTCCAGCACACGGGACGCGGCGCGCCACCTGAACGACGCGATCGAGCAGCTGAACAGGTATCCGTCCGGCTTCCTCTTCGGGGAGAAGCCGGAGCCGGTCCGGAGCCTCGAAGAGTCCAAGCCGTGACGATGACGCCGCGCGTCCTCGCGGGCTTGTGGCTGGCTCTCGCCGTGGCGGGCGGCTGCCTCGCGAAGCCGGCTCTGGTCCCGCAGATCTTCTCGATCGACGCGCCCGCAGCCGAGGGGACTCGGCGCTCCGCCGGCGGCTACGTCCTGTCCGTGAAGAAGGTCCAGGTGTCTCCTCCGTTCGATGGGCGAGAGCTCCTCTACCGGACCGGCGAGCATCGCCTCGAGCGCGATCCCTACGCGAGCTTCGCGGCGCCCCCCGCGGACATGCTCACCGCGGCCGTCCGGGGGTACCTGCGCAACGCCGGGTTCGCCCGTGACGTGGTCGAGCCGGGCGGGGAGCTGCGCGCGGACCTCCTGGTCGAGGTCCACGCTACAGAGATCGCGGGCGACCTCAGGCGGGCCGACGACGCCGCCGCCGTCTTGCGGCTGCGCTTCCTCGTCCTGGCCCGCGGGGCGGATCGCGATCGCGGTCCACCGCTCTTCGAGAAGGAGTACTCGAGCCGCACCCGCGTCGAGAGGCGGACGGCGGATGCCATCGCCACCGCCTGGAACGTCGGGCTGTCCGAGGTCATGAAGGCGTTCGTGGGTGAGCTGGAGGCGGTCCTGGCGCGGGCGCCCCCGCCGGCGACCGCGTCGGCGCGCCGGTGAGCGCACCGTCCGTTCGCCCTTCGACTACGCGGCGCGTTGCGCCGCTACGCTCAGGGCGAACGGACAATGCCCGCCGGACGCTACGGCCAGCCCGGGAACGGGAAGACCGGCTTCTTGTTCGCGTAGGCGGGAGGGAAGACGAGCTCGTAACGTCCGCCCTGGATTTGCTGCACCAGGATGGGGTGACGGTTCTGGTTGGTGAAGCCGTTGAAGTCCTCGAACTTGACGTCGCCCAGCAGGCCGGACCACATGCCACCCTTCAGCCCGGCGCGGGTGGCGGCCCGGTCTCCCTTGGCCTTGCCCGCCGTCTCGGCCAGGATGCGCGTCACCTCGTAGCTGCAGGCGGCGTGGTGGGACGCGTCGAGGCCGAAGCGCTCCCGGTAGCGCTTGCCGAACGCCGCCGCGCCCGGCCAGCGGACGTCCTCCGACCACTGCGTGCTCGTGATGACGTGGGTCGAGATGGAGCGATCGGCCGCGAACTGCGCCAGGTTGAAGCCGCCTCCGGCACCGAGGAACGCCATCGGCTGCACCCCGACCTCGCGCGACTGCCGCATGAGCAGGATGGCGTCGGCGATGTACGACACCATGAAGACGAGGTCCGGCTTGAGCGAGCGCACCTTGTAGAGCGTGGAGCGATGGTCGGGCGATCCCTTCGCGTACGGCGCCTCCGCCACCACCGCGATGCCGTTCTTGGCGGCGTACGCCTTGAGCGAGCGCGCGGTCGAGTTTCCGAAGTCCGTGTCCTCGTAGATGATGGCCACCGACGTGGGCTTGCCCACGCTCCGCACCATATCCATGAGGGCCTCGACGTAGAAGCTCGCCGGCGAGTTGATGCGGAACACCCAGCCGTAGCCCTGCATCGTGATCTCGTCCTTCGACGAGATGGGGATGAGGAGCGGCACCTTGTACTTCTCGGCGAGCTTGGCCACCGCGCTGGTGCTGGCGGAGGTGTAGGAGCCGATCACGCCCGCGACCCCGTCCCGCGTCGCCAGCTTCTCGAAGGCGCTCATCGCGATCTGGGGCTTGCCGGTGTCGTCCTCCCACTGGATCTCGACGTCGAGTCCGCTCTTCCTCAGGTCCTCGAGGGCGAGCCTGACGCCGTTCGCCATCTCCTCGCCGATGGGCGCTTCGGGTCCGGTGCGAGGCAGGATGACGCCGATCTTGATGGGCGCCGCGGCTGCCGCGCCGCTCAGCGCGAGGAGGATCACCGCCAGTGCGATGCGCAGGCCGTTCATCCGCTTCCTCCGGTGGGAAGAGCTCGCCGCCGCTCAGCCGCGATAGGCGGCGATGCCGGTGACCGCTTCTCCGATGATGAGCAGGTGCATGTCGTGCGTGCCCTCGTAGGTGTAGACCGCCTCGAGGTTGTTCATGTGCCGCATCACCGGGTACTCGTCGAGCACGCCATTGGCGCCGAGCATGGTGCGGGCCCGCAGGCAGATCTCCCGCGCGGCGTTGACGTTGTTCATCTTGGCCATCGACACCTGCGCCGGCGTGAACTTGTGCGCGTCCTTGAGCCGCCCCAGCTGCAGCGCCAGGAGCTGCCCCTTGGTGAGCTCGGTCACCATCCACGCCAGCTTCTCCTGTTGCAGCTGGAACGAGGCGATGGGCTTCTCGAACTGGATGCGGTTGAGCGCGTAGTCGAGCGCGCACTGGTAGCAGGCGTCGGCGGCTCCCAGCGCGCCCCAGGCGATGCCGAATCGAGCCTGGGTGAGGCAGGAGAGCGGGCCCTTCAGGCCCTTCACGCCCGGCAGGAGGCTCTCCTTCTCCTCGACGATCACGTCCTCCAGCACGAGCTCGGACGTGACCGAGGCTCGAAGGGACCACTTGCCCTTCATCTCCGGCGCGGAGAAGCCGGGGGTTCCCTTCTCCACGAGGAACCCGCGGATGCCCTCGTCCGTCCTGGCCCACACCACCGACACGTCGGCGATGGTGCCGTTCGTGATCCACATCTTGGCGCCATTGAGGCGCCAGCGGCCCTTCCCCTCGCGCACGGCGGTGGTGCGCATGCCGGCGGGGTTGGAGCCGAAGTCGGGCTCGGTGAGCCCGAAGCAGCCGATGGCCTCGCCCCTCGCCATGCGCGGCAGCCAGCGCTCCTTCTGCGCCTCCGAGCCGTAGGCGAAGATCGGGTACATGACGAGCGAGCCCTGCACCGAGGCGAAGCTGCGCAAGCCCGAGTCGCCTCGCTCCAGCTCGTACATGAGGAGTCCGTAGGCGACGCTGGACAGGCCGGCGCACCCGTACTGCGGCGGCAGGGTCGGCCCGTAGAACCCGAGCTCGCCCATCCTCGGGATGAGGTGCCTGGGGAAGGTCTGCGCCTGAGCGTGGTGCTCGATGACGGGCAGCACCTCCTCGTTCACGAACTTCCGGGCGGCGCTGCGCACCATCTTCTCCTCGTCCGTGAGGAGGTCCTGGAAGCCCATGTAGTCGGTCAGCTCGGTGGAGTTCATCGCGTGCCTCTCGGAGCGTGGAGGGTCAGGGGTAAGCCATGGCCGAGCGGACGTTGCCGACCAGGTTGAGCAGGCGCGGGCCGATCTCGTCCTCCAGGCGTTCTCGCGGGAGCTGGAAGGCGGCGCCGCTGCAGCTGAAGACGATCGGCTCGCCGTCATCGGTGACGAGCGGTGCGGCGATGGCGTGGATCTCCTTGCGCCAGTCGCCCAGCGAGGTGCAGAAGCCGCGCGCGGAGTAATCGCGCAACGCGCCCTCGATCCCGCGCTTGACGCGCGGCCACTCGGCGCCCTCGGCGCGGCGGAGCTCGTCGAGCAGCGCGCGCCGATCGGGCTCGGCCAGTCCGCACAGGTAGGCCCGGCCCATCGAGGTGACCGCGAGCGGGATGCGGGAACCCGCCTCGAGCTGGATGGTGAACGTGGCCGCGCTGCGGTAGGTGTCGAGGTAGATCATGCCGTGCCGGTCGCGGATCCCGAGGTTCACCGAGACGCCGGTGTGCTCGGCCAGCGCCTGCATGAGCGGGCGCGCCACGCGGCGCACGTCCATCTGTGCCACCATCGAGTAGCCGAGGCTCAGCACCGCCGCGCCGAGCCGGTATCCGCCGCCGGGCGCGTGGCGCAGGTAACCGAGCTCCCGCAGCGTGTGGGTGAGGCGCGAGACGGTCGGCTTGGGGAGGCCGGTGCGCCGCGCGATCTCCTGGTTGCCCAGGTCGCGATCGCCAGGGCCGAAGCAGCGGAGGATCTCGAGGCCACGCGCCAGGGCCGTCACGAACTGACGGTCCGGGGTGGACGGCGAGGCGTCTCGACGAGCGGCCGACTTGGGCAACCGATCCTCCGGGCCCACGGTCGCAAACGGGAGTTCCGCAGTCAAGCGGATCGTGCTGTATAATCGAAACTATGTTTCGCTCTGCGGAATCAACGCCCCGTCCGGGCGCGCTGGGCCACATGCGCGTGCTCGACCTCTCCCGCGTGCTGGCGGGGCCGTGGGCCAGCCAGGTCCTCGCCGATCTGGGGGCCGAGGTGATCAAGGTGGAGCGCCCGGGCGGGGGCGACGACACGCGAGGCTGGGGTCCGCCCTGGCTGCGCGATCCGTCCGGCGCCGAGACCTCGGAGTCGGCGTACTTCCTGTCCGCGAACCGCGGCAAGAAGTCGATCACCGTCGACCTCACCCGGCCCGAGGGGCAGGATCTCGTCCGTCGGCTCGCCGCATGCTCCGACGTGGTCCTCGAGAACTACAAGGTGGGGGCACTCGATCGCTACGGGCTCGGCTACGCCGACCTCTCGGCGTTGAACCCGCGGCTCGTCTACTGCTCCATCACCGGCTTCGGCCAGACCGGCCCGTACCGGCAACGCGCCGGGTACGACTTCCTCATCCAGGGCATGGGCGGCCTCATGAGCCTCACCGGGGAGCCCGACGGCGAGCCCATGAAGGTGGGGGTGGCCGTGCTCGACATCGTCACCGGGATGTACGCCGCCACGGCGGTCCTGGCGGCCCTCGCCCATCGCGAGCGGAGCGGTCGCGGCCAGCACGTGGACCTCGCGCTGCTCGACGTGCAGGTGGCGACCCTCGCCAACCAGGCGCAGAGCTATCTCGTGACCGGGTCCAATCCTCGGCGGCTCGGCAACGCGCATCCCAGCATCGTGCCGTACCAGGCGTTCGCCACCGCGGACGGGCACATCATCCTCGCGGTCGGGAACGACGGCCAGTTCGCGCGCTTCTGCCAGGTGGCCGGGAGGCCCGATCTCGCCGCCGACGAGCGGTTCCGCGCCAACGCCGGCCGCGTGCTCCACCGCGCCGCGCTCGTGCCCGAGCTGGAGCGGGTCCTGGCGATGCGTCCCAGCTCGGACTGGATCGCATCGCTCGAGGCGGCCGGCGTGCCGTGCGGCCCCATCAACGACCTGGGCCAGGTGTTCGAGGATCCGCAGGTGCGCGCCCGGGGCATGCGCCTCGAGGTTCCGCATCCGCTCGCCGGTACCGCCTCGCTGGTCGCCTCACCCATTCGCCTCTCCGGCACGCCGGTCGCGCCGGGTACCGCGCCGCCCACGCTCGGCCAGCACACGCACGAGGTGCTCGCCGAGGTGCTCGGCCTGGACGAGGCGACCCGCGCGTCGCTACGAGAGGTGGGCGTGATCTGATTCGGAAGACCTCCGCCCCCGCGAGGGCACGGCGGCGCCATGCCCTCGGCTCGAGCAGGGAGCTCTCGGGCGGCCGCGCCCGGTTCCCGGTAAGTCAGCGGCGAGCGCGCCGGTTCATCTCGCGGCGCGCGCGGAGGCCGACTTGTCCAGACCATTCCTGGGACGCAGCCTCGCCCTGCTCGGGGCCCTCGCGCTCGCATGCACTCACGCGAGCGGCGCCGGCGCCGCATCCGGTCCGGTCGGGCTCAAGTTCGCGTGGCCCGAAGGGTTTCAGTCGCGCGTCCTGATCGCGCACGAGACGCGCCGGAGCGGTGCCGACCCGACGGGGCTCATCGCTCGCCAGCGGATCGTGACCGAGAAGAGGGGGGACGAGATCTGGGTCTTCACGCGCGACGTGGTCGCTCGCGGCAACCAGCCCGACATCGAGTCCACCGTGAAGATCAACGAGGCCCTGGTGCAGGTCGTCGGGCCCGACGGCAAGTTCCGGCGCGCCGAGGGCCTGGACCAGGCGCTCTCGGCCATCAAGACCACGACCCCCGACGATCGGGAGCGCGCGCGCCAGGCGCTCATCCGCTCGACCGCGTTCGACTGGGAGGTGATGGTGGGCGCGTGGGCGGGCGAGAAGCTCGCACCTGACCGGATGAACCGCAAGCAGGTGAGGGCTTACGTGCCGGACCTTGCCGCGGTCGAGGCGCTGCTCGACGTCGAGTACGGTCTGGAAGCGCGCGTGCCGTGCACGGAAGAGGACGCCGTCCGGCGTTGTGTCGAGCTGTCCTACCGGGCGAGCGTCGCGCCCGAGGACCGGGCCGCGACGGTCGAACGCATCCGGCGGGCCATGACGTCATCGAAGCCGGGCGAGCCGGTACCGGAGGACGTCCACGCCGAGCTCGAGGTGCTCCTCGTCACGGAGCCGGAGACGCTCGTGCCGCACCGGATGACTCAGCGTGAGCACCGGCGACTGCGGCTGGCGCTGCCCAACGGGCGTGTCGTGGAGACGGAAGGACACTCCGACGATACCTACATCTTCTCGGAAGGTGAACGGCGCGCCCCGGAACCGGAGAGCACGCCGAGCGCTCTGTGAGGTGGTCGAGACCGGGCAGGCCCTCGCGAACGCCAAGGGGCGAGCGACGGCGTCGCAGCCGGCACCTCGGTCGCCCAGGCGCTCGCCCGGCCAGGACGGACCTTGTCAGAGGCGCGGGGGCGGGATCATCCCTACGCTACAGGCCATGCGTGTCTCGAACGACAGGTGGGCTCCGCTCGCGACGCAGCTCCGAGCGGACAGCATTCGCGCCACGACCGCGGCCGGCTCGGGGCATCCGACGTCGAGCCTCTCCGCGGCGGACCTCATGGCGGTGTTGCTCCAAGGTCACTTGCGAGCCGACTGGCGACGGACGAGCAGGCTGGGCGACGACCGGCTCATCTTCTCGAAGGGCCACGCCGCCCCGCTCCTGTACGCCATGGCCAAGGCCGCAGGCGCGATCTCGGACGAGGATCTCCTTTCCTTGCGGAAGTTCGGGAGCCGGATCGAGGGGCACCCCGTGCCGAGCCTGCCCTGGGTGGACGTCGCGACGGGCTCGCTCGGGCAGGGACTCGCCGCGGCGGTCGGGATCGCGCTCGCCGCCCGCCTGCTCGGGGGCGAGCTCCGGTGCTGGGTGCTCCTCGGCGACAGCGAGATGGCGGAGGGGAGCGTCTACGAGGCGATGGAGCTGGCTGGCCACTACGGCCTGGCGCGGGTCGTCGCCATCGTGGACATGAACCGGCTGGGCCAGCGCGGGCCGACCATGCTGCAGTGGGACGGCGAGCGGTACGCGGAGCGCGCGCGTGCCTTCGGCTGGAACGCGCTCGTCATCGACGGCCGCGACCGCGCCGCGATCGATCGCGCGTACGCTGACGCCGAGGGGTCCGACCGCCCCGTGTGCATCGTGGCGCGCACGAAGAAGGGCGCGGGCGTCTCCTTCGTCGAGGACAAGGAGGGCTGGCACGGGAAGGCGCTCTCGAAGGACGAGGCGGGGCGCGCGCTCGCGGAGCTCGGCAACCCCACCTGCGATCTCGTCGTCGACATGGCCGGACCGAGCCCCGCGCCAGCCGCGCGCGGGGCTCGGAAGGGAAAGTACGAGCCGCCGCGGTACGAGAGCGGGTCGCGAGTCGCGACGCGCGAGGCGTTCGGAGACGCGCTCCGCGCCCTCGGCGCCGCACGGGACGACGTCGTGGCGCTCGACGGAGAGGTGGGCAACTCCACGTACTCGGAGAGGTTCGGGAAGGCGTACCCCGACCGCTTCTTCGAGATGTACATCGCCGAGCAGCAGCTCGTGTCCGCCGCGGTGGGGATGCAGGTCCTCGGTCTCGTACCCTTCGCATCGACGTTCGCCGCCTTCTTCACGCGCGCCCACGATCAGGTCCGCATGGCGGCGGTGTCGCGCGCGCGGCTCTGCCTCGTGGGCTCGCACGCCGGCGTCTCGATCGGCGAGGACGGACCGTCGCAGATGGCGCTCGAGGACCTGGCGATGATGCGCGCCGTGGCGGGCAGCACCGTCCTCTATCCATCGTGCGCCACCACGGCCGCGGAGCTCGTGCGCGAGATGGCGGACCGGGAGGGAATCTCCTATCTGCGCGTGACCCGCGAGAAGACACCGGTCCTCTACGGCCCCAAGGAGCGGTTCCCCATCGGCGGCAGCAAGGTCCTGCGCCGGTCGAGCTCCGACGTCGCGGCGGTCCTCGCCGCGGGCATCACCCTGCACGAGGCGCTGCGAGCTCACGACGTGCTCGCGGCGAGCGGCATCCCGGTCCGGGTGGTGGACCTGTACTCGGTCAAGCCTATCGACGCCGCGACGGTCGAGGCCTGCGCGCGCGAGTGTGGCGGGCGGCTCGTGGTCGTCGAGGACCACTGGCCGGAGGGCGGGCTCGGGGACGCGGTCTGCGAGGTGTTCGCGGGGCGGACGGCGCCGGCGATCTCGCGGCTCGCGGTCCGCGGGATGCCTGGATCCGGGACGCCACGCCAGCTCCTCGACGCGGCAGGGATCGGCGCGGATGCGATCGTGGAGGCGGTCAGTCGCGCCGTCCCCGAACGAAGGCGCGGCGTCTGACCGCGAGGTCAGCTGCTCAGCGCGGCCTCCCGGCGGCGTCCATCTCCCGGTCGAGGCAGAACGCGGCGCTGATCAGCGCGAGGTGGCTGAAGGCCTGGGGGAAGTTGCCGAGGTGCTCGCCGCGCGGGCCGAGCTCCTCGGAGTAGAGGCCGAGATGGTTGGCATAGCCGAGCACCTTCTCGAAGATGTAGCGCGCCTGATCGACGTCGCCGGCGCGCGCGAGCGCCTCGACGTACCAGAAGGAGCACATGTTGAACGTGCCCTCCTCGCCGAGGAGGCCATCGGGCGCGGCGTCGCGCGGGCGGTAGCGGAACACCAGCGAATCCTCGACGAGATCCTGCTCGATCGCGCGCAGCGTGGAGAGCCAGCGCGGGTCCGTGGGGCTGATGAACTTCATGAGGGGCATGAGCAGCGTCGAGGCGTCGGTGGTCCTCGCCGACTTGTACTGCACGAAGGCGCGCCGCTCCGGCGACCAGAAGTTCTCGAACACGTCCTGGTAGATGGCGTCACGAACCTCGTACCAGCGGGCGAGCGGTGCGGGGAATGACCGCTTCTGCGCGAGCCGGATGGCGCGATCGATCGCCACCCAGCACATGACCCTGGACAGGAGGAACTCCTTGCGCCCGCCGCGCACCTCCCAGATGCCCTCGTCGGGCTCGCGCCAGTGGTCGCAGACGAACTGGATGAGGCGCACGAGGTTGCGCCACAGGTCGTGAGAGATGGGCTCCGCGAACTTGTTGTAGAGGTAGACCGCGTCCATCAGCTCGCCGTAGATGTCGAGCTGCAGCTGAGTATGCGCGGCGTTGCCGATGCGCACGGGCCGCGAGTTCCTGTATCCCGACCAGTGGGGCAGCGTCTCCTCGGGCAGCACGTGGCGCCCGTCGATCCCGTACATGACCTGGAGCGAGCCGTCCGGCCCGAGCTCGCCGCAGCGCGCCTCGACCCATTCCATGAACGCGCGAGCGTCCGTGAATCCGATGCGCTGGGCCGCGTAGAGCGCGAAGGAGGCGTCCCGGATCCAGGTGTACCGGTAGTCCCAGTTGCGGTCGCCACCCAACCGCTCCGGGAGACCCAGCGTGGGTGAGGCGACCATCGAGCCGTGCTCGTTCGAGACGAGGAGCCTGAGCGTCAAGACCGAGCGATTGACGATCTCCCGCCAGCGCCCACGATACGTCAAGCGAGCGACGAAACGCCGCCAGTTGTCGTTGGTCTGCTTGAAGGTCGCGGAGACGTAGTCGGTCGCGCCGCAGGCGGCGGGCTGGCCGGGCGTCGCCTCCTCGAGGATGAACGAGGCGGATTGGCCGGCGCCGAGGCGAAAGCTCGCGACGGCGTCGCCGTTCACGAGGGAGAGCGGCACCTCGCTGCGGAGCAGGAAGGCCACGCGATCCGCTCCCTCGGATGCGAACACCCACTCCCGCTCCGACCGCCGCTCGACGCGGTGCCGAGCGCGGCCGTAGTCGAAGCGCGGCGCGCAGAGCATGCGGAACGAGATCTCTCCTCGGACCGTCTTGACCCGGCGCACCAGCGTCCGCGCGGCGCTCCCCGCGGGCATGAAGTCGGAGACCTCGGCGACGCCCTCCTCGAAGAGGAACCGCGTGAGCAAGATGGCGGAGTCCGGCAGGTAGAGCTGGACCTGGCGGGCGTCGGCGGACTCCGGGGCGAGCTGGAAACGACCGCCTCTCTCCGCGTCGAGCAGCGCCCCGAAGATCGTCGGCGAGTCGAACTGCGGGAAGCACATGAAGTCGATCGAGCCGTCCTTGCCCACGAGGGCGACCGTGTGCGTGTCGCCGACGACGCCGTAGTTCTCGACCGGCTGCTGCTGTTCCATGGATCCCTGGCCGCGCGTGTGAGGGGCACCCGCTGGGAGAGAAGATGCTGCCTTGTGAACGTGCGGCCGGAGAGGGCCAGGTGCAATGAGGGTGAAGAGAGCACCTGGCCGCCAGCGCTCCGCCTCCACGGCGGCACGGCCGGCCGTCCGTCCGTCCGCCGCGACCCAGCGACCGCGGCGCGCCGGCGGGAGATCAGCCTGTCATTTCGCCGGCGCGTCGTTGAAGGCCCGCGCGATCTTCGCGGTCAGCCGGCGAGGAGCGAGCGCCGAGGAGGACGCGAGCAGCCGGTTGCGCCACCCCGGGACGACCACCGTCTGCCCGGCCATGAGGCCCGCGTATCCCGCCTCGGCCACTTCGCGCGCCCCCATCACGTTCCCGGAGCGGAAGAGGCGCGTCCGCTCGAGGCCGGCGCGGTCCTGGAACCGCGTGTGGGTCGGCCCGGGGCAGAGCGCCGTGACCGACACGCCGGTCCCGGCCAGCTCCTCGGCCAGCGCGACCGAGAACGAGAGGACGTACGCCTTGGTCGCGTAGTAAACGGCCATGAAAGGGCCAGGGACGAAGGCGGCGGTCGAGGCGACGTTCAGGATCCTGCCCGAGCCGCGCGCCCGCATGGCGGGGAGCAGCAGCTTCGTGAGGTGCGTCAGCGCCACCACGTTCACTTGCAGCTCCGCCAGCTCTTCGACGACCGGCGTCTCGGCGAACGGACCGTGTGTGCCGAACCCGGCGTTGTTCACCAGCACGTCGATCCCGCCCGCGACCGCGCGCGCGACCACCTCGGCTCCGTCCGGCCTCGCGAGATCCGCCGCGACCACGCGGACGGAGACGCGCTGGGTCGAGACGATCTCATCGGCGAGCGCGCGGAGGCGATCCTCGCTCCGTGCCGTCACGACGAGATCGAACCGGTGCTCGCTCAGGACACGCGCGAGCTCGAGGCCGATCCCGCTGGATGCGCCGGTGACGAGCGCGGTCCCACGCGACTGCTTGTCGTTCTCGGCCATGTTCACCCCGATGAGGCGTGAAGGTCGGACGCGCCACTGCGTCGGCAAGGGGGTAAGCGCGTCGGCGCTCCGTTGCACCACGAAGAGTGACGAAGGATCGAATCCGCGATAGCAGTGGAGACATGACGCGTTCGAAGGCGCTCGTCTCGTGGAGCAGCGGGAAAGACAGCGCCTGGGCTCTCCACGCCGTCCGTGCTCAGGGCGGGATCGAGGTCGTCGGAATCCTGACCACGGTGACGGCGGAGTTCTCCCGGGTCGCGATGCACGCCGTCCGGGAGGTCCTGCTCGACGCGCAGGCCACCGCTCTCGGGGTCCCCTGCAAGAAGGTGAGGCTGCCCTGGCCGTGCTCGAACGAGGTCTACGAGCGCGAGATGAGCGAGGTGCTCCAGTCGGCCAAAGCTGACGGCGTGACGCACGTCGTCTTCGGCGACCTCTTCCTCCAGGACATCCGGGCCTACCGGGAGGCGAAGCTCGCCGGCACCGGGATATCGCCGCTGTTCCCGCTGTGGCAGCGCGACACCCGCGCGCTCGCCCGCGAGATGATCGACGGCGGGCTGCGAGCGACCCTGACCTGCGTGGATCCGAAGAAGCTCGGCCGAGGGTTCGCTGGGCGCTCGTTCGACCGGGCTCTCCTTGGCGACCTCCCTGGCGGCGTGGACCCGTGCGGCGAGAACGGCGAGTTCCACACGTTCGCCTCGGCCGGGCCGATGTTCGAGGCGCCGATCCCGGTCGTCGCCGGCGCCGTCGTGGAGCGCGACGGGTTCGTCTTCGCCGACCTGCTGCCCTCCGCCGTCCGTCAGCCCAGCAGCCCGTCCGCGTAGGCGTACAGCGCGGCGGCGCCGCCGGTGTGCCAGAAGAGGATCGTCTCGTCCTTCCCGAGCACACCCTTGCGGATGAGGTCGATGAGCCCGGCCATGGCGCGGCCGGTGTACACGGGGTCGAGGAGGATGCCCTCGTAGCGTGCCGCCAGCTGGATGGCCTCCCGCTCCGGTTCCCCCATGACCGCGTATCCGGCCCCCAGGTACCCGTCGTAGGCCACGACCTCACCCGGCGAGACGAACGCCTCGAGGCCGAGTCGGCGGCTCGTCCGGGACGCGATCTCCGCCACGCCGGCCTGGACCTCCGCTCGGCTGCTGTCGATGGCGATGGCCGCGATCTGCGGCCTGAACCCGAGCGCCTTGGCGCCCACGCACATCCCGGCCTGCGTCCCGAAGGAGCTGCTGGCGAAGACGATGCGGTCCACGTGGAGCCGGCGCTCCGTCAGCTGGGCGTTCAGCTCCTCGATGGCGGCGACGAAGCCGGGCGCGCCGAACTCGTCCGAGGCGCCCACCGGGATGAGATA
>Ga0318494_10000195_pt1 | contig 18550 bp, 14 predicted proteins | sample GRESIP108b1f24_FD_203293 | JGI IMG/M metagenome (GOLD analysis project Ga0318494, IMG submission 203293) | Tropical soil microbial communities from Luquillo Experimental Forest, Puerto Rico - GRE.SIPMG.108b1f24 | ecosystem: Environmental > Terrestrial > Soil > Tropical forest > Bulk soil... | reverse complement strand
GCTGCTGGTGGAGCGGGGGCTCCGGCTCACGGCCGCTCGGCGCGCCATCGTCGAGGTGGTGCTCGCTCGCGCCGGCCACTTCGCCATCGAGGACCTGGTGGCAGACCTGAGGTCTCGCGGACTTCCGGCCTCGAAGGCAACGGTCTACCGGTCGCTGCCACTGCTGACCGAGGCGGGCATCCTGTCCTCGGCCGTCCTCACGCGCGATGAGCATACGTACGAGCGAGCGGTCGGACGCGAGCACCACGACCACCTCGTCTGCCGCAGGTGCGGGAAGGTCGTCGAGTTCGAGTGCGAGGCGATCGAGGTGCTCCAGCGCGAGGTGGCCGCCCGTTACGGGTTCACCCTCGAGGGCCATGTCCATCAGCTCATCGGCCGGTGCGCCGATTGCCGGGAGAGGCACGACGCATGAGAACGCGTCTCAATGGATGCGAGGTGAGCGCGGTGCGCACCGCCGGCGATGACGCTGCCGGGATCCGCTTCTGCGAGGAATCGGCGGCTCCCTGCTGCCAGGGGGACGAGCTGCGCTGCGGCTGCGGCAGCCTCCTGGCGCGGATCGTGGGGCCGGCGGTCGAGCTCAAGTGCCGCCGCTGCAAGCGCGTCTGGAACATCCCGATCGAGAAGAGTTGACGATTTCGGCACGCCCCCTCCTCTCCCCGGTCCTCTCCCCCGCCGGGGAGAGGGGCGGCGTGCGCTAGGCGGCCTTCGGCCCCGCTCACGCTCCTCGGGCGAGCCGCGCCGCGACCGCGGCCCTCACCTGCTCCGCGTGCGCGAGCCGCGCCTCGACGCGGTGGGCGAGCTCGCGCCGGCCGGCCTCCACCTCGCGCGGCGCGAGCCCGAGGGCGTCGCCGACGACGGCGTCGAGCTCGCGCTGGGCGGGCCGCGCCAGCATCGCCGCGAGGTCGGTCGTGATCGGATCGTGCGCCAGCCCGGCCCGACAGGCCTCGAGCGCGGCGCGGTGCGCGCAGAGCGCCGCCGGGCGCGGGAACGGCGCCGCCGCGAGCACGCCGCAGTCGACGTCGGCGATGGCCTGGTGCCCGGTGAGCTGCCGCGCGGCGCGGTCGATCGCGAGCCGCAGCGGCGTCGACGAGAGCGCCAGCGCCAGGAGCCACGGCTCGAGCCCCGGCTCCGGGAAGAGCGCGTGCCACTTCTTGTCCTCCCACACGCCGGCCGCGTTCAGGACCGCGAACGCGCGCGCCCCCACCTTGGCCGGGTAGAGCACCGGCGCGGGCGCTCGACCCGGGGCGACGAGCCACCAGGGCGAGCGTCCGGCGCAGGTCGGCCGAGCGGCGATCCCGTGCGCCTCGCCCGCGGCGACGTAGGCGCGCGCCGCTGGCCCGGGCTGGACGGGGCGGAACAGGGCGCGGCGCGGCGCGGTGCGCTCCGGCGCGGCGGCCTCGCGCAGCGAGGCGAGGATCGGCTGCGCGTCGCCCGGCGCGAGCTCGACCAGGCCCGCGAGCGCGCTCTCGAACCGGCTGTCGCCCCGCGGCGCGAGGTGGAAGAAGGCGTTGCAGCCCGACTTCATGCCGAACCGGACGCGGCACAGCTGGCCGAGCGCGAGCGCCCCGGGCGCCGCGGCACGGGCGGTGCGCGCGGGCCGCAGCCGGGCGCTGCCGCTGCCGCGGGCCAGCGCCGCGAGCTCCTCCGGCTCGAGCGCCGCGAGCGGCACCGCGGCCTCCGCGGCGGGCCGGCCGGGGTGGCCCTCCGACCAGACCGCCAGCAGGGTGTCGACGGAGGCGGCGAAGCTCCCGGCCGCGCGCGACCGGAGTCGCCAGGCGAAGCCGCCGCGGGCCGCGGCGTCGGCGCGGAGCGGCGCGGCGGAGCGGGCGGTGTCGAGCGCGCGCGGCCAGACGAGCGCGACGTCGGCGGCGCGCCGCAGCGCGACGGCGGCGAAGTGCGCGGAGAGATCGGCCTGCGAGGAGAGCCCGCTCGCTCGCGCCGCCCGCGCCTTGTCCGCGGGGGCGAGCGCCTCGTGCCGCAGGAAGGGCGGGTTCATGACGACGAGGTCGGCCTCCGGCCAGCGGCGGCTCGTCGCGTCGGCGCAGGCGATCTCCGCCCGCGCGCCGACGAGCCCGAGCCGCGCCTCGGCGGCGGCCGCGGCGAGCGGCGCCACGTCGAGACCGGTCAGGCGCAGCTCGGCGCCGCAGCGGCGAGCGGCCTGGAGCGCCGCCACGAGGAGCGCACCGCCGCCGCAGGCCGGGTCGAGGATCCGGGCGCCATCGAGGGCTCTCCGGAGCGGCGCCGTCGCGCGCCTCGCTCCGAGCAGCGCCAGGAGCGCCTCGTCCTCGGGGCAGCCGCGCCGCGCCGCGAGGCGCGCCAGCCCGAGCGCCGCCAGGAGCCGCGCCTCGGCACCGCCGGTGAAGACCGCGCCCCGGGCGCCGTCGAGCGCGCCGTGCGCGATCGCCTCGAGGATGCGGCCGTCGATCCGCGCCGGCGCAGGGTCGAGCTCGGTGCCCACCTCGAAGCGCGCCAGTGGGCCACCGGAACGGCCCGAGAGCCGGCGCGCGGCGGCGGCGAGGCGCGCCTCGGGCGCGAGGGGCTCGAGCGCCTCCAGGGCGCGTTCGACGGCCGTCACGCCGCCATCCTACAGCGACCCGCCAACGGCTCGGATGTCCCACGGCTCAAGCCAGGTGAGCTCCGCTGTGAGCCGGACGCCGCGCCACCGCGACCTTGCCGCTCGGCACCAGCGCGAGGAGCAGGACGACGACGCCCGACGCGAGCTCGTTCGCGGTCACGGTGCGCGAGCTCCACGCCAGCGCGTCGCTGGCCGCGAGGAGCCACAGCGCGGGAGCCGCCAGCGCCAGCCGCAGCAGCGGCCACTCCAGCGCGGCCAGCGTCCCGATGCAGAGCAGGAGCCCGAGCGCGACGTCGTGCAGCACCGCCGTGACGGTCGGATAACCGAGGATGAGCGGCGCGAGCATGAGCCAGCAGCCCACGGCGAAGGTGGCCCAGCGCGCGCGCATCGATCCCACGGTGAGCCCGCGGGAGAGGGCGGTCAAGGCAGGACGGAGCCGCCCCCCGCCGGGACGTCCGTGCGAAACGGGGAGAAGCCAGCGCCCCCGCGCTGGAGGGCCCGGACGAGTCGGCTCGCTCGCCTTCGGCCGCCCGGTATGATCCCGAAGGGACGCCGAAAACTGGCCCTGTCAGAGGAGGTGGCTAGCATGCCCCAATCCGGTCGACGTTCGGCCGCGACGCAACCACGGACGCACATGACGACATCGGACGAGCGGGTGGCAGCGGAGATGGGCCGCGCGCTCATGGCCCTGTACCGGGCCGGGATGCAGGTTCGGGTCTGGCCCGATGCCCTCTCGGGCCGGGCAGGGGCCCGAATCGTGGCCGGCCCGAGCGCCCGTCGCCGGCGCGCCGCCGCGCCGCGCTCGGCGACCGGCGAGGGCGACTCGCCGCTGTCGGCGCTGTACGCGGCGGTCGAGCGGATGAACACGCGCGCAGGCGCGATCGTCGTCCAGCTCGACTAACGCCGCGGTTCACCCGCTAGGCGAACAGCCCATCGAGCCTTCGCTCGATGTCCTCCTGCACCTGCTTCTTCATGGAGCCGGGCACGAGCATCGGGAAATGCAGGTCGATGACCACGTGGCCGTCGCCGGCGACGTAGAGCCCCGAGATCCCCATCTTCGAGACCTTCCCGGTCTTCCCGTCGGGATTCCTCTCGTACTTGAGCCCCATCTTGGCGGTCAGGCGCTCCATGACCTGATCGACCTTCTCGAAGATCTGCTGGGCGTTCTTGCCCGGGTACTCTCGCTTGATCTGCGGCATTCCTGGGTGACCTCCGACTTCACACGTAGAGAGTTGGATCCGGAACCCCGGCCTCCGCAAAGCCCTTCCTCCGGAGCTCGCAGGCATCGCAGCGGCCGCAGGCGCGGCCGCGGACGGGGTCGTAGCACGAAAGGGTGAGCCGGTAGGGCACGCCGAGGGACGTCCCGAGGCGGATGATCCCGGCCTTGGTGAGGCGCAGCAGGGGGGCGCGGATGTGGAGCGGCCGCCCCTCGACCCCGGCCTTGGTCGCGACCCGCGCCAGCCGCTCGAAGGCGCGGATGAACGCGGGCCGGCAGTCGGGGTAGCCGGAGTAATCGATGGCGTTCACGCCGACGTAGATGTCGCTCGCGCCGAGCGTCTCGGCGTGCGCGAGCGCGAGCGCGAGGAGGACCGTGTTGCGCGCCGGCACGTACGTGACCGGGATGCCGCTCGCCATGGCGCGCGCCGGCCGGTCCTTCGGGACCGCCACGCCCGCGTCGGTCAGCGCCGACCCGCCGAAGGTCGACAGGTCCACCCGCACCACCCGGTGATCGGCCGCTCCCATGGCGCGCGCCACCCGGCGCGCCCGGTCGAGCTCGGTGCGGTGGCGCTGGCCGTAGTTCACCGACAGCGCATGCGCGTCGAAGCCATCGCGCCGCGCCAAGGCCAGGCACGTGCTCGAGTCGAGCCCGCCGGAGAGGAGGACCACCGCGCGCGGAGCGGTGCGCTTCTGCTTCGCCATGCGGCGCATCCTCCACGAAGCGCCACGCTGCGGCAAGCGCGCGCTCACCGCGTGCCGGTGAGCTGCCAGCGCGCGGTGCAGGGGACTCCGCAGGTGGTCCCGCCGTCCGGCTCGCACCCGGTGCCGCCGTCCGCCGGCGCGAGCGCGTCGCTCAGCTCGCCCGAGAAGCCGGCCGCTCCACCGTCCGCCCGGAGCACGTCCCCCACCAGCGTCTCGGTGACGGTGAGCGGGCACCCGCAGGCGTCGAGCGTGACCGCCACCGGGTTCGCCGCCAGCGTGAGGTGGTCGCCCGTGAGCTGCCCCGCGAGCGGCGTGGCCTCGGCACGGTCGGGACACAGGTACGCGACGCCGGACGAGTCGTAGGCGATCGTTCCGGTGAAGGAGATGCCGCCGTCCGGCACCGCTTCGCAAGTCCCGCCGTCGGTGTCGAGCGTGCCGACGAACTTGAGGGTCGCGACGGCGGTGCCGGGGCAGGCGGCGGGGCGCGCCGTCGATTCGCAGCCGGCGAGCGCGGCCATGGCCACCAGGGCGAGGAGCAGGGCGGGTCGGCAGCTCATGGAGTCAGGTCCTCTCGGCGCGGAGATCGAGCCAGGTGTCGGAGAGCGCGAACGAGGCCAGATCGCGCACGTCGCCGTGAGCGAGGGCGTCGGCCCGGGCGCGCTCGCGCAGCGGGCGCTCGCTCGCGACGAGCGCCGCGAGGGCGGCGCCGGGAGCGCCGGCGTGGAGCAGCGCCAGCCTCGAGGCGGTGCGCCGCGCCGCGGCGGCCAGCCGGGGCTGAGGCGTCGTGGCGAGCTCGGACGCGGCGGCGGCGCCGAGCGCCGCGGCCTCGTCCCGCACGCCGACCGGGACGTCGCGGGCGAGCGCGCCGAGGAGCGCTTCGGCCCGGGCGGGAGGCAGCGCGGGGCGCGCGACCGCACCGCCCGCGAAGCGGCAGGCCAGCTCGCACAGCGAGGCGCGCGCCTCCGGCCCGAGGCGGCCGGCGACGGCCCAGCCCAGGTCGACGAGCGCGAGGCCGCGGGCGAGCAGGAAACGCGCAGCCGGGGCGGGCGCGCGGGCGAGTCCGCCCCCAAGCACGAGCGAGGGAGGGCGCGTGTTCTCGAGCTCGACCTCGAAGCCATCGCCGGCGCGCAGGTACGCGGCGCAGTTGCGGGAGTCGAGCGCGCGGCGCGCGCCGGTGAGCAACGCCATGAGCTGCGGTCCGCGCGCCGGGCTGAGAGCCTGTAAAGAAATCCCCTCCCATCGCCGAGTCGAGCGATCCGCGTCGCATCGCTTCGTTGCTCCTCCCTCACATAGCCCGTGGCTATGCTCGGTCGTCGCGCCTCGCGCTGCTCGCGTCTCGCTCGCCTGGCTCGGTCCGGGGATTCCTTCACAGGCCCTGAGCGCGTCGCCGGCGCTCACGCCCCGGTGGGCGAGATCGCCCTGATAGAGCGCCTCGAGCGCCGGGGCGAGCAGCGCCAGGAGGCGCGGCAACGCCCCTCGCGAGAACGGGTGTGCCGCCGTGGCGCGCAGCGCCGGCGTCGTGTCGCGCGGCGCCGCATCCTCGTCGGGCCGTTCGCCGCCCGCGGCGAACGCCGCGAGTGAGCCGGCAGTGCGGGCGAGCAGCTCCAGCCGGCGGCGCTCGGCGGAGCCGCTCCACGGCGCGGCGGAGGCGGCGTGCTTCGCGAGGACCTCCAGCACCGCCGGGTCGAGCGGCGCGGCCCGAGCGCGAGCCAGAGCCTCGGCGAGCGCGGGTGGGATGGAGGTGGGGGGCTCGGTCGCGGTCGGGGTCGCGATTGCCGTCGCCCTTCGACTTCGCGCCGCATTCGCGGCGCTACGCTCAGGGCGAACGGAGAGGTTCGCGGTCGCGGTCGAGGAACCGGCCCCTCTCCCCGGCCCTCTCCCCGCTTCGCGGGGCGAGGGAGACGAAACACGCGGTGCGCACGGCGAGAGTGGGGGGAGGCCTTCGCGTCCCGAACCCTCTCCCCCACCGGGGGAGAGGGCAGGGAGAGGGGGCACGTCCCGCAGCCGCTCCAGTGCCCTCTCCGCCCGCGCGTGCTCGCCCATCTCCTCACAAGTCTTCGCGAGCGCGCGCAGCGACTCGGGCGAGCGCGCGAGCCTGAGCGCGTGGTCGAGGTGCAGCCTCGCGGCCGGTGGATCTGCCGCGAGGAGCGCTCCCAGGCGTGTGTGCGCGGCCGCCTTCTCATCCGCGTCCGGAGCGTAGGCGGCGAGCCGCCTGCAGGCGCGGAGCAGCGCGTCGCGGTCCTGGCGGCGCTCGCCCAGCTCGACCAGGGTCCGCAGCGCCGGGAGGTGGTCGCGCTGGAGCCGGAGCGCGACCTCCGCCGCGCTTGCCTGCGCCGTGGGGTCGCCCCTCGGACCGAGCCGGAAGCAGGCCTCGGCGGAAGCGAGCGCCGCGCTCTCCTCTCCGCGGCAGGCGGCGGCCTCGGCGGCCGCGGCGAGAGCCTGCGAGGCGGGCCCGGGCTCCCGGCGCGCGGCGCACACCTCCGCGAGGTCGGCGAGGGCCCCTGGCGCGCCCTCCTGGTCGAGGAGGAGGCCGGAATCGGAAAGGACCGGCGCGGCCGCGCCGCGATCCCACACCAGCCGCAAGAGGCCGGGCTCGACGTCGGCCCTCGCCAGCCGGACCGCCGCGGCGCGCGGCAGCGCGAAGCCGCTGGCCGGGAGCGCGCGCCGCAAGAGCAGCGGCAGCGGATCGAGCCGCAGCTTGGCGTCGTCAGGGTCCGCGACGGCGAGCGGACGGAGCGCGCGCGCGACGAGCGCCGGGAGCGCGGCGGCGGGGATGGACGAGGGGGCGTAGATGCGCGGCGAGTACAGGCGCAGGGCGACGCCCGCCCCGGCCTCGGGCGCGATCAGGGCCGCCTTGAACGTGAACGGCGCGCCGTCGGCCAGCGCGCCGGTCCCCTCGAGGAAGCCGGCCCTCGCGGCGAGGTCGAGGCACGCGAGGCCGCTCGCGGTGAGCGCGAGCGGCGCCACGAACGCGCGGAGTGCCTCGGAGGTGACGGAGAGCTCGACGTGGTCGAGCTCGCAGGTGCGGCCGTGGAACTGCGCGGCACCCGCGGCGACGTCGAAGGGGAGGCGGACCCCCGGCACCTCCATCGAGAGCGCGACGAGGTCGATCCCCGGCGCGAGCGCGACCGGTGCGAGCGCGACGTAGACCGCGCCGCGCTCGAGGCGCAGCTCCGGCCCGCCGCGGTGCGGCTGGGCGACGCTCGTGATGGGCGGGTCCGCCATCGGGCGGACATCCTAGCGGACGAGCAGCCGCGGGGACGAGCGCCAGCGTTGCGGTCGCGGATGCAGTCGCGGTCGCCCTTCGACTACGCGCCGCCTGCGGCGGCGCTACGCTCGGGGCGAACGGGAGGTTCGTGCCTGCGGCGGCGCCACGCTAAGGCCGACGGGACGGTTCCCCTTCAGCGCTGCCCGCCGCTCGCCTGCTGCTGGGCTACCTCGGCCGCGCCGCGCCGGTAGACGTAGAAGGTGCGCCGGCCCTGGAACTCGTCGTCCTCGCGCGCGAACACGGTCACCACGTTGTTCCCTGGCTTGAGCGGGACGTCGGCGGCGAAGTCCATGCGGTTCGAGGCGCCCGACTCCGGGACCACCTTGAAGAACACCTTCTGCTCGTTCGCGAAGATGAAGACGTCGCGCAGCTTGTTGTGCAGCCCGGCCGCCCCCGGCGGCACCGAGGCGGTGCCCGTGAGGTGCAGCTTCTCGGTCGTCACGACCGGCGCGCCGGCTTCCGATCCGGGGTTGAGCGCGATGCGCGGCGGCTCGCGCTGGAACACCTCCGCCGCCGCGGCCGCGGCGCCGGCCTTGGCCGCCGGCGCCGGCTCCACGTCGTGGGCGTGCGCGAAGGCGCTGCGGCCCTTCTGCCACTCGACCTTGTAGAACTCGCCCACCTTGCCCGTGACCGGCAGGAGCGCTCCCTTCTTCGCGAGCGCGATGGGGGGCACCGACGCCGAGGCGCCGCTGCGGAGCGTCGCCTGGGGGGCGGTGACGCGCACCGCGCCGCCGGCCGGGACGCGCCCCTTGCCCTCGGCCGCCACCGGGATCTCGAGCCGCTCGGACACGTACTCGTCGAGCTTCTCGTCCACGATCATGAGGCGCAGCGGCATGGTGTCGGGCTTGAGGCCCCGCTTCACCTCGAGCTCCAGCAGCGCGCTCTTCACCTCGCCCGGCGCGAGCTGGCCCACCACGACCCGGCCCTTCTTGATGAACACCTTCTCGTCGCCGAGGTTCTTCAGCGAGACGTAGGTCTTGTCACCCGACGGACCCTTGCCGTCGTTCTTCACGTCCACCCGCAGCGTGACCTCCTCGCCGCGCTGGACGAGCCCGTCGCCGTTGCCGGCCGCGTCGTCCTCGATCTGCGTGGAGAAGGCGAAGGCCGGCTTCGGGTTCTCGACGACGTCGACCGCGGTGAGGGCGTCGGGCGGCGCGCGCCCGCCGTCGTCCTCGAAGTGGAGCTTCACCTCGTCGTGCCGGCTGTCGAGCCCCTTGGGCAGCTTCACCGGGACCGTCCAGCTCCGCTTCTCGCCTGGCTTCACGAGGCCGAACACGAACTCGCGCCGGTCGAGCAGCGGCCACTTCTCGACGTTGCTCCAGGCGCGGAGCCGCCGGAGGGCGCCGTCGCCCTTGTTCTCCACCGTCACCGTCCAGGGCAGCGTTTCGCCGGCGACGATGGGCTTCCCCGGGGGCGGCGAGACCGTCACCACCGGACGCGCGACGCCCTGGACCGGCCCGGCGGTCCAGTCGACCCCGAGGGCGGCCAGCCTCTGCACCAGGCGGGCGTCCTCCTCGGCGCGGCGCTCCGCGACGAACCCCTTGGCCGCCTCGAGCAGGCGCGGCCGGTCCGCGAACGGAGCGCGGGCGAGCAGGTCGCGGGCGAACCGGATCTGGTAGTCCTCCTTCAGCTCGTCCGGGTTCGCGTCGAGGTCCTCGTCCTCCTGCTGCTCCGGGGTGAGCTCCTCGATGCCCGATTCGCCGTGGGCGCGGGCGGCCGCCTCCCGCTTCTCGTCCGCCTTCATGGCCTTGGCGAGCTGGTCCTCGTTCTCGTCGAGCAGGTAGCGCAGCTCGAGCGCCGCCTTCTCGGCGCTGGCCCGCCGCTCCTCCGCCCGCTTCTGCGCCTCCGACTGCGAGGCGGTGGCCTCGGAGGGGTTCGCGAAGTGCTTGTCGAGATCGACCTCGCCCATCGAGCGCGGCGGGGCGAAGTAGTTGACCGCGTCCTTGAGCGCGCGGCCGGGGAGGAGCGCCACGTCGGGCGCCACGCCGACCTCCTGGATGGAGAGGTCGCCCGGCGTGAGGTACTGCGCGATGGTGAGCTTGAGCGCGGACTCCTCGCTGGGCTTGGCCGGATCCGAGAAGTCGTACAGCACCTGCACCGAGCCCTTGCCGAAGGTCTGCCGGCCGATGACGAGCGCGCGGTTGTTGTTCTTGAGCGCGCCGGCCACGATCTCGCTCGCCGAGGCGGAGCTGTTGTTGACGATGACGACGAGCGGCAGCCCGGTCATGTCGTCGCGGTCCGCGTGCGCCTCCTTCACCTCGTGCATGCGCATGCCGTCGCCGACGGTCTTGACGATGACGCCCTCGGAGAGGAAGAGGTCGGAGACGCTGATGGCCTGCTCGAGCAGGCCGCCGGGGTTCCCACGCAGGTCGAGGACGAGGCCCTTGAGCTGGCCGCCCGCCTGCGAGCGCTGCTGGGCGATGGCGGTCTGGAGGTCGCGGGTGGTGTTGGCCGAGAACTGCGACAGCTTCACGTAGCCGACGCCGTTCGCGAGGAGCTTCGCCTGCGGCACCGTCTCGACGCTGATCACCTCGCGCGCGAGGTCGAACCGGCGCGCGTCGGGCCAGGCCGGCCGCCGCACCGTGATGGCGACGTGGCTCGAGGGCTTGCCGCGGAGGCGGTCGACCGCGTCCTGCAGGTCCATGTTGACCGTCGACTGCTCGCCGATCTTGGTGATGACGTCCTTGGGCTTGATGCCCGCCTTCTGCGCCGGCGTGTTCTTGAGCACGCGCACCACGGTCAGGTTCCCGTCGCGCATGGCGATGACGAACCCGAGCCCGCCGAACTCGCCCTTCGTCTGCAGCCGCATCTCGCGGAACATCTTCGGCTCGAGCAGCAGGGAGTGCGGGTCGAGCGTGGAGAGCATGCCGTTCGTCGCGGCGTACTCGATCTCGCGCAGGTTCTTGTGGGCGACGAGGTTCTGCTGGATGAAGCTGACCGCCTCGCCCATGACCGCCCGCACCTTGTAGATGCTGTCGACGCCGCCGAGGTCGAGGGGGCGGCTCGCGGCGCCGACGGTGAGGGTGAGCTTCCCGCTCTTCGCGTCGCCTTCGACCATGACCTCGGCCACGGTCTTCTCGATCATGTCGAGGGCGCCCACCACCATCGCCTTCGGGTCGATGCGCTTCGGGTCGACGTAGTTCTCCGCGACGTAGTGGATGGCGCGCGAGAACACCGGCAGCTGATCGAGCGGGTAGTCGGGATCGTCGTCCTGGGCGCCCGAGCCTTGCGCGGCCAGGGCCGCCGCCTGGTGCGGGTCGCGCGCGGCCACGCGCACCGGCCCGCGCGGCTCGGCGCTCGCCCGACTGTAGGCGAAGTAGCCGATCCCGCTGCTCGCGGCGAGCGCGACGGCGAGGGACGCCAGGATGCGGGCAGGACGGTTCATGGAGAGGGCCGTGGGCTGAGGGCTGCGGAGGTGGACGGACCGCGACCGATCGAGCATAGGGTGGGGAGGGGGGCGGCGCAAGGCGAGGCACCGACCGTGTGGCGCCGTGCGTGACGTACCGATACAAGGCGGCCATGTCGCTCGACCCACAGACGTCCGAAAGTCCCCCCGCGCGCGGCGTCGGCGATCTCATCAGCTGGTTCCGCGCCCGCGAGCGGCCGCCCTCGGAGTGGAAGGTGGGTCTCGAGCACGAGAAGGTCGCCCTGGTGACCGGAACCGTCGAGCCCGTCCCCTACGACGGACCGCGCGGTATCGCCGCCTTGCTCCGCGGGTTCGAGCGATTCGACTACACGCGGGTCGAGGACGAGGGGCACGTCATCGCGGCACAGAAGCAAGGACTCACCGTCTCCATCGAGCCGGGCGGCCAGCTCGAGCTCTCCGGGCGTCCCTTCCAGGACGTCCACGTCGTGGCCGAGGAGCTCGATCGGCACCTCGCGAAGTGCCGGGTCCTCGGCGACGAGCTGGGCGTCGAGATGCTCGCGGTCGGGTACCGGCCGTGGGGCTCGCCCACCACCGCGCGCTGGGTGCCGAAGTCGCGCTACCTCGTCATGCGACCGTTCCTCGCCGCGCGCGGGCGCCGCGGGGAGGACATGATGTCGATGACCGCCTCGGCTCAGGCTTCGTTCGATTTCGGCTCCGAGCGCGACATGGCCGAAAAGCTCCGGGTCGCGCTGGCAGTACAACCCGTGGTGGTGGCGCTCTATGCCAACTCACCCATCGTCGATGGCGCGCCGTGCGGCTGGAAGAGCTTCCGGGCGGCGGTGTGGGACGACGTGGATCCGGCCCGCTCCGGCCTGCTCCCGTTCGCCTTCGAGCCGGACTTCATGGAGGACGCCTACCGCCGGTACGTGGAGTGGGCGCTCGACGTACCGATGATCTTCCTCCGCCGCGACGGCCGTTACCTCGACCCCGGCGGCGCCACGTTCCGGGCCTTCCTGGCGGGTGGGCTGCACGGCACGCGCGCCACCCTCTCGGACTGGGAGGACCACCTCAGCACGCTCTTCCCGGAGGTGCGGGTGAAGGGCGTCGTCGAGGTGCGCGGCGCCGACTCCTGCGACGCCGCCATGACGAAGGGCCTGTGCGCCTTCTGGAAGGGCCTCCTCTACGACCGCACCGCGCGGGCCGACGCCTTCTCGCTCGTGAACGCGCTCTCGATCGAGGAGCGGCGCGCCCTCGGCCTCGCCGCAGGCCGCCAGGGGCTCGAGGCGCGGCTCCCCAACGGGCGCACCCTGGCCGGGCTGGCGAGCGACCTCGTCGAGATCTCGGCGGAGGGGCTGTGCCGGCAGAAGTGCTGCGGCCAGCAGGGCCAGGACGAGCGGCTCTTCCTCGATCCCCTGCGCGCCAGGGCCGCTTCCGGCCGCTCGCCGGCCGACGACGCGCTGGCCGCCTTCGAGGGGGGCGGCGCGCGCGCACTGACCGCGCACCTGCGCATCGCCTGAGGACGCTGCCTGTTGTAGGCCGGGCCTCGTCCCCCGTCGCCTGTCGTAGGGCGGGGGCTTGTCCCCCGCCGCCTGCCCTCAGTGTTCGTGCGTGACGAACCTGAGCCCCCACATGAGCAGCACACCCACGAGCAGGGCGATCGAGAGCTTGAGCTTCGACTCTCCGCGGCGGTGGAGGTCGGGGAGGATGTCCGACAGCGCCAGGTGCAGGAAGGTGCCGGAGCTCGCGGCCAGCGCGAACGCGGTGAAGCGCTCCGTGTGGAGGAGGTCGCGCAGGAGGAGGTAGAGCGCGGCGCCGAGCGGCACCGTGAGGGAGAACGCGGCGTTCATCACGAGCGCGCGCCGCCGCGAGTAACCCTCGGCGCGGAGGATGGCGGACAGCGAGAAGGACGAGGGCACCTTGTGCGCCAGGATGGCGAGGAACACGAGGAAGCCCAGGGCCCGCTCGGTCGAGGCGGCGCCGAGCGCGAACCCGTCGATCATGGTGTGCAGCGAGAGGCCGACGAAGGCGGCCAGGCCGACCGTGTGCACCGTGCAGCCGGTGCCCTCGCACGGCTCACCCTGCCCGTGGACGTGCGGGTGAGGCACCGTCAGGGGCGCGGCCTCTCCGGCGGCGAGCTCGAGCGCGGCGGGTCCGGGCTCGGCGCAGACGTGCACCAGCACGAACCGCTCGAGCAGGAAGAGGAAGAGGAACCCGAGCAGCACGAACGGCACCGAGGACATGCCGGCGCTCTCCACCGCCTCGGGCAGCATGTGGAAGAAGGCCGCGCCGAGCATGACGCCCGCCGAGAACGAGAGGAAGGCGTCGTTGCGCCTGACGCTCCCCATGAGCGGGAGCGCGCCGCCGGCGAGCGCCGCCACCAGGATCGCGGTGGCGTAGAAGGTGAGGAGCGTGACCTGGTTCACCTTCCCAGCTCCTCGGCTCCGCCGTCGGCGGGGTGCGCCACCGGCGCGAACGCCTCGCCGTCCTCGGGGAAGTGCAGGTCGATGAGGCGCCGCACGTCCTCCGCGGTCTCCAACCGGTCGGCGTCGCGCCGGAAGTGGATGCCGCCGCGCCGGCCGCGCGTGTACCAGAGGAGGTGCTTGCGCAGCTCCCGGAGCGCGTGGCGCTCCGCCGCGTCGGCCGGCTCGTCCGGCTGCTGGCGCCGGCGGTGCTCGACCTGGAGCGCGACGTGGCGCAGCACGACCTCCGCCCACTCGCCGCGCGTCGGCGGCGGCGGCGCCGCCGCGCCGCGCTCGGCCGCGGCGAGCTCGCGGAAGATCCACGGGTTCCCGCAGGCGCCGCGCGCCACCAGCACCGCGTCGCAGCCGGTCTCGGCGCGCATGCGCAGCGCGTCCTGCGCCGTCCACACGTCGCCCGAGCCGAGCACCGGGATGGAGACGGCCCGCTTTACCGCCGCCACGAACTCCCAGCGCGCCTTGCCCGCGTAGCCCTGGGCGCGGGTCCGGCCGTGCAGCGCCACGGCGCTCGCGCCGCCCGCCTCGGCCGCGCGCGCCACCTCCACGCAGTTGAGGTGGGCGTCGTCCCAGCCGGCGCGGATCTTGACGGAGACCGGGACGCCGCCCGCCGCGCGCACCGCGCGCACGGCCGCCTCCACGGCGGAGGGATCGCGGGCGAGGGCGGCGCCGGCGCCGGTGCCGCACACCTTCTTCACCGGACAGGCCATGTTGATGTCGACGAGGCCCGCCCCGTGCTGGACCGCCGCCGCCGCGCCGCGCGCCAGCGCCTCGGGCTCCGACGCGAAGATCTGCACGGCGAACGGCACCTCCTCCGGATCGCGATCGAGGTAGGACAACGTCTGGCGGGTCTCGTGGAGGAGCCCGTGCGCCGAGACCATCTCCGTGTAAGCGAAGGCCGCGCCCATGTCGCGGCAGATCTTCCGGAAGGGCCGGTCGGAGACGCCGGCGAGCGGCGCGAGGAAGAAGCGCCCAGCGAAGCGGTGGGGGCCGATGAGCACGTGGTTCCCCTCGCGCGCGGGAGGGCGCGCTCGGGGCGCGTTCGTGTTAAGCGGTGGCGGGATCATGCGCAAGGTCTCACGGGCGATGGCGGCGCTGGCCGCGGTGGCGGCGTTCGGCCTCGCCACCCCGTCCGCCGCCCGGTCGGCCGGGGCGCGTTCGTACCCCGATCACGTCACGCTCGTCTACACGGCGGACGTGTTCGGGACACTCGAGCCGTGCGGCTGCAGCAGGGACCAGCGCGGCGGGCTCGCCCGCATGGCGACCGCGCTGGCGCGGATCCGGGCCGAGGGGCAGCCCGTCTTCTTCGTGACCGGCGGCGACGTGCTGTTCGAGGCGCCGCCCGCGGGCGACCTCGCCGACCAGCAGCAGCTCGCCGCGCGGACCACGGCGCGCGCCCTCGCCGCGATGGGGCTCGACGCCTTCGCGCCGGGCGAGCGCGACCTCGTCCTCGGCGCCTGGTTCCCGCGCGAGCTCGGGCTGCCCGCCGGGGAGCGCTTCACGCTGCGCGCCGGCGGCCGCGGCCGGCCGCTCGTGGCGCTCGGCCCGCGTGGCGCGGTGCCGGCCGCGCCGATCCGCGTCGGGCTCGTCCACGCCGGCGGCACGCGCGCCGCCGCGGCGCGGGCGGAGGAGGCCAGGCGGGAGGGGCTCGCCCTGCTGCTCGCCTCGCACCGCGACGAGGTCCTCGAGGACGACGTGAACCGGGTGGTTCTGGACGCGGCGGTGCCGGTCGTGCAGGTGCAGGGGCGAGGGCAGTCGCTGGCGCGCGTCGACCTCTACCTGCGGGGCGACCTCGCCCGCGGCTTCGCCGCCGTGCCGGCCGCGTCGCTCCGCGAGGAGGAGCTGGAGCTGATCCAGGCCCGGATGGCCGCCTACGGCCGCCGCCGCGCGGGCGCGCTCGCCTCCGGCGAGGCGGAGCTGGCGCGCGCCCTCGACGCCAAGCTGACCGAGCTGGCGCAGCGGGCTCGGACGCTGCGAGCGGCCCCCGTCCCCAAGCCGCCGAGGGATCGCCCTTCGCTGGTGGTGACGTTCCTCCCGCTCGGGGAGAACGTCCCCCAGGACCGCGCCGTGCGCGCGCTGCTCGACGCCCACCACGCCGAGGTGGCGCGCCGGAACCTCGCCCGGGCGCGCGCCGCGCCGCGCCCGTGCCCCGCTCCACGCGAGGGCGCGGCGGCGTACGTGGGAACCGACGAGGCGCCGAGCGGCGGGGTCTCGTCGTGCAAGGGCTGTCACCCGGAGTCGGTCGCGCACTGGCAGACCACGCGGCACGCGCGCGCGTGGGCGACGCTGGTGCGGGTGGGCCGCCAGAGCGACCTCGCCTGCGTGGGTTGCCACGTCACGGGCTGGCGCGAGCCCGGCGGCGCGTGCGATATCGGCGCGGTCGAGGGTCGGCGCGACGTGCAGTGCGAGGCGTGCCACGGGCCGGCGAGCCTGCACGCGCTCGATCCTCCTGGTCACATCACGCGCGCGCCGGGTGAGGCTCGCTGCCTGGGTTGCCACACACCCGAGCACTCGACGGGCTTCGAGCTGCAGAGCTACCTCAAGGGCGTGATCGGCCCCGGGCACGGCGACGGGCTCCGCGGCCAAAGCGGGCGTCCCTGATCCGGGGGGCAAGCGAGCAGGCGGGCGGTCTGACGGCTGATTTCCCTTCGGGCGGCCTTGCCATTACCATTGAGGCCCCAACGAGGCTACTGGCCGGCCGAGGCCTCGAGAAGCAGCCAAGGAAGCGAATGATCCGGACGAAGATGCTGCTCTTGTGCGCGCTCGCCGCCCTGCTGGGCGGCGCCGCCTCCGCCGACGACAGCATCCCCGCTCCGGCCGAGGGCGCGGGACCGGCCGCCGCACCCGCACCGAAGGAGTCGAGCCCCGTCGTCGTCGCGGCCCAGGGTGACCTCGCCGCCGCGAAGCCGGCCGGAGACGAGAGCGCCGACGAGGCCGACGCGTCGGCTCCGGACGAGCCCGTCATCCAGCAAGAGGTCCAGGCCGAGTCCGCCGAGCTGGAGCAGGTGCGCGCCGCCGAGGAGAAGGCGCGCGTCTCGGAGCAGGTCCCGGCAGAGGACGCCGCCGCGCGCGCCGCCTCTCGGCTCGGCCTCGAGTCACCGCTCCGCCAGCGCCTTCGCGAGGCGTTCGGGCGCGAGAGCGGCGCCGGGCCGGAGTCGACCGGCCGGATCGCCGGACTGCCCGAGATCGATCACGATCTGCGCCACCTGCAGGCCGAGTACGACATCCCGATCGAGGTGAACGAGCAGGTCATCGCCTACGTCCGGTTCTTCCAGACGCCGCTCGTCCGCAAGCACTTCGTGAAGTGGCTCGGTCGCTCCTACCGCTACATCCCGGCCTTCCGTCGCATCCTGCGCGACGAGGGGCTACCCGAGGACACGGTCTTCCTGGCGATGATCGAGAGCGGGTTCGGGAATCTCGCGACGAGCCGCGCCAAGGCGGTCGGACCCTGGCAGTTCATCCCGGCCACCGGCAAGCGCATGGGGCTCCGGCAGGACTTCTGGGTCGACGAGCGACGCGATCCGGAGAAGGCCGCCCGCGCCGCCGCGAAGTATCTGAAGGAGCTCTACAAGCAGACCGGCGACTGGCGGCTGGCGTGGGCCGGGTACAACGCCGGCGTCGGCAAGATCTTCAAGGCGCGCGCGAAGGGGCAGACCGACTTCTGGGCGATGGCGCGCGGTCGCGTGCTCAAGGCCGAGACGAAGGGCTACGTCCCGAAGCTCATGGCCGCCGCGATCGTCACCAAGCACCACGAGGCGTTCGGCTTCTCGAAGGAGGAGATCGAGGCCGAGGCTTGGCAGGACTACGACGAGGTGACGGTCCCGACCGCGACGCCGCTCGCCGCGCTGGCCCAGGCGGCCGAGCTGTCGGAGAAGGCGCTGCTCGAGCTCAACCCGGAGCTGCGCCGCACCTGCACCCCGCCGCGCGGGTACGCCATCAAGCTGCCGCGTGGCCAGCAGGAAGTCTTCGCCCGGAACTGGCCAGGCGTGTCGGAGACCGTCGGCAAGCTCGCGTTCGCCCAGCACCGCGTCGGCCGCGGAGAGTCGCTCAAGGCGATCGCGACGGCGTACCACGTCGACCAAGCGGCGATCGTGCGCGTCAACGGGCTCCGGGCCGGGCGGCACGTGAAGGCCGGGACCGAGCTCGTCATCCCGCTCAACGCGCTCGCCCGCGACCAGGGCGTGGCGTTCGCCTCGGCCGAGCGCGCCGCGCAAGCGGCGGAGCCGCGGACGCGGCGCAGCGCGGCGCGCAAGATCGTCGCGGCCGCTGAGGCTCCGGCGCGGCAGGCGGATGCCGGCGCGGCCGGACGCCGGCGCGCGACCGTGCTCGTGCGGACCGGCGACACGCTGTGGAGCCTGGCGCGCCGCTTCGGCGTGGCGGTCGAGGAGCTGTGCCGGTGGAATGGCATCCGCAACCCTCGCAGCTTCAAGCTCCAGGCCGGTCGCGCGCTGGTGGTGTACCCGGCGCAACCGAGCCGGTCCGCCGAGGCCGCGCCGCTGGGCGCTGCCGCTCGTGCTGGCTAGCCCCCCCTTGACGGAGGGTCGCTCAGCACACCCCGTGCACTCACGGGTTGTCCACGTGCGGATGTCTGGACCGACCGTGCTGGATGTAGTACGTACCGCGGCCTGTCGAGTCACCCCCCTTGGTCTTCGTACCGACTCGACTGAATAGACCGCGCCCGTGCCACGTCAGGACGGCGAGGTTAGCTTGAAGGTTACCTTCATTCAGAAAGGGTCACGCATGAAGCGCATCGTCTCCGCTCTCTTCGCCGTCGCGTTCGCCACCACCGCCCTGGCCGATGGGGCCGCCACCTACGCCTCGAAGTGCAAGGGCTGCCACGGCGCCGCTGGCGAGGGCTCCAAGATGGCTCCGGCGCCCATCGCGGGCATGCCGGCCGACACGGTGAAGAAGGCGATCGCCGAGGGCAAGGGCAAGATGAAGCCGGT
>Ga0318494_10000190_pt1 | contig 18683 bp, 16 predicted proteins | sample GRESIP108b1f24_FD_203293 | JGI IMG/M metagenome (GOLD analysis project Ga0318494, IMG submission 203293) | Tropical soil microbial communities from Luquillo Experimental Forest, Puerto Rico - GRE.SIPMG.108b1f24 | ecosystem: Environmental > Terrestrial > Soil > Tropical forest > Bulk soil... | reverse complement strand
GCTGCTCGGTGCTCATCACGAGCACGAGGTCGGCGCCCTGCACGAGCTCGGGCGTGAGCTGGCGCGCGCGGTGACCCGACAGGTCGAGCCCGCGCTCCGCGAGGAGTGCCTTGGCGTGGGGATCGGCAGGTCGGCCCACCAGCGCGGCGATCCCGGCCGACGACACCTTCACGCCGTGCGGCGCGAGCCGGCTCGCGAGGATCGCCTCGGCCATCGGGCTCCGGCAGATGTTGCCGACGCACACGACCAAGATGCTACCGAACGTGGGAGCGCTGGCTTGCACGGATCGTCCCCGTTCTTAGCGGGTTCAGTGTGGGGAGTCGAGCCGCGACCGGCCGCGCGTTCGGGGGACGTCGGGAGCGTTGCCACCCGACTTGGTGCCGCGCTCTCGCATCACCCCGCTCGGGTATGAAGCCGCCGCCGAGAACTCGACGCGGCCCCGCCCCGGCCGGAGACTCTCGCCCCGATGCACGCCTTCCTCGCTGCGCTCCCCCCGTTGTTCGGCCGTCTCCTCCTCGCCGCGCTCTTCCTCTGGTCGGGTTGGGCGAAGCTCATGCACCCCGCCGGCACCGCCTCCCGAATCGCCGGCCGGGGGCTCCCTCTCGCGCGCCCCGGCGCGCTCGCCGCCGGCTTTCTCGAGCTCGCCCTGGGCGCGCTCCTCGTCCTCGGGTTCAAGACCCGGCCCGCGGCAGCGATCGCGATCGTCTTCGTGGCCGGCGCGACCTGGATCGTCCACTGGCCGGGCGCCATGGCGGGCGACGCCAGCCAGCTCGTGCAGGTGATGAAGAACGGCGCCGTGGCGGGCGGGCTGCTCCTGCTCGTCGCCCACGGGCCGGGGCCAGCCTCGCTCGAGCGGAGCTGACGGCGGCTGGGCGCTGCGCCTTAGGGCCAGGGCCTCACGGTCGCGAAGTAGGCAGCGCCGTCCTTCTCGTCGGTCACCTGGTGCACGATCCGCTGGTCCTTGGAGATCGTGAGCTTCGAGTGGGCCCGCGCGCCGACCCGGATCTGGAAGGTCACGGTCTCCTTCCGCGCGTCGACGAGCGTGAGCTCGAGCGACTCGCCGCCGGGGATCGCCACCCTGAGCGGCTTGTTCATCTCCGCTTCCGCGCGCTGCTCCGCCGCCTGTTCCCAGCGCTGGTAGGCGAGGCGCGAGAGCTGGCCCTGCAGGTCCGAGAGCGACGGGTCCACCGCGGGCGGCCCCTGCCGCGAGCCCTTGATCACCCGCACCCGCACCGGGATCCCGGAGGCCGCCGAGGCCGGGGGTGCACCGAGGGTGAAAGCCAGCGCCGCGAGCGCCGCGAGCACCGCCCGCCGCCCGAACGTCGCGTCGACCATGGAAGCCTCCGTCAGGTGCCGTCGGTACCGCCGAGCAGGACCACCGGGCCCTCGCTCGTCTGCAGAACCATGGGCGCGCGGCCCTCCGCCACCACCTCGACCTCGCCCGCGAGCGGAGGCGGCGGCGTCTCGGAGTCTGAAAAGTACACGATGAGCGCGAGGCCGGCCAGCGTCGGGGCGAGCGTGCCCATGAGCGCCGCGGCGCGGTGAGCGCGCGCCCAGGCGAGCGCGCGCGCCCAGAGGCTCGCCTTCTCCTGCGGGCCGGCGCCGACGCGCGCCATCACCTCGTCGACGAACGGCGCGAAGTCCCGCCGGGCGGCCTCGGCGAGCAGCGCCTCGCCCACGAGCCCGTCGGTCTCGGCGAGCGCGAGGGAGATCGCGCGGCACTCGTTGCAGCCCTGGAGGTGCTGGTCGAGGAGCGACACCTCCTCCGCCGACAGCTCCCCTTCACGCGCGGTGAGCATCGGCGCGACGATCGTGCACTCGCGGCGCTGCTCGAAGGGGCGAGTCATGACGCGTACTCCGCGAGGAGCGCCTGCATCTTCTTCCGGGCGTGGAACAACCGGCTCATCACCGTTCCCTTCGGGATCCGGAGCCGCTCGGCCAGCTCCTCGTACGAGAGGCCTTCCACCTCCCGCAGCACCAGGATCTCGCGGTGCGCGGCGGGGATCTGCGCGAGCGCGCCCTGGATCTTCTCGAGCAGCTCGCGCCGCAGCGCCCCTTGCTGCGGGCTCACTCCCGACGCGGTCGAGAGCACGCCCTCCGCGGCCTCCTCGATGTCCTGCTCGCGCACGTCGTCGATCGCCTCGCGTGAGGCGCTCCGCTCCTTGCGGATCACGTCGATGGCGAGGTGGTGACCGATCCGCATCACCCAGGTGCCGAAGGCGCTCTCGCCCTTGAACTCGGGGAGGTGCTGGTGCACCCGTACGAACGCCTCCTGGGCGACGTCCCAGGCGAGGTCGGGGTCCTTCACGATGCCGAGCGCCACGGCGTAGACCTTCCGCTGATGCCGAACGACCAGGGCCCGGAACGCCTCGGCGTCACCGGCTTTGGCGCGCGTGACGAGAGCGATGTCGTCGGCTTCCATGAGGGGGACGCTGGCGGGATCGCGGAAATTCAAAGCGCGCCATCCCATAACATGCCCAGGAATCGGGGGTGCGCGCCGCCGCCGCCCGCCCGGCCTGGGGAACGGAACCGGGGGCGTGGAGCCGTTCGAGGCCTTATCCTGGCTCCCTGATGGCCGCAGCCTCGCAGGAGATCACCCGCATCCTCGACGGGGCGCGCCGGCGTCAGGGCGGGATCGTCGTCGCGACCGCCCTGGGCTGGGGCGCCACCGTCGTGCTTGCGCTCCTGCTTGCGGGTGCGACCTGGCTCACCCTGCGCCCCGACGCCGGCCGGGCGAGGGCGTCGGCGGTGGGGCTCGCCTTCGCCGCAGCAACGGCCGCCGTCGCCTGGGGCGGCCTCGCCCTGCGCCGGCGCACCGGCCCGGCGGAGTCGGTCGCCCGCGTCCTCGGCGACGCCGTTCCGCCGCTGCGCTCCGACCTCGTGTCGGCGGTGGAGCTCGCGCGCGACGGCGCCGGCTTCAGCCCCGCGCTCGTGGAGGAGCACGTGGCCCGCACCGCCGCGCGCGCCGCTGCGCTCGACCTGCGCATCGTGGTCCCCTCGGTGCCCGCCCGCCGCGCCGGCTCCGCCCTCGCGCTCGCCGCGTTCCTGAACCTGCTCGCGCTCGCCGCCGCGGGTCCGTCACTCCGGCAGGGCTACGCGCGCCTCCTCGGCCTGGGGCCCGAAGGCAAGCTCGCGCCGTCCCGCGCGCCGATCACCGGGGACGTGGAGCTCACCTATCGCTACCCGGCCTACATGCGCCGCGAGCCGCGCACCCTCTCCGGCACGGGCGGCGAGCTCCACGCGCCGAAGGGGACCGAGGTGACCCTGAAGACCCGCGCCGACCGAGACGTCCGCGAGGCGCAGCTCGTGCTCTCCGCGCCTGCCGCGCCGCCGGCGGAGGGCGGCGCGTCCCCTGCGACGGAGCGCCTCGTGCCGCTCCAGGTGGCCGCGGCCCGCGAGCTCGCAGGTCAGCTCGTCGTCGGCGAGCCGGGCACCTACCGCTTCCGGTTCACGAACGGGAAGAAGGTGCTCGCAGAGGGACCGCCGCTCCCGATCTCCATCGAGCCCGACCTCGCGCCCGAGGTGCGCATCGTCCAGCCGAAGCCCGAGCTGGAGGTGCAGCCCGGCGCGAAGGTGCCGCTCGCCTGGACCGCCTCCGACGACTTCGGCCTCGGCACGCTCACCCTGGTCGTGCGGCGGGATGGGGCGACGAAGGAGGAGCGCGCGAAGCTGAAGGATCTCTCTGGGCTCCGGCGCGACGGCGGCACCGAGACGCTCGACGTGGCGGCGCTGCGGCTCGTGGAGGGCGAGCGGATCCAGTACTGGCTCGAGGCGACCGACGAGGACACCGTGTCGGGCCCGAAGCGCGGCGTCTCCGCGACGCACGTCCTCAAGATCTACAGCGAGGCGGAGCACCGTCGCCTCGCGGTGTCCCAGGCGAAGGAGCTCTGGGAGGCGCTCATCGGGCACGCCGCCGACCGGCTCGACTTCTTCGCCCAGGGCCCCCGCCGCTGGGACGTCCCCCGCGTCCAGCAGGCGCAGGGGCTCGACGGCCGCACGGTCGCCCTCGGCAGCCGGCTCACGGAGGGGGCGGCGGCGATGCGGCGGGATCGCGCGGCGCCCCGGGAGCTCGCGCAGGCGCTCGCGAACGTGGGGGCCTCGGTGTCGCGCGCGGGCGAGGACGTGACGCAGCTGCGGGAATCGCTCGCGCGGACCCTCGCGTTCCAGCGCGGGGACGCGCCGCTCCTGGCCCGCCTCGCCGAGCTCGATCGCAAGCTCGACGGCACGCTCGAGAGCGGGATCCTGTACCTCGAGAAGCTCATGGACCAGGAGCGGGCCGACGACCTCGTGCGGCTCGCGAAGGAGCTGCAGGCGCGCCGCCGCGACCTCGCCGCGCTCGCCGAGAAGGTGCGCGACGCCCCCACCGCGGAGCACAAGCAGCAGCTCCTCGCGGAGGTGCAGGCGCTCCGGCGGCGCATGGACGACCTCGCGCGCCGGATGGCCGAGCTGGCGAAGGGGATGAACGACGAGCACCTGAACACGGAGGCGCTCGCCGAGGCGGCGAAGGCGGCCGACGGCCAGGCGCAGCTCGACGAGATCGAGAAGGAGATCCGCGAGGGCCACCTCGACCGCGCGCTCGCGAAGCTCGACGAGCTGGGCGCGCGGATGGACGAGCTCGTGGCGGGGATGCAGCGCGCACAGAAGCGGCCGGGTGAGCAGAGCCGCGAGCTCGCGCGCGACCTGCGCCAGCTCCGGGACGAGCTCGGCGAGGTGGAGCGGCAGCAGCAGCGGCTCGCCGGCGAGACCGGCCAGGAGAAGCAGGCCTACCAGCGCGAGGTGGCGCGGCGCCTCAAGGACGCCGAGGGGAAGCTCGCGCGGCTGCGGCAGCTCACGCGCGATGCGAGGGAAAAGGTCGACGGCGCCCAGGCGGGGGTGACGCCGCGGGCGGAGAGCGACTTCGAGCAGGCTCGCGACCGGCTCGCCGACCTCGATCGGGCGCTCGCGACGAAGGACCTCGACGCCGCGCGCGAGGCGGCGCGCCGCGCGGCGCTGCCGGTCGAGCGGCTCGCCGCCGGGCTCGACGAGGACCTCGCGATGCTGGAGCGCTTCCCGCAGCTGTCGGGCACGCGCGAGCTCCCGAGGCTCCGCGCGGCGCGGGACGAGGCCTCGCAGGCGGTGCCGCCCGCCCGCGAGGTGCGCGACCAGCTCGAGCGGATGTTCCCCGAGCCGCGCGACGTGCTGCCCCGCGAGGCGCAGGCGCGGCTCGATCAGCAGGCTCGCCGGCAGGGCGACCTGGCGCGGCGCGCGAACGAGCTGCGGCGGCGCATGGAGGAGCTGGCGGCGAAGGCGCCGGTGTTCCCGCCGCAGGCCGGCGACGCGCTCCGGGACGCGGAGCAGCAGATGGACGGCGCGTCGGGCGAGCTGGCGCGCCGCGATCCGCAGCGCGGCGCCGGGCGCCAGCAGCAGGCCCTCGACGCGCTCCAGCGGTTCCGGCAAGGGATGGAGAAGATGGCCGGCGCGAGCGGGCAGGGCCAGGGCGGGATGCCGATGCCCTTCGCGATGGAGTCGGGGGGGCAGGAAGAGGGGGACGGGCTCGAGGCGTCGCCGGAGAAGGTGGAGATCCCGGGCGCCGAGGCGTGGAAGGCTCCGGAGGCGTTCCGGCGCGACCTCATGGAGGCGATGAAGCAGGGGAAGCCGAAGAGCTACGAGGACGAGGTGTCGAGGTACTACCGGGAGCTCGTGAAATGACGGCCGTCCTGCTCGCGCTCGCGCTGGCGTCGACCCCCCTCTCCCGCGCGGGGGAGGGTCGCGGGGAGTGGCGCGAGCTGACCGTGCAGCTCCGCCGCGCGGTCCACCTCCTCCAGGCCGAGGACGTTCCGGCCGCGCGCGCGATCGTCGAGCCGCTCCTCACGGCCGACCCGAACACGACGGTCCGCACCGTGGCCGGGATGCTCCGCTTCCGCGAGCAGCGCTACGACGAGGCGGTGAAGCTCTTCGACTCGGTCGGCAACGACGCGAACGTCATCGACGACGCCCAGCTCGCGCGGAACGCGCGCGAGGTCACGAAGGACCACGTGCGCGTCGAGGGCGTGCACTTCACGGTGAGCTATCCCCGGGGCAAGGACGAGGTGCTCGTGCCCTACGTCCTCGACGCGCTCGAGGCGCAGCGAACCGCGCTGGCGCACGACCTCGGCTGGGTCCCGCCGGAGAAGGTGACGATCGAGTTCCTCGACAGTCCGCGCCAGCTCGCGAAGATGAGCACGCTCACCGAGGAGGAGATCAAGACCTCGGGGACCATCGCGCTCTGCAAGTACGGCAAGCTCATGGTCGTGTCGCCGAAGGCGCTCGTGAAGGGGTACGAGTGGCTCGACACGGCCGCGCACGAGTACGTCCACTTCGTCCTGTCGCGCCGTGCGGGCGAAGGGGTCCCGATCTGGCTGCACGAGGGGATCGCGAAGTGGGCGGAGACGCGCTGGCGCGGGAAGGGCGGCGAGTCCCTCTCCCCGTACTCGGCCGCGCTGCTGAAGGACGCCGCGCGGCGGAACGCGCTCATCCCGTTCGCGAAGATGTACCCGTCCATGGCGAAGCTCCCGTCGCAGGAGGCGGCCGCGCTCGCGTTCGCGCAGGTGATGGTGGCGGTGGAGTACCTCACCGCGAGCGCGGGACCCGGCGCGCTGGCGCGCGTCGTCGAGGGCGTGCGCGAGGGGGAGAATGCCGAGGAGGCGGTGGCCCGGGCGGCGGGCACGAGCTTCGACGGGTTCCTCGCCGGCTGGAGGAAGCACATCGCCGCGCGGCCCATGCCGGCGGGCGGTGAGCGGGAGCTCGAGAAGCTGCGCTTCAAGGGCGATCCCAAGCACGGCGGGGCGCACTCGGACCTCGCCGAGATCAAGGACGAGCAGGCGCGCGGGTGGGCGCGGCTCGGCGAGATCTTCCGCGAGCGCGGCCGGATGGCGGCGGCGCGCGTGGAGTACGAGAAGGCGATCGCGCGCGCGGGCGGGACGAACCCGGCGCTCACCGCGAAGTACGCGGTGACCGCGATCGCCACCGGCAAGGACGCCGATGCCGAGAAGGCGCTCCTCGACGCGGTGCGGGGCCACCCGTTCTACGCCGCGCTCCACGTGAACCTCGGCCGCATCCACGTGCGCCGGCAGGAGTGGCCGGCGGCGCGGGAGGCGTTCCTGCTCGCGAACCGGGTCGATCCGTTCGACCCCGAGATCCACGCCGGCCTCGCGCTCGCGCACGCCGGGCTCGGGGAGTCCGAGCTCGCGGCCCGCGAGACGAAGCTCGCCCAGCTGCTCGCCCACGGAGAACCATAGATGGATCAGGTGACCACGACCCGCGTCCCGCAGCACGAGGGCGACCTCGCCGCCGTGGAGGAGCTCGCGACCGCGCGCCGCGATCTCCTTTCCGAGATCGAGAAGCGCATCGTCGGCCAGCGCGAGGTGGTGGACCACCTCCTCGTGGCGCTCTTCTCGCGCGGGCACTGCCTCTTCGTCGGCGTGCCCGGCCTCGCGAAGACCCTGCTCATCTCCACGGTGGCCGAGGTGCTCCACCTCTCCTTCAACCGGATCCAGTTCACGCCCGACCTCATGCCGTCGGACATCACCGGCACCGACGTGCTCGAGGAGGACCACACCACCGGCCGCCGCGCGTTCCGGTTCGTGAAGGGGCCAGTGTTCGCGAACCTGCTCCTCGCCGACGAGATCAACCGCACGCCGCCGAAGACCCAGGCGGCCCTCTTGCAGGCGATGCAGGAGTACCGGGTGTCGGCGGGCGGCGAGACCTACCCGCTCGAGCTGCCGTTCCTGGTGTTCGCGACCCAGAACCCCATCGAGCAGGAGGGGACCTACCCGCTCCCCGAGGCTCAGCTCGACCGCTTCATGTTCTACGTGAACGTGACCTACCCGTCGGCCGACGAGGAGGTGGAGATCGTCCGCTCGACCACGGTCGGCGCGCGCCAGCCGCTCGTCCGCGTCCTCTCGCCGGAGCGGATCCGCGCGCTGCAGGACCTCGTCCTCCGCGTGCCCGCGGCGGACCACGTGGTGCGCCACGCAGTGAACCTCGTCCGCGCGACGCGGCCGAAGGAGCCCGCCGCGCCCGACTTCGTGCGGCAGTACGTGGACTGGGGGGCGGGGCCGCGCGCGTCGCAGTTCCTCGTGCTCGGCGCGAAGGCGCGCGCGATCCTCGACGGCCGCATGGCGGCGAGCGTCGAGGACGTCCGCGCGCTCGCCGGTCCGGTGCTGCAGCACCGGGTGATCACGAACTTCCGCGCCGAGAGCGAGGGCGTGAAGAGCGACGACCTCGTGCGCCGGCTCCTGGAGCACGTGCGGCCGTGACCCCGAGCCTGCTCGACCCCGAGGTCCTCGCGAAGCTCGCGTCGCTGAAGCTACGCGCGCGCGCGGTGGCCGAGGGCGTGCTCACCGGCCTCCACCGGTCGCCGCACCACGGGCAGTCGGTCGAGTTCGCCGAGCACAAGGAGTACGCGCCGGGCGACGACGTGCGGCGCCTCGACTGGAAGGCCTACGCGAAGTTCGACAAGTATTACGTGAAGCAGTTCGAGCAGGAGACGAACCTCCGCGCCTGGCTCGTCGTCGACTCGTCGGGGTCGATGGGCTTCAAGGGCGAGGAGGCCCGGCTCACGAAGCTGGAGGTCGCGAGCGCGCTCGCGGCCTCCCTCGCCTACGTGCTCGTGCGGCAGCAGGACGCGGCGGGCGTGGTCGCGGTGGCCGATCGGGTGGTCCGGGCGGTCGCCCCGCGCGCAGCCGCCACGCACCTCGACGCGATCGTGGAGACCCTCGAAAAGCTCGCGCCGGCGGGCCGCACGCGGCTCGCTGCGGCCGCGGCGCACGTGGTGGAGCACGCCCCGCGCCGCTCGCAGGTGGCGGTCTTCTCCGACCTCCTCGACGACGACCACGCCGTGCTGCGCGAGCTCGCGCAGCTCCGCCGCCGGCGGCACGAGGTGACGCTCTTCCACGTCCTCGACCCGGCCGAGCTGGAGTTCCCGTACGAGGACGAGACGATCTTCGTCTCGATGGAGGACGACGCGCGGGTGGAGACGAACGCGCGCGACGTGCGGAAGGGCTACCTCGCAGAGCTCACGCGCTGGCGCGAGGGGCTCGAGCGCGAGGCCGCGGCCGCGGACGTGGAGTACGTGCTGTGCCGCACCGACCGTCCGCTCGACGAGCTCCTCGTGCCGTGGCTCGCGCGCCGGCAGAGGTGGTCGGCGTGAGGACCGCGCGCGGGGAGCGGCCGTGAGGCTCGCCTTCGGCAATCCGGCGCTCCTGTGGGGCCTCGCCGCGGCGCTCGTCCCGCTCGCGATCCACCTCTTCTTCCGCCGCCGCCCGCGCGAGGTGCCGTTCCCCGCGCTCGAGCTCATCCTGCGCGCGAAGCGGGAGAACGAGCGGCGCGTGAAGCTCCGCCGCGTCCTCCTCTTCTCGGCCCGCACGCTGCTCCTCGCCGCCGCGGCGCTGGCGCTCTCGCGCCCGCGCCTCGAGCACGCCACCGCGGCCACCGTCGCGCCCCGCGGCCCTGCCGCGACCGCGCTCGTCCTCGACGCCTCCGCCTCCATGCGCTACCGGCTCGGCGGCCAGCCGCTCATCGATCGCGCGAAGGCCGACCTCGGCGACGCGCTCGCCGCCCTCGGCGCCGACGAGCCGGCGACGCTCGTCGTGTGCGCGGGTCCGCCGCCGGACGCCCCTCCGCCCGGCTACGACCGGGCCGCGCTCCGGCGTGCGCTCGCGGAGGCCGAGGCGTCGTACGGCCACGCCGACGTCGGCGCGTGCGCCGGCGCCGCCGCGCGGGCCCTCTCCGGCGACGCCTTCGCGACGATGGGGAAGCGGATCGTGGTGGCGACCGACCTCGCGGCGAGCGCGTGGCGCCTCGATGCGCCCGCACCCACCGTGACCGGCCCGGGGGGCACCACGCTGCGCCCGGAGGTCCGGGTGCTCGACGCCGCGCAGGGTGCGCCGCTCCCGAACCTCGCGGTGGTGGACCTCACCGCCGAGCCGGACCTCGCCGCCGGTCCGCGCGCCGTGCGCGTCGTCGCCACCGTGGCGAGCTACGGGGAGGCCCCGGCGAAGGAGGTGCCGCTCGCGCTCCGCTGGAGCGCCGACGAGCGCGCGCCGGTGGCCATCCAGGGGTTCGTGGACGTGCCGGCGAACGGGACCGCGAAGAAGACCTTCACCTCTGCCGCTGGACCGGCCACGCCGGGCGGTGACGCGCGTGCGGGGGCGCTCGCGGTCTCGCTCCCGCCGGATGCGCTCGAGCTCGACGACGCGCGCGTGGCCGCGATCTCGATCCCGCGGGACGCGCGCGCGCTCGTGGTGAACGGCGCGCCCTCCACCCGCAAGCTCGAGGACGCCGCCTGGTTCGTGGAGTCGGCGCTCGCCTCGCCCGCGTCGCCCGTGCGCCCCTCGCTGGCGGACGCCGACGCGCTCGGCGAGGTGCGCTTCGCCGACTACGACGCGGCGTTCCTCCTCGACGTGCACACGCTCGGGGCGAAGGCGGCCGAGCTGCGCTCCTGGGTGGAGCAGGGCGGAGGGCTCTTCGTGGCGCTCGGCCCGCAGGTCGACACCGACCTGTACGCGAAGGAGCTCGGGAACCTCTTGCCGCCGCTCCACGTGGTGAAGAGCGCCGAGGCGGTGGAAGGGCGCGCGAGCGCCGGCGCGAGGCTCGTGGACCTCGATCTCTCGCACCCCGCGCTCGCGGTCTTCACCGGCACGGCCGAGGAGGGGTTCCTCGGAGCGCGCACCCAGCGCTGGATGCTCGTGAAGCCGGGCGGCGCGCAGCGCGTGCTCGCGCGCTTCGACGACGGCTCGCCCGCGCTGCTGGAGACGCGCGTGGGCCGGGGCCGCGTCATCCTGTTCACCTCCTCGGCGAGCCGCGCGTGGAGCGACTGGTCCATCCGCACGAGCTTCCTCCCCGCCATGCAGCGCTTCGCCGCCTACCTCGCCGGCACGCTCGATCCGCGGAAGCCCACGCCCACGGTGGTGGGCACGCCGCGCGAGCTCCGGCTCGACGACGGCGCCGCCGGCCGGAGCCTCGCGGCGGTGGTCGCGCCGGGTGGACGGGAGATCCCGGCGCGCGCGCTGGCCCGGCCCGCGGGCTCGGCCGGTCCGTTCGTGCTCGTCCCGGATCGCCCGGGGCTCTGGCAGGTGAAGGTCGACGAGGGCGGCGAGGCGAAGCTCGACCCCACGCTCGCGTTCGCGGTGGTGCCGGATCCGCGCGAGGCCGACACCCGCCGGGTCGATCCGGCCGAGCTCACCGCCTGGTTTGGGGGAGAGAGCCACGCGCAGGTCGCCGCCGAGGCGCGGCCCGAGCGCGAGGTCCCGCTCTGGTCGATCCTGCTCGTGCTCGCGGTCGCGGCGTTCTTCCTGGAGGGGCTGCTGGTCGCGTAGCCGGATCGCACCAGTCGCGGCCTGCGTGCTCGGTGTCCGCTCGCCGACTGTCCTCGCGGCGAGCTCAGCGCGCCGCGACCTTGCCCGGATCCTGGCCCATCATCTTCAGGATCTTCGGCGCGATGAGCGGGAAGCGCGCCGCGCCGTCGGGGAGCAGCACGTCCTTCGGATCGGTGATCTGCACGCGGCCGAAGCCGTCGAGCGCCGCGAAGCGCACCTTCACGTCGTGCCCCACCGCGGCGTAGGTCGGCTCCCAGCCCACCGTCGCGAGCACGAACCGGTCCTTCGGCGCGGCGTAGAGCGGCACGCCGTCGGAGTAGCGATCGGGTGCGTTCGCGTCGCCGAGGAGCTGGAACAGGGTCGGCACGAGATCGGTGTGCGAGGTGGGCGCGTCGAAGCGGCCGCGCGGCACGCCCTCGCCGGCGAGCACCATCGGCACGTGGATCTGCTCGTTCGTCACGTCGGAGCCGTGGCCAATGCGGCCGTGCTCGCGGAACTCCTCGCCGTGGTCACCGGTGAAGAGCACGAGCGGCCGGCGCCCGCGGGTCTGCTCGTACCACTGGAGGAACTCCTCCAGCTTCCAGTCGACCTCGTGCGCGGCGTTCCGGGCGCGGTTCTTGATGTTCTCGGCCGGCTCGGTGGTGGCCTTCACGCTCCCCTTGCCGTCCCACGCCGGCGAGTAGACGGCACTGCGCTCCGGGTAGAAGTAATCGAAGTGCGTGCCGAAGAAGAAGAGGAAGAGGAACACCGGCTTCCTCGGATCCGTCTTCGACACCCACGCCTGGGCGCGCCGCATCATCTCGCCGTCGCGCGGCGCGAACGGCCCGCCCCAGTCGGTCTCGAGCTCGTCCTTCACCTCGCCGAAGACGCCGTCCTTCAGCCCCATCCAGTCGACGCTGGACGCGGCGACGAGGTGCGTCTGGTAGCCGTTCTGCTTCAGCGCCGGGAACAGGATCGGCGGCCGCCCCGCGCCGAGCACCGCGTCGGCCTTGTGCGCTTGCAGGCCGAAGAGGAGCGAGAAGATCCCGTAGAAGGTGGCCGGCGCGGTGGAGTAGTGGCGCTCGAAGACGGCGCCCTCCTTCGCCCGCTCGAGGATGCGCGGCATCGTCTTCTCGTCGAGGAAGTCGGCGCGCAGGCTCTCCGCCACCACGAACACGATGTCGGGCGTGCGCGTGAACTTCACGGCGGACGCCGGGAGACCTGCCGGCAGCCGCGACTGCGCTTCCTTCGCGGCGCCCGAGAACGGATCGGGGAGCGTGTCTGCCGGCCGCCCCGTGATCTTCGCGAGGAAGCCGTTCATCCGCAGCGGGACCTGGAGCGGCATGACCTGGCCGCTGGCGAAGACGCCCGGGCCACCCCACCAGGCGAGGGTCGCCACCGCGAGCCGCTCGCCGGTGCCGGCGAGGAGGAGCACGAGCGCGAGCGTCCAAGACCGCCTCGGCGCGCCCTCGAGCCAGGCCGCGAAGCGGGGGAAGAGGGCGATCTCCGCCGCCACGAGCCCGGCGCCGGCGAGGACGACGAGCCCGGCCTGCCAGTAGGGGACGCCGATCTCCTTCAGCGCCCCGGGCTGGACGAACACGCGGAAGAAGAAGCCGTTGATGTGGAAGCCGACGAGCCGGTACAGCACCGCGTCCACGACGATCCCGATCGTGGCGAGCGACGACAGGAGCGGGACCGCGACCCGGTAGACGCGCGGCGAGACGGAGAACGGGAGCGCCGCGAGGAAGAGCAGGAGGCCGAGCGTCGCCGCCTGGACGAAGAAGGCCGGCCACATCGCCCACGAGAAGCCGCGCGGCAGGTTGTGCACCGCGGTGGCGTGGGGGCCGAAGAACAGCACCGCGGCGAGCGCGGCGTGGAGGAGCGACCAGGCGAGCGCTGGTCCGCGCAGCGCGGAAGCGTCGCGGCGACCGCGAGCGCGCCGGGGCTCTGAGATGAGGAGCGGCGTCAAGGCCGCGGATCCCTATCACCGGGCGACGGCGCGTGTCATCCGCGTGTCACCCGGGTGGTGAACGGGTGTCGAAGGGGATGGCGTGCACTCGGTCGCCCGGCTTGACCCCGAGCAGGCGGATGGCCTCGGGCGTGAGCAGGAGGTCGTCGCCGTCGAGCCGGGAGGGCGTGCGGACCGCCCGGAATCGGATCCGGGCGTCCGGCCTCGACACCCCCACCAGCCGCTCGCCGTCGGCGCGCGTCCCCACGTCCTCCGCCGAGACCCTCAGGCGCCGGTGCGCCCGCACCACCGGGATCTCGGCGACGGCCGCCTCGTAGTGCGGGCCGCCGTCGAACGGATCGACCCGGTCCACGTAACGGAACCCGAGCCGCTCGAGCATCTCCTTCACCGGCTCGGTGTCGCGGCCCACGCTGCCGAGGAGCCGCTGCACGCGCGGCGGGAACAGCGTGGCGTACATCTCGCCGGGCGGGAAGAGCTGCTGGATGAACTCCTTGTTCTGGCGCGAGAGCTTGTCGGCCTCCTGGTAGTCGAGGCCTGTGAAGCGCTTCCCGCACGCCTCCCAGAACAGGCTCTTGCCGCCCTCTCCCAGCGGCGGCATGAGCTCCGCGAGCACCTTCTCGCGGAAGCGCTCGCGGAACATCGCGAGGTAGAGGAAGCGCACGTAGCTGAGCTGCTTGCCGGGCCGCGCCTCGCCGCCGCGATCCTCGGGGTGCACGACGAGGCCGCCGATCTCGGTGGGGCCGTCGAAGTGGTAGCCGATGGAGAGCACCTTGTGGCGGAAGTGCTGGTCGAGCGTGGAGGAGTAGTGCTCCCGCTCGTACACGTCGAGGAAGGTGCAGGGCGACTCGCGCGTGCCGTGCTGCGCGATCAGCATCGACGTGCCGAGGAGCCGGCCCGCCCGCGGGTCCTCGAGGACGAACACGTAGGTGCGCTGGAGCGGATCGCGGATCTTCGCGCCGAAGGAGCGGGACGACTTCTCGATGATCGCGGCGAGGGCGCGCTCGTCGTGCGGCAGGTTCACCGAGTCGAGCCGCGCCGAGAGCCGCGCGAGCTCCTTCAGATCGGACCTCTGCGCGTCGCGGAGCAGGAGCATGGGCGCGCCATCTAAACATGGCGCGGAGCGGCCCGTCACGGAGCTCCCGCGTATGATGCCGGCCCGCCCCGAGGCCGTGCGAGGCAGGGCGGAGAGGAGGGCGCATGCGGGCGGTGGTGCAGCGGGTGACGCGCGGCGAGGTCCGCGTGGAGGGACGGGTCACCGGCGCGGTCGGGCGCGGGCTCGTGGTGCTGCTCGGGGTGGCGCAGGAGGACGGGGAGGAGGACGCGCGCTGGATGGCGGACAAGCTCGCCGCGCTGCGCGTGTTCGAGGATCCGGCGGGGAAGATGAACCTCTCGGTCGCGGATGTCGGGGGCGGGCTGCTCGTGGTCTCGCAGTTCACGCTGCTCGGCGACGCGCGGAAGGGGAACCGGCCGGGGTTCAGCGCCGCCGCACCCCCTGGCCCGGCGAACGACCTCTACGAGCGGGTGTGCCTGCTCCTCGCCGAGCGGTCGCTTCCTGTGGCGCGCGGCGTGTTCCGCGCCACTATGGAGGTGGACCTGGTGAACGACGGACCGGTGACGATCCTGCTCGACTCGAAGAAGCTCTTTTGAACTGGGAGTGAACGCATGGCGGAGTGCCTCTTCTGCAAGATCGCCGCGAAGGAGATCCCGGCGAGGATCGTCCACGAGGACGCCGACGTGGTGGCCTTCGAGGACCTGAACCCGCAGGCGCCGACCCACGTGCTCGTGGTCCCACGCAAGCACCTCGCGACCCTGAACGACCTCGGTCCGCAGGACGAGGCGATCGTGGGCCGGCTCTTCCGGACCGGTGCGAAGATCGCGCACGATCGCGGCCTCGCGGGGCCGGGCTGGCGCGCGGTGATGAACTGCAACCGCGGCGCGGGGCAGACGGTCTTCCACATCCACCTGCACGTGCTCGGCGGGCGCACGTTCGCGTGGCCGCCAGGGTAGACGCCCCACGGGCCTTCCCTTAAACTGGCGTGCTCTCCATGCGCGCCATCCGGGGGGCCATCTCCGCCGACGCGAACACGCCCGAGGCCATCCGGCAGGCGGTCTCGGAGCTGGTCCTCGCCGTCCAGGTGCAGAACGGGATCGGCCCTGCCGACATCATCTCCGCGATCTTCACGCTCACGCCCGATCTCGACGCCGAGTTCCCGGCCCGCGTGGCGCGCCTCCAGGGCTGGACCCGGGTCCCGATGATCTGCGCGCAGGAGATCCGGGTCCCCGGCGCGCTGCCCCGCATCTGCCGGCTGCTCGTGCACGTGCGCGGCCGGCGCGGGAGCGCCCGGCACGTGTACCTCAAGGAGGCGCGGGCCCTCCGGCCCGACCTCGAGCAAGCGGGGTGACGGCGCTCCCCCGCAGCCTCGGCGTCGTGGGCCTCGGGCTCATGGGCGCCTCGCTCGCCCGGGCGGTCCGCGCTGCCGATCCGGCGGTGCGCGTCGTCGCCGTCGAGCCGCGCGAGGAGCTGCGCGCGCGGGCCCTCGCGGACGGCGTCGCCGACGAGGCCCACGCCGCGCCCACCGACGCGCTCGCCGGCTGCCCGCTCGTCGTCCTCTGCACGCCGGTCGCGGCCATCGAGGCGCTGCTCGGCCCCACCTCGGCGCGGATGGCCGACGGCGCGGTGCTCACCGACGTCGGCGGCGCGAAGGAGCGGATCGTCGAGCGCGCGCGGGCGGAGGCGCGGCCCGGCGTGGCGTTCGTGGGCGCGCACCCGATGTTCGGCGGCCACGGCGGCTACGACGGCGCGGTCGCGGCGGCGCCGCGCTGGAAGGGCGGCCGGGTCGCGGTGTGCACCGACGGAGACCCCGTGGCGGTGGACCGCGTCGCCGCGTTCTTCCAGGCGCTCGGCGCGCGCCCGATCCGTTGCCGGGCTGCGGAGCACGACGCCGCGGTCGCCACCGTCTCGCACCTCCCGTACCTCGTCGCGTCCGCGCTCGCGCTCGCCGCGCGCGAGGCCGGCCCGCTCGCCGAGGCGCTCGCCGGCCCCGGGCTCCAGGACACCACCCGGCTCGCGCAGTTCCCTTTCGACGTCCAGGGCGAGGTCACGCGCCGCAACGCCCACCTCCCCGGCGCCGCCGCTGCGCTCGCGCGCCGTCTCGAAGGGCTCCTCGCCGCGGTCGCCTCGTCGCCAGAGGCCGCGCGCGAGGCGCTGGAGGAGGCGCGCCAGGCGCGCGAGGCGCTCTATCCCGGAGGCTCCCGCCCGTGAAGGGTCCAGTCGTCTGCAACCGCCGCGGCCCGCTCCGCGGCTCCATCTCGGTCCCCGGCGACAAGTCGGTGTCGCACCGCGCGCTCCTCTTCTCCGCGCTCGCCACCTCACCCTCGCGCGTGGTCGGCCTGCTCGACGCCGAGGACGTGCACTCCACGCGCAAGGCGGTGGAGGCGCTCGGCGCGCGCGTCTTCACCGAGGGCGACGCGGTGGTGGTCGAGCCGCCGGCGACGCTCGGCGAGCCGGGCGACGTCATCGACTGCGGGAACTCGGGCACCTCGCTCCGGCTCCTCTGCGGTGTCCTCTCTGCGGTCCCCGGCCTGTCGGTGCTCACCGGGGACGCGTCGCTCCGCCGCCGCCCCGTGCGCCGCGTCATCGAGCCCTTGCGCCGGATGGGCGCGAACCTCTCCGCGCGCGGCGGCGACCGGGTTCCGCCGGTCGTGGTGCGCGGAGGGCCGCTCCGCGGCACGCGCCACGCGTTCGAGGTCGCCTCGGCGCAGGTGAAGAGCGCGTGCCTCCTCGCCGGCCTCTTCGCCGAGGGCGAGACCACGGTCTCCGAGCCGAGCCGGAGCCGCGACCACACCGAGCGGATGCTCTCGGGCATGGGCGTGCCCATCACCGTGAGCGGCAACGAGGTCACCGTACGGCCGAGCCGGCCGCGCGGCCTCGAGATCGACGTGCCGGGCGACATCTCCTCGGCGGCGTTCTTCCTCTGCGCCGCCGCCGGCCTCCCGGGCTCGGAGATCACCGTGCGCAACGTCGGCACGAACGAGACGCGCACCGGGCTCCTCGATGTCCTCGCCGCGATGGGCGCCGAGGTCGTGCAGTCGAACGTCCGGACGATCGCCGGCGAGCCGCGCGCCGATCTCGGCGTGCGCGCCGCAGACCTCCGCGGTACGGAGATCGGGGGCGACCTCGTACCGCGGCTCATCGACGAGCTCCCGGTCATCATGGTCCTCGCGACGCAGGCGCGCGGTCGCACCGTGATCCGCGACGCGAAGGAGCTGCGGGTGAAGGAGTCGGACCGGCTCGCGGTGATGGGCGAGGCGCTCGTCCGGGCGGGCGCGAAGGTGACGCTCTTCGACGACGGCTGCGTGATCCAGGGGCCGACGCCGCTCCGCGGCCTCGACGTCGCGACCCGCCTCGACCACCGGATCGCGATGAGCATGGCGGTGGCGCAGCTCTTCATGCCCGAGGGAGAGACGGTGCGGCTCGACGACGTCTCCTGCGTCGCCACGAGCTTCCCGCCGTTCTTCGCGCTCCTCGACCAGCTCTGCGCGTCCGCGAGAGGCGCCTCCAGTGCCGCGCCCGGAGGCGAGGCGTGATCACCGGCGCCACCGCCCTCTACGGCATCGTCGGCTGGCCGGTGTCGCACAGCCGCTCGCCCCAGATGCAGGGCGCCGCCTTCGCCGCGGCGGGCCTCGATGCGGTGTTCGTGGCCTGCCCCGCGCCGCCGGAGACGCTCGAGGCGGCGCTCGCCGGCGCCCATGCGCTCGGCTTCCGCGGGCTCAACGTCACCGTCCCGCACAAGGAGGCGGCGACGCGCGCCTGCGAGGCGCTCGACGAGGTGGCCACCCGCTGCGGCGCGGTGAACACGCTCGTCCGCACCGATACCGGCTGGCGCGGGACGAACACCGACGCCCCGGCCACGGCGGAGCTCCTCGCCGCGGCGGGGGTCGGCCGCGGCGCGCGCGCGCTCCTGCTCGGCGCCGGCGGCGCGGCGCGTGCGGCGGCCTGGGCGCTCCTCTCGCTCGGCGCCGAGGTGGGCGTCGCCGCCCGCCGCACCGACGCGGCGGAGGCGCTCTGCCGCGATCTCGCCGGAGCCGTCGTCGGCGCGCTCGTCGAGCCCGTGCCGTGGGACGACGTCGAGGAGGCGAGCCGCGCAGCCGCCGTCGTCGTGAACGCGACCAGCGTCGGGCTCCCCGGCAAGCCGGGCGCGCTCCCGCCGCTGGCCCTCCACGCCGGCCAGGTGGCCTGCGACTTCGTGTACGGCGACACCACCTTCGCCGCCCTCGCCCGCAGCGCCGGCGCCCGCCTCGTCTCGGGCGAGGAGATCCTCGTCCGCCAGGGCGAGCTCGCATTCCAGCACTGGACCGGCCGCGCGCCGCCCGCGGGGGTCATGGCCGCCGCGCTCGAG
>Ga0318494_10000187_pt1 | contig 18721 bp, 16 predicted proteins | sample GRESIP108b1f24_FD_203293 | JGI IMG/M metagenome (GOLD analysis project Ga0318494, IMG submission 203293) | Tropical soil microbial communities from Luquillo Experimental Forest, Puerto Rico - GRE.SIPMG.108b1f24 | ecosystem: Environmental > Terrestrial > Soil > Tropical forest > Bulk soil... | reverse complement strand
CTTCCCGACCACTCCGGCTGCCGCGCACGCGGCGCCTCCCGGCGGATGCGGCCGCCCGCGCCTGAGCCGGTGACGGTGGACAGGTCGATGTCGTTCTCGGCGGCCAGCCGCCGCACGACCGGGGACAGGGGCACGCCGGCCTGGCCGTTGCCGGCCTGCGGGAGGGGAACGGCGGCGGGCCCTGTGGCAGGCTCGCTGCTCTCCGGCGCCGCGGCATCGGGCGCGGCCGCAGTCGGCGTGGCCGCGCCGGGCTCGCCGATCCTGGCGATCGGAGTGCCGACCGGCACCGTGTCGCCCTCGTTGACCAGGATCTCCAGCAGCACGCCGTCGTAGGGGCTCGGCACCTCGGAGTCGACCTTGTCGGTGGACACCTCGAACAGCGGGTCGTCGAACGCGATCGTGTCGCCGGGTTGCTTGAGCCACTGGGAGACCACGCCCTCGGTCACGGTCTCGCCCAGCTTGGGCATCGTGACCTCGTACACGTCACCGCTCATGGCAGTCTCCTAGGCGTGCAGCGACCGGCCGGTGAAGGTGATCATCGTCTCGCCGATGGCCTCCGACAGGCTGGGATGCGGATGGATGAACGCGCCGACCTCGGCGGGCAGGGCCTCCCAGTTGACCGCGAGATACGCCTCGGCCAGCAGTTCACTGGCCCACGGCCCCACGAGGTGGACGCCGAGGATCGGGCCGTCCTTCTCGGCGACGACCTTGACCATGCCGTCGGACTCGCCGATGATCAGCGCGCGGCCATTGCCCCCGAACGGGTGCTTGCGCACCACGACCTCCCGGCCCGCGGCCCGCGCCTCGCCCTCGGTCAGCCCGGCCCAGGCCACCTCCGGATGGGTATACACCACCCACGGCACCCTGTCGTAGTCGACAGGGACGACGCGCTCACCCAAGATGGCGTGGATGGCCACGATCGCCTCGGCGTAGGCGACATGGGCCAGGCCCGGGGTGTCGACGCAATCCCCGACCGCGTAGACGTTCCGGCGCGTGGTGGCCATGGTGGCCGGGTTGACGTCGACGAAGCCGCGATCGGACAAGCTCACGCCGGCCTCGGCCAGCCCCGCGTCCTCGGTGGCCGGCCGCCGGCCGATGGCCACCAGGACCTGGTCGACCTCGATCTTCTCCGCACCGGAGCCGGTCTCGAAGGAGACCAGGAGCCCGCCCTCGGTGCGCCCCAGGGGGGCGACCCGGGCCCCGCCATGCAGCGTCGTGCCCCGTCGCTTGAGCGCCCTGGCCAGCACGTTGGCCACGTCCCGGTCGGGGCCGATCGGCAGCACTGGGTCGGGCAGGGCTTCCAGCAGCGTGGTGGCAACCCCCAGATCGGTGTAGACCGAGGCGAACTCCGACCCGACGACTCCGCCGCCGATCACCGCGACCCGCTCGGGCTGGGATGCGTCCGTGCTGTTGGTGGCCTGGTCGGAGCTGATGACGCGGTTGCCGTCGATCTCCAGCCCGGGCAGGGAGCGCGGCACCGAGCCGGTGCAGACGATCACCGCGCGGGCGCTGGCGGCCTGGCCGCCGACGTCCACGCGGCCGTCCGCGGTGAGCCGGCCGTGCCCCTCGATGATGGTGACCTTGCGCTTGCGCAGCAGGCCGGACAGGCCCGCGTGCAGCTGTCCGACCACGCGGCTCTTCCTGGCGTTCATCACCGGCCAGTCGGGCGCGACCGCCGTGTCCTCGGGCAGCCGGACGCCGAAGTCGCCGGCGCCCGCGACGGTGCGGAACACCTCGGCCGCCTGCAGCAGCGCCTTGGCCGGGATGCAGCCGCGGTGCAGGCAGGTGCCGCCGACCTTGTCCCTTTCCACCAGGGCGATGTTCAGCCCGGCCGAGGCGCCATACAGCGCGGCCGCGTAGCCGCCCGGGCCGCCGCCCAGGACGATCACGTCGAAGTCGGTCATCCGGTGGCCACCCTCCGCACGGTCTCGGCGATCTGCGCCGGCTGGGGCACCACCGCGTCCTCCAGCGGCGGGCTGGTCGGCGTGGGGGTGTTCCGCGCGCCGATCCGGGCCACCGGCTGGTCCAGGTGCCAGAAGCACTCCTCGGCAATGACCGCGGCTATCTCGGCGCCGTAGCCCATCCGCCGGGCCGCCTCGTGCACCACCACCGCGCGGGAGGTCTTCTTTACCGAGGCCATGATCGTCTCGACATCGAGCGGGACCAGGGTGCGGACGTCCACGACCTCGGCCGAGATGCCCTCGGCGGCCAGTTCCCCGGCCACCGCCAGGCAGTCGGTGACGTACGCCCCGTATGTGATGATGCTGACCTGGCTGCCCTCCCGGACGACCTTGGCGGTGCCGAGCGGGATCGGGTCCCGCGGCACCGGTTCCGGTGCCCGCAGCCGGCGGTACAGGTACTTGCTCTCCAGGAACAGGACCGGGTTGTTGTCCCGGATGGAGCTGATCAGCAGCCCGGCCGCGTCCTCGGCGGTGCCCGGCGCCACGATCTTCAGGCCGGGCACGTGGGCGAAGTAGGATTCCACGCTCTGCGAATGGGTCGGACCGGCCCGCAGCCGCGCCCCGAACGGCGCCCGCAGCGTCACCGGCATCGGGTTCCCGGTCCGGTAGTGGTGCCGGGCCAGGACGTTGATGATCTGGTCGAACGCGGCCGAGATGAAATCGGCGAACTGGTACTCGACCACCGGCCGCAGCCCGGCCAGCGCCGCGCCGGCCGCCAAGCCGGTGAAGCCGGACTCGGCCATCGGCGCGTCCACCAGCCGCCGCGGCCCGAACTTCTCCAGGAACCCCTTGGTCACCTTGAACGCCCCGCCGAACTGGCCGACGTCCTCGCCGATGATGAAGATGTCCGGATCGGCCTCCATCTCACTCATCAGCGCCGCGGAGATGGCGTCCAGATAGGTATAGGTCGCCTGGCCGCTGTCAGTCTGCATAAACACCCTGCTCCACGGTCGCCGCGTCGGGTAGGGGATCCGCGAGCGCTTTCTTGCGCGCGTCGATGGCTTTCTGGCGCGCCGCCTCGCGGATCTTGGTGGCCGTTTCGGCGTCAATCACGCCATGCTCCAGCAATACGTTCTCGAACAGCGCCACCGGGTCGCGCTTTTGCCATTCCTCGATCAGCTCGCGCGGCACGTAGTCGGCCGGGTCGTGCTCGGCGTGCCCATGCATCCGCATGGTCACGCACTCGATCAGCGACGGGCCCTCACCCGCCCGCGCCCGCGCCACCGCCTGCACCGTGGCGTCGTGCACGGCCAGCACGTCGGCACCGTCCACGCTGACCCCGGGGATCCCGTACGCCTGGGCCTTGACGGCCAGGCCCTCGGTGGCCGATTGCAGGCGCAGCGGGGTGGAGTAGGCGTACTGGTTGTTCTCGACGATGAAGATGCACGCCAGTTTCATCACCGCGGCGATGTTGACCGCCTCGTGGAAGTTGCCCTCCGACGTCGACCCGTCGCCGCAGTAGGCCAGCGCCACCCGGTCTTCGGACCGGTAGGCGAACGCGAACGCCGCCCCGGTGGCCACCGGATAGTTGTCCGGGATGTGGCTGGGCGGATTGTAGACGTTCAGGTCCAGCCGTCCGTAGTGCAGCGTGCCGTCCCGCCCGCCGGTGGGGGAGGTGGCCTTGCCCATGAAACTGGCCATGATCTGCGCAGGATCCATGCCCCGCCACAGGTGGGCGCCCAGGTCGCGGTGCAGCGGCGCGAGGAAGTCGTTCTGGCGCAGCGCGGACGCGGTGCCGACCGCGACGGCCTCGTGCCAGTGGCCGGTGTACAACGATCCGAGCAGGTCCCCGGCCCGGTACATGCTGACCATCCGGTCCTCGACCGCGCGCATCAGCACCATGGTCTCGAACATGCGCAGCAGCAGGCCCTTGTCCCGGCCCTCCACCGGGTCGGCTTTGCTGCCCGCCTTCTGCTTGGCGCGGGTGGTTGCCATGACCTCTGGCTTAGCGCCTGGCCGCGACCGCGGCACAGCGACCTTCCATCCAGCGGGACCTCACGTCACCTCGACCGGGCGCGCTGCGCCCGCCGGGCCGAGACGTTCGGGGTTGGTGTAATAACGGAAGAGCAGATCGGCGACGCAGCAGGGTTTCTGCTGGCCCTCGATCTCGAACTCAAGGTGATAGACCGCCTGTATTCCACCTTCGATCTCAAGGGCCTCGGCCAGCTCCGCGTACATCCGGACACGGGAACCGACAGGGAGCGGCGCGGGAAACCGGACCCGGTTGAGCCCGTAATTGAGGATCACGCCAACGTCGTCGACGCTGAAGATGTCATTAAGCAGGTCAGTCGACAGGCTCAGGGCGAAGAACCCGTGAGCGATTGTCACCCCGAACGGCCCGTTCCTGGCCCACTCCGGGTCGACATGGATCCACTGCCGGTCGCCGGTGAGATCGGCGAACGCGGTCACCGTGTCCTGGTCGACGGTGACCCACCTGCTCACCCCCAGCGGCGAGCCCGCGCGCTCCCGCAGCCCGGCGACGCCGTGCAGCACGTACGGGGTTACCGGCTGGTCCGACAGGATGTCCGCGTTCATGGTTCCGCCTTATCTGGCTTCGGTCACCTTGTCCGCAACGCTTACCCAGGAGGACGGCCCGTGTCTGCGCGCTTCTTGCCCAGTGGGATGGCGCGCACCACGGATCGTTCAGTGAAAGACTTTTGATACTGAACGAGCCGTGGTACCCGCTCAGCGGAACGCCGGTTGCCCGGCCCCTGCGATATCGGACAGATTCGGCGTCATGACGCCAGTGGAGGTTGCGGAGGGGTGTTCCGTCTCGCGCTGCCGCTCGGCATTCACCGGATCCCGAGCGTCAACGCCTACCTGCTCACCGACCCGGACGGCGACACGCTGATCGACTGCGGCATCTACGCCGGCACCCTGCCCAGGGCGGGGGAGGCAGACGACGGCACCGGGGCGGTCGGCGACGCGCTGGCCAGCTGCGGCCGCGGCTTCGACGACCTCGCCCGGCTGGTCATCACCCACGCGCACATCGATCACTACGGGATCGCCGGCGAGGTGGTCCGGCGCAGCGGGGCCGAGCTGTGGATGCACGCCCAGACCGATCTGGACCGGGCCAAGTACGCCCGTCCCGACCGGGCGGTCGACCGCCGCGCGCTCATGCTCGCCGACCACGGCCTGTACGGCGACATGCTGGCCGCTGCGTCGGCCGGCCTGCGAGACTGGATTCCCGTCATGCCGTCCATCGGGAAGCCCACGACGCGGCTGCACGGCGGGGAGAAGCTCACCGCCGGCGGCCGCTGCTGGGAGATCCTGCACACCCCCGGCCACTCCCCCGGTCACGTCTGCCTGTGGTCGGCCGCGGACCGGCTGCTGTGCTCCGGGGATCACCTGCTGAAGTCGATCTCGCCGCCGGTCACATTCGAGCGCGGCTTCGACCGTGATCCCATGGGCTCCTACCTGACCTCGCTGCGGCTGATCGAGCAGCTCGAGCCCGCCCTCGTGCTGCCCGGGCACGGCGAGACCTTCACCGGCGGCGCGGCGCGCGCCGCCAGCATCGCCGGGGGCAAGCGCCGCCGGGTGGCGCGGGTGCTGGCCGCGATCTCCGCCGACCCCCGCACGGTGACCGAGCTGGCGAGCCAGCTCTACCGCACGCCGCTGCTGCAAGGCCCGCAGCTGCACTTCCTCATGGCCGAGATCCTGGCCTGCCTGGCCTACCTGGAGGTGCGCGGCCAGGCCGAGCGAGTGCGGGCCGCCGGCGGGGTCTTCGTCTGGCGCGCGGTTGCGGGTTAGGAAGGCAGCTGGCCTGCCGGGTGCCGGCGCACCGCGGCGGCTTAGCGCCAGTGAGCGTTATGCCAACCGGTCCGCGAGTGCAGGCCTTGGGGCCTGTGCGAGCGGCCGGTGCAGATAGTACGGGCCAGCAATAGCAGCAGGTCTTTGCATAACGCGAACTATTAATAAGACACAGTAGACCTCGATTGAGCCCAGTCCGTCGAATTCGGCGGCGACGGCCGTGCCGGGCTCGAGCGGGACCGGTGCAGTGAGGCCCCCGGACAGGACGAGCCATCCCGCGCGCAGGCTAAGGCCGCGCGCGCCCAGACGGTTAGCCAGCCACGCCACCGCGGCGGCCGGATGGCCCATGGTGGCGGCCCCCGCAGCGGTGGCCGCCACCTCCCCCCCGGTTCGGAGCACGCACCCGAGCAGTCGCAGGTCGACAAGCTCGGCCGGGCGCCTGGGCTGCGGGCCGAGGACAACGCGGCCCCCGCTGGCGTTGTCGGCGATGACGTCCGGCAGCGCGAACCGGAAATCCCGGTAGCGAGAGTCGAGGATGTCCACCGCAGCGAAGACGGCATCGGTGGCGGCCAGCACGCTGCTCACCGTGGCGGGGGCGGTCACGTCGCGGCCGAGGAGGAGGGCGATTTCCGGCTCCGCGCGGGGGTGAATCAGGCTGCCCCTGTCCAGAGGCTCTCCGTAGTCGGTGATCATTCCGCTGGTTACCCAGCCGTACAGCGGCTCAGCCAAGCCCATCGCCTCTTGCTTGGCCCGGCTGGTCAGGCCGAGCTTGGCCCCTGCGAGCTGCTCGCCGGCGTCCAGCTTCGACTGCACGAACGCCCATTGGGCCGCGTACGCCGTCTCGACGTCGATGTCCGGGTCGAGGTCGGTGAATTGCGGGATCTCCGCGCGGGCTTTCTCCGCCTTGATGAGCCGGGATGCTATCTCCGTGGCGTCCATCATGGCGTGTCCGTTCGGCCGGAGAACCGCGCGGTGACGGTGCCGAGGTGGGCGAACTCGGCACGGAACACATCACCGGGCGCCACGGTGATCATGCGGTGGACGGCCCCCGGCAAGACGACATCACCGGCGCGCAGGGACGCGCCGAACGAGGCGAGCTTGTTGGCCAGCCAGGCGACGCACCGGACCGGGTTGCCCAGCACCGCCGCGCCGGCGCCGGTATCGGCCAGCTGGCCGCGTCGGGTCACCGCCACCCCGACCAGCCGCAGGTCGATGTCGGTCACCTTGCGCAGGTTACCGCCCACCACCAGCATGCCCGACGAGGCGTTGTCGGCCACCGTGTCCACCAGCTTGATCTGCCAGTTCGCCACTCGGCTGTCGACGATCTCCACCGCCGGCAGCGCTCCGGCGATCGCGGTCAGCGCGCGGGCGGCAGTCACGCCAGGGCCGGCCAGGTCCTGGTCCATGACGAAGGCCAGCTCCGCCTCGATCCGCGGCTGCAACAGCCGGTCCATGGCGATCTCGTCGCCGTCCTCCGCGAACATATGATCCAGCAGAACCCCGTAATCGGGTTCGTCCACGCCCAGCATCTCCTGCATGGGACGCGAGGTCAGGCCGACCTTGCGGCCGCAGACGCGGGAGCCCTGTGCGACATGCCGGTCGATGTTCAGCGACTGGATCGCGTACGCGTCTTCGATATCCAGGCCGGCATGACGCTTGGTCAGCGGCTCCACTGGCACGCCGGTCTGCTCCGCCTGCCACAGCTCGTCAGCCAGTCCCCTGAGGACCTGTCCGTCTTGCACGCCCGATACCTTTCACGGCCCGCCCGAGCTTGGCAACGACACTTCCGCCGTGCGGAATCTCCCGGTCCGGCCACCCCGTTGCCGCTGAAGGGAACGAGACGGCGTGGGGCGGAAACCGGTCATTCGATGTCCAGCTGCCGCAGGTTGGTCCTGGTGAGCTCGACCAGTTCGGATCCCTCGCCGGACAGGATGGTCCGGGTCGCGTACAAGATGAAGCCCTTGACCTGGCCGTAGCTGAGCTTGGGAGGCAGGGAAAGCTCCTGCCGGGCGGTGCGGACGTCAACGAGGGCCGGGCCGTCGTGGGCGAACGCGGCCCGCAGCGCGCCCTCGAGCTCGTCCGCCTTTTCCACCTGCGCGCCGAACAGCCCAGCGGCGCGGGCGATCCCGGCGAAGTCGGGATTGACCAGGCCGGTGCCGTAGGTGGGAATGCCGGCGGCCTTCATCTCCAGCTCCACGAACGACAGCGCGGCGTTGCTGAATACCACGATTTTGACCGGGAGCTGCCGCTGGCGCAGCGTGAGCAGCTCGCCGAGCAGCATCGCCAGCCCGCCGTCGCCGGACAGCGCGACGATCTGCCGGCCCGGCTGGGCAGCCTGCGCGCCGATGGCCTGCGGCAGCGCGTTGGCCATGCTGCCGTGGGTGAACGAGCCGATCAGCCGGCGGGTGCCGTTCATCTTCAGGTAGCGGGCCGCCCAGATGCACGGGGTGCCGACGTCGGCGGTGAACACCGCGTCCGGGGCGGCGAGCCGGTCGATCGTGGCGGCGATGTGCTGGGGGTGCAGCGGGGAGCCGTCGCGGCCGGGACGGGCCAGCCGGTCCAGCCTGGCGCGGGCCCGTCGGTAGTGGGCGGTCATCCGGTCCAGGTGCGCCGAATCGGTCTTGACCTTGATCAGCGGCAGCAACGCGTCGACCGTATCCTTGACCGTGCCGACCAGCGGGACCTGGACCGGCACCCGGCGGCCGATACGTTCGCCCCGCACGTCCACCTGGATCACTGGGACGCCCTCGGGGTAAAACGGGCGGTAGGGGAAGTCGGTGCCCAGCATGACCAGCGTGTCGCAGTGCTCCATCGCCCGGTACCCGGAGCTGAACCCGATCAGCCCGGTCATCCCCACGTCGTAGGGGTTGTCGTACTCGACGACATCTTTGCCGCGGAGCGCGTGCAGGACCGGCGCCTTCAGCGCCTCCGCGAGAGTGATGAGCTGGTCGTGCGCGCCGGCGCAGCCAGCCCCGGCCAAGATGGTCACCCGGCTCGCGGCGTTGAGCACGTCCGCCGCGGCCGCCAGCGAGCGGTCACCGGGACGGACCACGGCCGGCACCGCCCGCACCGGCGCCGGCCGTGGTCCGGTCGGCGCGTCGGCGAGGAACACCTCGCCGGGAATGACGACGACGCCGACGCCGCCGCGCTGCAACGCCGCCCGCATGGCCATCTCCAATAGCCACGGGACCTGGCCGGGCGCGCTGGCCTGCTCGCAGTACACGCTGCACTCGCCGAACAACTGCTGGGGGTGGGTCTCCTGGAAATAGCCGCCGCCGATCTCCTCCGCGGGGATGTGCGCGGCGATCGCCAGCACCGGCACCCCGCTGCGGTTCGCGTCGAACAGGCCGTTGATCAGGTGCAGGTTGCCCGGTCCGCAGCTGCCCGCGCACACCGCCAGTTCCCCGGTCAGCGTCGCGTCGGCGCCTGCCGCGAACGCGGCGGCCTCCTCGTGCCGGACATGCTCCCAGGCGATCCCGCCGTCGCGGCGCAGCGCATCGGTGAACCCGTTGAGCGAATCCCCCGGAATCCCGTATATCCGGCGCACCCCGGACGCCTTCAGCGTCGCCACCATGGCTTCAGCCACCGTGCCCGCCATCCCTGCTCCTCCGGTGATCGTCGCGAATCGGTTCGGCCGCGAGCCCCTGCGCCCGAGCATGCCGATAACGCATTGCCTGATCCTGGCACGCGGCCCGGCGGCGCAGCCGTTGCTGTTTTCGTTGAGTGGGAAGCGGGGCGTCAGTAACGGTAACCGGGCGTGCCTGGCCCGCTCCACGTGTTACTCTTTCGGCTCCAGGTTGGTCAGGAACTCCTCGGGTACTGGCGGGCCCCACAGGTGCGGCGGGACGTCCCAGTCCTTCGCTATCCAGCAATCGCGGATCTGGTCGATGTCGCTGAACCACTCGATCCAGCTTCCCCACGGGTCGGCCGTGTAGTGGAAGAAGTTCGAGCCGAGCGTGTGCCGGCCCAAGCCCCATCCCCTGTCCCAGCCGGCGTCACGCATCCGTACCGCGCTGAGGGCGATGGCGTCAAGCGACGGCACTTCGTAGCTCCCGTGGTGGAAGCCGCGGTGGGTGCTGGTGATGAATCCGAAGATGTGGTGGTCGCCGGGGCCGCAGTTGAGGAAGGTGACGGCGCCCGTAATGCGGTCGCTGACGGCAAGGCCGAGCACCTCGGTGTAGAACCGCGTCATCGGCTCCTGGCTGGGGGTGAACACCAGGGCGTGGCCGAGCCGGCGAGGCAGGATGTCTGAGGCCTGTTGCCAGGCGGCGGTGTCGAACCGGTGGTATTCCCCGCCGATGTTGGACAGCACGGGAGTCGCCGGCCGCGGCGGGGCCGGGTCCATTTCCAGCAGCTGGACGGCGGTACCGTCGGGATCGCGGATCCACAGGCCGGCCTCGGGGCTGCCCAGGGGCGGGTCGACGGCCGGCACTGCGTGGCGGTCGAGCCGCTCGCGCAGCGCGTCCAGCGTCCCGGGCGCGACGCTGAACGAGAGGTGGTGGAGCCGTTTGGCGGGAGCTTCGACCATCCGCACCTGCTCTTGCTCGCGTCCCGGGCACCGGCCTAGCAGGGTGCCATGGTCGTCGACGGTTTCCAGCCCGAAGGCGCGGAGGAATTCGTCGGCGACGTCGAGTCCAGGTACGGCAAGTGCGTAGTGGTGCAGGCCAGTGATCATTGCGTTCTCTCTTTCCGTGGCTGCGCTGCGGCGGATGCCACGTTCGGTCATAGTCATGTTGATTGCAGGTAGGCCCAAAGCCTGTCGAGCAGAGGCGGGGCCGCCTCCCGCCATGCCTTGACCTCCCCGGGGCTCAAGAGTGTGACCGCCGCGCTGCCTGCGGCCAGGCGCAGCCGGCAGGTCAGGTCGAGCAGCCACATCCGCGCCGCGGCGTGACCAGGGCTCGTTCCCGTCGTCACGGCACCGTTACCGCGAAGGACCACGGCATCGGCGTCTCCGAGCGTGTCCGCGACAGGCCGGGCGAGTTCGATCGAGCGCAGCAGGCGGGCGTCGTCGTGGATGGGGATCGCCGCGCCGAGCCAGGCGCCCTGCCCGTGCAGCGGCGGGATGGCGGAGGCGATCGCACCGAGCGCGAGCGCGGCTTCCGGCTGGGCGCGCGCTATCGCGGTGACCTCGGGGCGGGCCTGGTAGACGGCCAGATGCACCCACGTCTCGCCTGGCGCGCCGACGGGCAACATGGTAGCGGCCATGGGGACCTCGACGAGCGTGTCAACGGTCACCGTGCCCAGGGCGGTGGGCGGAGTCATCAGCACGCGGTCGCCACGGCGCGCCGACACGTGCCCGAACGCGGTTACCAGGCCCCGCTTGGCCAGCACGTGCGCGGCGGCCACGAGTTCTGGAGCGAGCCCGGTAAGGTCGGCCACCAAAGCACCATCCGCGCTGTCGCAGCCGGGGTCAATGCGTTTCCCGTCGTGCGGAATGTGCCCCATCTGGGCTGGTGTCAGCGGTCGCCCTGGTCGCTGTGAGCGAGCTGCCGGGCGTTTTCGTGGGTCGTGGCAGCAGGACGATCTTGCCGCAGACATGGCCCGCGGCCAGCCGGGCGTAGGCCTCGCGGACCTGCGCCAGCGGGTACGTCGCGGCAACCGGCACCTCCAGCTCGCCGGCCGCGACCAGGCCCGCGAGCTCCCTCAGCACGGCCGCGCTGGCTCCGGCGGCGTTGCCCTCGGCCTTGACGCCGTACTTACCGACGGCGTCGAACCGGACAAGGGTGTCCACCCGCGCCGGGGAAACCCCGAGGTCGTCGAGGGCCAGCTCCACGTAGTCCCCGCCGTAGGTGTCGATGAACGCGTCCGCCTTCGGCGCGACCGCGCGGATCCGGTCCGCCACGCCGTCGCCGTAGCTCACTGGGATAACGCCGTGCGCTGACAGCCATGCGTGGTTCACCTCGCTGGCCAGGCCGATCACGATCGCGCCGGCATGCCTGGCCAGCTGCACCGCGATCGAGCCCACCCCGCCGGCCGCCCCGGACACGACCAGCGTGTCGCCGACGGTCAGTGCCACCGCCCGCACTGCCGCCCAGGCGGTGAACCCGGCGACGGGCAGCCCGCCCGCGACCTCCCACGGCACTGCGGCCGGCTTCGGCGTCAGGTTCGCCGCTTCCACCACCGCGTACTCGGCCTGGCTGGACCGCGTGTCGACCCAGCCGATCACCTCATCGTCCAGGGGAATCCCGGCCGCACCCGGGCCCGCCTGCTCGACGACCCCGGCCAGGTCACTGCCCTGTCCCGACGGGAACGTGGCAGGCCACCGGGAGTCCAGCAGGCCTTCGCGGATCTTCACCTCACCGGGGTTGATCCCGGCTGCTCTCACCCGGACCAGGACCTGGCCCGGTCCCGGCGCCGGCGTCGGCACGTCTTCCACCTTCAGCACCTCGACCGGGCCGTACCGATCGAACCGTACCGCTTTCATCGCCAGGTGCCTCCTGCGTCGTCCGGTGTGATATTTGCGCGCGGTGGGCGCCGCCTTCGAGCAGCTCGTCGGCCTTGGTGTACTGGCTGACATCCCCGGTCACCTCGAAGAAGCCGCGCGCCCGAGCCCTTGGCGTGCACCACCCGCCCGAGGACCCGCCCGCGGTTGAAATGCTGGATCTTCTGCACCAGGTCGTGGCCATGCAGCACCGTCGGGCCGCCGCGGCCCGCCGTCAGCGAGAATTCGCCGTTTGGCGCCGGGACAGCGGAATCGGTGGTCGTGGCCGGCACGTCATGGTGCGCGCGGTCGGTCATCGGGCCTCCTTCGTTCCGCGGCGCTCCGGGCCGGCCGCCTGCTTGCCGGCCACCTCGTGGTCGCTTCCAGAGCTGGCCCGGGGCCTCTGGCAGAGCTGGCGACTTGGGCAGCGGGACCTAACGGCGAAACCGTATGACCGCGCGTCGGCGGGTGCGATCCGTTTGGCGAGGTGACAATCCGGAATGCGCAGCGACTTTCCCGGACTCGCTCGGATCCGTCCCGGCTCGAAGTGGTCGCGTCACCGCCGCCGGAGGGTTTCGGACGGCAGCTCCCCGTAGCGGTGCCTGTAGTACCCGGCGAACCGGGCCAGGTGCCCGAAACCCCAGCGGTATGCGACCTCGGTGACCGATACGTCGGCTTCGGGGTCGGCGGCGAGCAGGTCGTCGCGTGCGCGAGCGAGCCGGACCTCCCGCAGGTACTCCAGCGGGGTGATCCCGAGATAGTCCCGGAATCCCTGCTGCAGGCCGCGGACGCTGACCCCGGCCAGCCCGGCGAGCATGGGGACGGTCAAGGGATCAGCGGCCCGGTCCTGGATGATCTCCACGGCCCGCCGCACCGTCGGCGGGCGGGCTGGGCGATGACCGGTCTGGAGTTCCTCGGAGAAGGTGTGCCGCTGGGCCACGAGCAACTGATCGATGAGCAGCTGCTCGACCCGGCTGCGCACCAGGGGATGGTCCAGCGACCCGGTGCCCCGGCGGATCTCGTCCAGGACAAACCCCAAGGTCGCCGCCCAGCCGCTCACGGCACGCGCCGATAGGTCCATGCGCGGATCGAACACGACCGGCGCGTCAATGCCCCGGCGCAGCAAGCGGGACAGCTCGCGCTCGAGCGTGCGGCGACCGATCCGCAGCGCCAGCTGTTCACAATCCGCGCTCCGTCGCATCACGATGTCCTGGGTCGGTGACAAGATGACGGCGGATCCTGGCTCGGATCCGGCTTCGCTACGGTCGCACCAGGAGATGGCTGATCCCTTCACCGGGACATCGACTCCGTAGTACCACCCCAGCTGGCCTGGCCGGATGATGACCTCCGCCCCGTGCCTCATGTACCCGATCGCGACTTCTCCGAGATCCCACGCCGCCAGCGCCGCGTCGAGCCGCTGGAAATCGCCGACGACATCCAACTCGTGCTCGCAGTAGACCCGCGCGATCGCGGCCCGGGTCTCGTCCGCATCGGCGGACCGGAACACGTTCTTGGCCAGGGCAGACGGCGGGCGCTCCCCGCTCGGCGCGAGCACCCACTGGCTCCAGCGCACCAGGCTGTCGTTTACGTTCGACATGGCTCTTCTCCACGGGACCGCACGATCGACGATACGCCGGTAACCCGGTCACATTGAGCGAGCGAGCCAAAGTCGCTGCGCATTCCGGATAATCCCCCGCCGATGGGCCCGTCCGCGATCCGATGACTGACCATGGCGACCGGCAGTCGGTTCAGTGGGCCCTGTCACTGCCGCCGCAGCGTCGCCGAAGGGAGCTCCCCGTAGCGGTGCTTGTAGTAGCCCGCGAACCGGGCCAGGTGGCCGAAGCCCCAGCGGTACGCGACCTCGGATACCGACGCGCCCTCCTCGTTCCGGGCGGCGAGCAGATCATCGTGCGCCCGGGCGAGCCTGACGTCCCGTAGAGACTCCAGTGGGGTCGTCCCGAGATAGTCTTGGAACCCTTGCTGCAGGCCGCGCACGCTGACCCCCACCAGCTGTGCGAGCATCGGGACGGTCAGCGGCTCCGCCGCCCGGGCCTGGATGATCTCCAGCGCGCGACCGACGGCGGGGCGGCGCGCGGCGCGATAGCCGGCCTCGAGCTGCTCGGAGAAGGTGTGCCGCTGGCCGAGCAGCAGCTGGCTGATGAGCAGCTGATCAACGCGGCTGCGCACGAGGGAGTGGTCAAGCGCCCCGGTGCCGCAGCGGATCTCGTCCAGGACGAACCCCAACGTCGCCGCCCAGGCACTCCCGGCAGGCGCCGACGGTCCTATCGCGGCGTCGAACACGACCGGCGCGTCGACGTCCCGGCGCAGCAGACGCGACAGCTCACGCTCGACCGCGCCGCGATCGATCCGCAGCGTCACCTCCTCGTAATCGGCGCTCCGCCGCATCACTGGCTCCTGCGCCGGTGACGCGACTACGGCGGACCCGGGGGTGCATCCGGCTTCGCTGCGGCCGCACCGCAAGATGGCTGACCCCTTTACCGCGATGCCGACCGCGTAGAAGGACTCCACCGGGCCTGGCCGGACGATGACCTCTGCGCCGTGCCTGAGGTACCCGACCGCGACCTTGCCGAGGTCCCACGCCGCGAGCGCCGCGTCGAGCCGCCGGGAAGGGCCGACGACATCCAGCTCATGCTCGCTGAAGGCCCGCGTGATCGCGTGCCGGGTCTCGTCCACGTCGGCCGACCGGAACACGTCTTTGGCCAGGCTCGCACACGGGCTCGCATCGTTCGGCGCGAGTACCCACTGGCTCCAGCGCACCAGGCTGTCGCCCACGTTCGCCATGGCTCTCCTAGATCCGCGGGGCCGCACGATCGACGATACGCCCAGAAGCAGGTCTGCTTGAGCGAGCCAGGCAAGCTCGTTTCGCATTCCGGATAGCTCACCGCGTCGGCCGGGTGGCTGCATCTCACTGTGAGGACAGCATCCACAGAAAGAACTCCTGATGAGGGTGCAGGTGCAGGTACAGAGCCGAACTCGATGCGGCGAGAGCTTCGCTGAGTGGCGGGGAATCCAACGACAGCTAAGATCCGACGAGCCGGCAACGAGACCCCGGTCCCTGTGGTCCGGGCACCCGCTGGCCCGCCACATCGACGACTTCCTCACCGACCTGGCGAACGCGAACAAGCCGCGGAACACGATCCGCGCCTACCGCGGCGAACTGACCGGGTTCGCCGCCCACCATGACGGCGACATCGCAGCGCAGGCCGAGGATCTCCGCGATCCGCACGCAGGCGGCCGGATAGGAGGCATACGCGAACGTGAACGGCGAGACAGCGGTGAGCATCGCGCGGGGATCCTTCGCCACGGGCTTGGCTTGGTCGAGCAGGGCCTCGGCATAGCCGACGACCATGCGGATCGCTGCGGCCGCCATCTCGGGACGGGAAGGTGCGGGGTCTGCCGTGATGTAAAGCGCGTGGCACCAAGCGGCGCGCAGCAGCAGGGTGGTGAGGGCCGCGAGATCAAGCCGCCGCTTTCCACGGAGCCTATTGCCGAGCACTGCGGCCCCGATCGCGGCGCGGCGCAGCCGAGCGGTAATCTCGGCGGGCGGTTCGAGGGCGGCGGTGAGCGTACCGGGGACCGGCGGTAGCCAGGCCGTGGCGCGACGCTCGAGGTCGGCGTAGGTAATCTGGCCGACGTCGATGGCTCCGGCCAGGGCGAGAGAATAGGGCCGTCGCTGGTCCCGGCCAGCCCGGCCTCAGGGGAGCTGACCAGCCAGTCTCGCAGATGCTCGCGATCCCAGGTCTCGAAGCCGGGCCGTTGGCGGCGCAGCTCCGCCTGCAGGTAGCTGCCGGTCTCGACGGGTGCTCCCCCGGTGAGCCGGCCGGTGGTCAGCAAGACCGCGGCCCGCGGCGGGTCCGGGTCGAAATCCGGGTGGGCCAGGTTGTCGAGCCGCCTCGTCGATCTGGGGGCGGACCCGCGCCATTCCGGCAGGCCGATGTCGCCGGCCTTGCTCTGGATCTGCGTCCGTCGGGCCCCTGGAAGCGTGCCGCTGCAGGGGCTAAAAGGGCGAATAACAGAGCATCGCCGCAGCTCAGATGTGGTGGGGCGGGTGGGACTCGAACCCACGGCCGACGGATTATGAGTCCCCCACAGTTCGTAGAGGCTAGTAGCACCTCGTCGAGCCAGGTTGCATATCGGCACGTCAGGACGTTGCAGATGTAGAGGCCCGTCGAGGTTGTGCGCGACTGTACTCTCGCCGTCTGCGTCCAAAGTGCGTCCGTTGCATTTGTTATCGGCCTACTTAACAGGGTGGGCTGCGCGGCGAGGTCCGCAGGTCACCGATGGTGAATTGCGGCCTTTTTCGCGCAGCCTCCCTCCGAACCGGACTGGCCCGCTTTCCGGGCATCACGGCTCTCCAGCGATTACGCCGCGTGCGTGACGGGGTTGCGTGGATGGTCTCGTGGCAGGGTTGGCAGACCACGAGGGTCTTGCGCCGTTTCCTGGCCATGAGGGCTGCCCACGGGGGCTGGCCCGGTCCTGATGTGCCGAGCCGGGCGAGCTTGGCGACCTGGTGGACGGCCACCGTGGTGTCTTGCCCGCACAGTTCGCACCGGCGCGTGAGGAGCCGCCGGAGCAGCTCTTTGCGTGGCACGGGGACCGGGACCGGAACGGGATCGGTGATCGTCGCGTTCCTGTTGTGCAGGAGCGGTATCCCGCCGAACCGTGCTACCAGGTCCTTCTTGCCGTCGCGGTGGACCCGGGCCTCGAAGCACGTGCGCAGCCCGTGCGGTGTCTCGATCTTGGCCTTGTACCGGACCGCCATCTTAGTGGTCCGGCCCGTAAGTTCGTCGGGGGGGCATGGTGGTCAGGCTGCCAGGGCGTGGGTCTTGGTCTTGTCGTGGGCGTCGATCCGGTGTAGCAGGTCACTGAGATCGGCACGGGTGAATTTCCAGTCAAACGGCCGGGCGATGGCGTTGTAGCGGGCCTCGAACGCGGCGAGGCGGTCGCGGATCTGGTCCAGGCCGGTGAAGTTGTTGGGCGTGAGGGCTTTGCGCTGCACGACGGAGAAGTAAATTTCCGCCTGGTCCAGCCAGGAGGCATGCGCGGGCAGGTGGATCAGCTGCGCGTTCGGCCAGGCCTGAGCCATCCGCTGGATGGAGGCGGCGCCGCGGTGGGAGGACCCGTTGTCTGTGATCCAGAACACCCGGTCCGCGCTGGCGTACGGCTCGGTAGTCATCACCTGCTCCGCCAGCCGGGCGAACGGCGCGATCCCGGTGGTGTCCTCGCACCGGCCGGCGATCCGTCCGCGGCGGACGTCCCAGGCGGCCAGGTAGGCCAGCGCGCCGCCGCGGTCGTAGTCGTGCTCCACCCGCATCGCGCGGGCTTTCCCGGGTGGCAGGGTGGGGTGGCAGCGGCACCGGGCCTGGATGGAGGTCTTCTCATCGGCGCAGATCACGTAGTCATTGGCGCCGAGCGGCCGGCCGTCCCAGATCCCGGCGTACAGATCCAGCACCGGGGCGGCCCTGGCCGCGAACTGCGGGTCGCGGACGGAGATCCACGACCGGTGCTGCCAGGGCTTGAGGGCGTCGCGGGCCAGCCAACGGCGGATGGTGGAGGCCGAGACCGCGAGCTGGCAGCGGGCGGACAGTTCGCGGGCCAGGTCCGGGCCGCTCCACCGCGACAGCGGCACCCCGGACTCGGCCGGCAGCGCGCACGCCAGCGCGACGACCTCGGCCCGGTCCGTGGCGGTGAACACCGGCGGGCGGCCACTGCGCGGAGCATCGGCCAGCCCGGCCAGCCGGCCCTCCGCGAACCGGCGGCGCCACTTGCGGGCCGTGTCGGTGCACACTCCCAGCTCCCGGGCGATCGCGGCGTTGTCCAGGCCGGCCGCCGCGGCGAGCACGATCGCGGCCCGCAGCCGGTCGCGGTAGGACCCGCGCACCGACCGGGCCCGGGTCGTCAGCACGGCTTGCTCGTCGCAGGACAGGGCAATCTGGTATGGGCTTGGCATAGGCATGCGTTCTATACGCCGTAACCGCTGGTCTTTATGCCACGCCCGCGCCAGTTCCCGGCACCAGGCAACCGCGATGGCACAAGACGCCAGGAGAAGATGACTGCCGTGGCCCGATATCCAGACTCCACCAAGGCCTCCCTGGAACAGCGGCTGCGCGCCCGGGCCCGCGACCGCTGGCCGCAGATCGCCGGCCTGCACATCCGCCACCGCGGGAACTTCAGCTACGTCGACGCCGCTTTGGCCGACAGCACCACCCTCAAGCTGTGCCGGCTGCGGTATGTCGGCTCCGCCAGCCAGTGGCAGTTCGCGATCTACCGCGCCAGCCACGACGACTACGACGAATCGGTCTTCCCCACCGGCCTGCCCGTCGGCACCTGCCAAGACGCCCTCGACACCGCTTGCGGCCTCTACCTCAACGACCCCACCGCCTGGATCCAACCCCCGACGAACTTACGGGCGAGACCACTTAGGAGACGCCTGCCGGCCGAGCCGTCTATCGTGGCGGACCGGAAGCTCCTTCGCCGGGTACTGCGGTGGCCCGTGGGAGCTCAGCTCCGAGGCGGCGGGGTGGCTGGTCAATGCCGGTATCGGCTACCTGCGGTCCTAGCAATGCAA
>Ga0318494_10000179_pt1 | contig 19149 bp, 17 predicted proteins | sample GRESIP108b1f24_FD_203293 | JGI IMG/M metagenome (GOLD analysis project Ga0318494, IMG submission 203293) | Tropical soil microbial communities from Luquillo Experimental Forest, Puerto Rico - GRE.SIPMG.108b1f24 | ecosystem: Environmental > Terrestrial > Soil > Tropical forest > Bulk soil... | reverse complement strand
CTCGCGCCGCACGGCGTGAAGGTGTCGTCGGCCGGGATCGCCGCGCTGGTGGGCCGACCCGCCGATCCCCACGCCAAGGCACTCCTCGCGGAGCGCGGGCTCGACCTGTCGGGTCACCGCGCGCGCCAGCTCACGCCCGAGCTCGTGCAGGGCGCCGACCTCGTGCTCGTGATGAGCACCGAGCAGCAGCGCGCGGTGGAGCAGCTCGCCCCCGCCGCGCGCGGGCGGGTACACCGGCTGGGCCGCTTCGGCGGCTTCGACGTGCCGGACCCTTACAGGCAGGACCGGGCCGCGTTCGCTCGCGCGCTCGCGCTCATCGACCGCGGGGTCGAGGACTTCGTGACCACGTTCTGGGGGAAGCGCGCATGAGGCGACTCGCCTGCTGCTTGTTGCTGCTCTCTTCCGGCTGCGCCATGGCGCCGGGGATGGTGCTCGACGAGTCCGCCGCCGTGGAGCGCGGCCGTGCGCAGGACAAGCACTACCGCGTGGAGCAGGTGACGCCGGGCCTCATCGAGCAGATGGCGCGCGCCGCCGCGCCGCCGCAGCTCACGCCCGATCCGCTCGCCACCCAGGCCGCGCGCTACACGTACCGGGTCGCACCGTTCGACGTGCTGAACGTGATCGTGTGGGAGCACCCCGAGCTCACGATCCCCGCCGGCGAGTTCCGCGCCCCCGAGCTCACCGGCAGCACCGTGGCGGCCGACGGCACGATGTTCTACCCGTACGTGGGGGCGGTCCAGGTCGCGGGGAAGACGCTGGGCGAGGTGCGCGACCTCATCACCGAGAAGCTCGCGCGCGTGATCCGCAACCCCCAGGTCGACGTGCGGATCGTGAGCTTCCGCGGGAAGCGCGCTCAGGTGACGGGCGAGGTGCTGCAGCCAGGCCCGGTGCCCATCACCGACATCCCGCTCCGCGTGCAGGACGCGATCGCAGCGGCGCGCGGCTTCACGCCCGACGCCGAGCCCAGCGCCGTGACGGTCGCGCGGGGGGGACAGCTCTACTCCCTCGACCTGCAGGCGTTCTACGAGAACGGCGAGACGAGCCAGAACTGGCTCCTCCAGGACGGAGACGTCGTGAACGTGGGCGACCGGCGCCAGGCGCGGGTCTTCGTGCTCGGCGAGGTGAGGGCGCCCGCCGCGCGGCCGATGATCCGGCGCCGGCTCTCGCTCGCCGACGCGCTCGCCGACTCGAATTGGCTCGACCCCGTCTCGGCGAATCCGGCGAGGATCTACGTCTTCCGCGGCGACCTCCTCGCCTCGCCGCGCATCTTCAAGCTCGACGCCGCGTCGCCCGACGCGCTCATCCTCGCCACCGCGTTCCCGTTGAAGCCGAAGGACGTGGTGTTCGTCGCGACCTACGACCTCAGCCGGTTCAACCGCGTGATCGGCCAGATCGTGCCGACCATCAACGCGCTCTGGCAGGTCATCGACATCTCGACGCGTCGCTTCTGACGTGCGCTCGGGGCTCCTACCCGGGAGCCCCCGTCGCCGCCGCCTCGCTGACCCCGAACCCGCCGCGCGCCTGGCGCAGCATCGCGGCGACGCCGTGGAACACGTGCAGGCGCTGGTCGTGCGGCACGATCTCCACCTCGCCGTCGTCGGCGAGCACGCGGCCGGCGATCTCCTCGCCGAGCTCCTTCACCCACGCGAGCTCGCCCTGGCAGTAGGTGCAGCGGTCGGCGTGGGTCACGCCGATCGCGTCGCAGTTCCGGCAGAGCCAGCCGCTCCGCGCGAAGTCGTCCTCCAGGATGAGCCGGTACACGCGCCGCTCGTTCACCGCCAGGACGACCTCGTCCGGTCCGAGCACGGCGAGGCCGCCGCGCTTCGCCTGCCCGACCGCCAGCGCGACGTTCCGCTCCTCCTGCTCGCGTTCCTTCGCCGCCAGCGCCGCGAGCGTCTGCGCGAGGAGCTGGTCGCGGACGCTCGGCCGGTCGTGCCCGGCGCTCGAGGCCTGCGGCTCAGGCCGCCGCGCGATGACCCGCGCCCGCGCGCGCTCGGGCAGCTCGCGCTCGAAGGCCGCCGTCTTCTCCCGCGGCCCCACGAGCACGAGGTGGCACGGCCGCTGGTCGAACCGCTGGGTCACGTACGCCGCCGCTGCGGCGAGGTTCCGCTGGATCGTCTGCTTGTACGCGCGCTGGTTCTTGCCGGCGCGCTCGTACTGGAACCCCTCGCCGCTGCCACGCGCGTTCCCTGGCGACCCCTGGCGTCCCACGCCCGGGCTCGGCTCGAACCCCGCGGCCTGGTAGCTCCGGGGAACCGGGCCCTCGATCACCGCCTGCGCCACCACGCCCCCGAGCGCCGTCTCGTACACGCGAGCGCCGCTCGCGTGCACCACCGCGATGATCGCCGGCTCCACGTCGTCGAGCAGGCGGGCGAGCGGCAGGAGCTGCGGCCGCATCCCGGTGCAGAGCTTCGTCGCCACGGCCTGCGGGAGCTCGAGCACGCGCCACAGGCGCAGCGCCTCGCAGGCGAAGATCGCGATCCCCTTCGCGGGCGAGTCGTGCGCGGCGATGCGGTCGACGACCGAGGCCTCGATGCGCGCGAGCGTCCGGGCGAGCGCCTCGCGCTGCGGGTGCGCCGCGTGGGCGTCGAGCTCGCGCTTCGCCTGCTCGTGAACGAACACGCGCGCGCGTTCCCGCTGTTGCTCGTCGGCCCAGCGCGTGTCGAGGTACACGGTGACCACGGGCTCGCCATCGGCGCGCAGCACCGCGAACTCCTGGAGGAGGTTCCGCAGGTCGTGATCGGTCATGGGAGTGGGATCATGGCCATCGGGCTGGGTTACAACACGCCCGTGCCCCTCCTCTCCGCCGTCCGTGCCCTCGCCTCCTTCGACCCGCCCCGCGCGCTCCCGTCTTGCGACCTCGAGGAGCTCCTCGCGGTCCTCGACGCCCACGGCCTCGCGCCGCTCGCGAGCTACCACCTCGAGACGCGCCTCCTCGGCGCCGGCGTGCCGGACTGGTTCCGCGAGCGGCTCCTCGCCGTGTACCAGGGCGTCGTGAACGACAACGTCTTCAAGCTCGTGACGCTGAAGCAGGCGCTCGCGGGAGTCGGCGTGCCGGTGGTGGTGCTCGGCGCGGCGTCGTTCGTCGACTGGCTCTATCCGCACCTCGCCTTCCGCCCGATCGGCGAGCCGCGGCTCCTCGTGCGCGGCGAGGACGGCGCCACCTTCGCGGCGGCGGTCGCACCCGAGTGGAAGCCCTCCGGCACCGGCGCGGGAGGTCACACCGCCTCCTTCTCGAACGGCCAGTTCGAGCTCCGGCTCCAGGAGGGGCTCGTCCCGGGACGGGGCGACGACCACGGCGCCTTCACGCGCAGTGAACGGTTCCCCGCGCTCGGCCCCACCGTCGCACGGCCCTCGGCGGAGGACGCGCTCCTCGTCGCAGCGGCCGACGTGGCGGTGCAGGGGCTCTACGCGCCGCTGCTCGAGTACGTGGACCTCCGCGAGCTGGTGCGCGTCGCCGACCCGGCCCGGGCCGCGGAGGTCCGCGCCCGCGCGGAGTCGGCCGGGCTCGCGCGCGGCCTCGCCGGAGCGCTCGCGGTGACCGCCCGGTACTTCCCGGAGGTCGCACCGGCCGCCGAGCCGTTCCTGCCGCCGCTGGGCCGTGCGGAAGGGGTCGCGGTCCGTGCGGTCGTGGAGCAGGCGTCCGATCCCGCGAGGCTGCGCGTCCTGCGCGGCGCAGTGGAGGCCGCGCGGCAGGTGGTCGCGCCGGCCTGAAGGTCCCGCGCGACGCCTTCATCCTCCCCTCCCCGCGTGTTAGATCCACCCGTCCGTCACCTGGAGCGCTGGCGTGAAGATCGCCGTCGTCGGAGCAGGTTACGTCGGCCTCGTCACCGCGACGTGCTTCGCCGAGTCGGGCCGCGAAGTCACCTGCGTCGACGTGGACGCGCGCAAGGTGGCGATGCTCCGCGCCGGCGGCCTCCCGATCTACGAGCCGGGCCTCGAGGACCTGGTCCGGCGGAACGCGAAGGGGGGGCGGCTCCGCTTCACCACCTCGCTCGACGAGGCGATGAAGGACGCCGAGGTCGCCTTCATCGCCGTGGGCACCCCGCCGGGCGAGAACGGCGAGGCCGATCTCCAGCACGTGCTCGCGGCCGCCGAGCAGATCGGCCGCGCGATGGCGCGCCCCACCGTGGTCGTGAACAAGAGCACGGTGCCGGTGGGCGGCGCAGAGCGGGTGCGCGAGGTGCTCGCGAAGGTCGCGCGCCACGCGTTCGACGTGGTCGCGAACCCGGAGTTCCTGAAGGAAGGGACCGCGATCGACGACTTCATGCGGCCTGACCGCGTGGTCGTGGGCGCCGACTCCGAGCGCGGCCGCGCGGTGATGGCCGAGCTGTACGCGCCGTTCGTGCGCACCGAGCAGCCGATCCTCTTCATGGACCTCCGCTCGGCCGAGCTCACGAAGTACGCGGCGAACGCGATGCTCGCGACCCGGATCTCCTTCATGAACGACGTCGCCGCGCTGTGCGACCGGCTCGGCGCGAGCGTGGACGACGTCCGCCGCGGGATGGGCACCGACCGGCGCATCGGCCTGCCCTTCCTCTTCCCCGGCGTCGGCTTCGGCGGCTCCTGCCTCCCCAAGGACGTGCGCGCGGTGATGACGATGGCGCGCCAGGCGGGCCTCGACTTCGACCTCCTCCGCGCGGTGGAGCGCGTGAACGAGCGGCAGAAGCGGCTCCTCTTCGACCTCGCGGTGAAGCGGCTCGGCTCGCTCTCGGGGAAGCGCTGCGCGGTGTGGGGCCTCGCGTTCAAGCCCAAGACCGACGACCTGCGCGAGGCGCCGTCGCTCACGCTCGTGCAGCTCCTCGCCGGCGCCGGCGCCGAGGTGGTGTGCCACGACCCGGTGGCCGCCCATGTCGCTGCGCCGCTCCTCGGCTCGCACGTGCGGCTCGCGGAGGAGCCGTACGCGGCGGCGGAGGGGGCCGACGCGCTCTTCCTCGTGACCGAGTGGAGCGAGTTCCGGACGCCAGACTACGGACGGCTCGCGCGCGCGATGCGCGGCCGGGCCCTCTTCGACGGGCGGAACGTGTGGGACCCCGCGAAGGCGCGCGCGGCCGGCTTCGACTACGTGGGCGTCGGGCGCGGAGCGCGGTGACGCCGTGAAGAACCAGCCCCTCCGCGCCCGCCTCGGCTTTGCGATCGACGGCCTCCGCATCGCCTGGAACGGCGAGTCGAGCTTCCGCACCCATTGCCTCGCCGCCGCCCTGGTCGCCGCCGTGCTCCTCGCGCTCCGGCCCGGAGGGCCGTGGTGCGCGCTCGTCGCCCTCACGACCGGCGCCGTGCTGGCGGCGGAGCTCTTCAACACCTCCCTCGAGCACCTGCTCGACCGGCTCCATCCGGAGCGCCACCCCGCGGTGCAGGCCGCGAAGGACTGCGCGGCGGCGGCGGTGCTCGTGCTCGCGATCACCGCGGTGCTGGTGTTCGTGGGGATGCTCTGGGCGGTGCTCCCGGCGCGGCTCGCGTAGCCGCCGCGCGCGCGGGCTCTCTCACGCCCTCGCGAGCCCGCTCCCGCCGATCGCGAGCACCACCGCGGCCGCCTCGCTCGTGACGAGGTCGAGCCGGCGCAGCACCTGGATCTCGGAGAGGATCGCGTAGCGCGCCTCCACGTCGGTGACGAGCGCGGCGGCGGCGAGGTCGGCGAGCGCGGATGGGCCGAGCTGGGCGGCGTCGGCCGCGAGCTTCGTGGCACCCGACTCCGGCGGGAGCCCGGCCGCGATCTGCACGAGGAGCTGCTCGAGCGCCGCGGCCTTCGCCTGCGCCTCGGCGAGCCCGCTCGTGGGGAGCACGTCGTCGAGGAGCTCGGCGCGGAACTCGCGGTAGGGCTTGCCGGTGGCGAGCTCGGGACCGAGCCGCACCCGCCCCGCGCCGCGCACGAGCACGTGGTAGCGGCCGTCGGGCAGCCTCTCGTGGTCCTCGATCACGCACGCGCCGGCGATGGCCCGCACCGGCTCGATCTCGAACGGCGCGTCGCCGGCCTCGGCCATCGTGGGCACTGCGAGCACTCGGTCGCCGGCGAGCGCGTCGGCGAAGAGCGCGCGGTAGCGCGGCTCGAAGATGTGGAACGGGGTCGGGGTGCCTGGAAAGACGGTGACGCCCTGCAGCGGGAAGATCTTGAGTCGGGCACAGGCGCGCAGGAGCGCCTCCCGGTGGTCCGCACGAACGAGTCGGCCGCTCACCCCCGGGTCTTAGGGGGCGAGCGGCCGGGATGCAGCGGAACTTCTGGTGCGGTGCGGCTATTGCGCGGCGGCGGCGCGCTGCGACTCTTCCGCCTTCTCCTCGGCGCCGCTCCGGATCCGCATGCCGTAGAACGACCGGTACACGAACACGAGCGCCACGGCGAGGCAGCCGAGGAAGAGCGGCAGCCGGACGCCGGCGTCGAGCTGGATCGCGAGCTCGACGGCGAGGAGGCCGAAGAGCGTCGTGAACTTGATGACCGGGTTCATCGCGACCGACGAGGTGTCCTTGAAGGGATCGCCGACGGTGTCGCCGACCACGGTCGCCGCGTGGAGGTCGGTGCCCTTCGCCTTCAGCTCGACCTCGACCACCTTCTTCGCGTTGTCCCAGGCGCCGCCGGCGTTCGCCATGAAGATCGCCTGGTACAGGCCGAACACCGCGATCGAGATGAGGTAGCCGATGAAGAAGAACTCATCGACGAACGCGAACGCGAGCGTCGCGAAGAACACGGTGAGGAAGATGTTGAACATGCCCTTCTGCGCGTAGACCGTGCAGATCTCGACGACCTTCTTCGAGTCCTCGACCGAGGCCTTCTCCACGCCCTCGAGGCGGATGTTCTTCTTGATGAACTCGACCGCGCGGTACGCGCCGGTGGACACGGCCTGGGTGGAGGCGCCGGTGAACCAGTAGATCACCGCGCCGCCGGTGATGAGGCCGAGGAGGAACAGCGGGTTCATCACCGAGAGCTTCTCGAGGTTGGCGGTGAGGCCGCTCGTGAGCACCACGATGATGGAGAAGATCATCGTCGTCGCGCCGACGACGGCGGTGCCGATGAGCACCGGCTTGGCGGTCGCCTTGAAGGTGTTGCCGGCGCCGTCGTTCTCCTCGAGGAAGTGCTTCGCCTTGTCGAAGTTCAGGTCGAAGCCGAAGTCCTTCTTCACCTGCGCCTTCACGTTCGGCACGTTCTCGATGAGCGAGAGCTCGTACACGGACTGGGCGTTGTCGGTGACGGGACCGTAGGAGTCGACCGCGATGGTCACCGGGCCCATGCCGAGGAAGCCGAAGGCCACGAGGCCGAAGGCGAACACCGGCGCGGCCATCATGATGCTGCCGAGCCCCAGGGTGGCGACGAAGTAGGCGCCGCCCATGAGGCCGACGATGACGAGGCCCATCCAGAACGCGGAGAAGTTGCCCGCCGTGAGGCCGGCGAGGACGTTCAGCGAGGCGCCGCCTTCGCGGCTCGCGGTGACGACCTCCTTCACGTGGCGCGAGGTGGTGCTCGTGAAGACCTTCACCACCTCGGGGATGATCGCGCCGGCGAGCGTGCCGAACGTGATGATCGTCGAGAGCTTCCACCACAGCGTGCCGTCGCCGAGGTCGCCGATGAGGAGCTTCGAGACGACGAACGTGAGGACCACCGAGACGATCGAGGTGAGCCACACGAGGGTGGTGAGCGGGAGCTCGAAGTTCATCGAGGACGCGTTCCCGAACTTCCCCTTCGCCCACGCCTCGTTGACGACGTACGAGCCGACCGACGCGATGACCATCATGATGCGCATCGCGAAGATCCAGACGAGCAGCGCGACCTGGTTCGTCGGGTCCTGCACCGCGAGCAGGATGAAGCTGATGAGCGCGACGCCGGTGACGCCGTAGGTCTCGAAGCCGTCGGCCGACGGGCCCACCGAGTCGCCGGCGTTGTCGCCGGTGCAGTCGGCGATGACGCCGGGGTTGCGCGCGTCGTCCTCCTTGATGCGGAAGACGATCTTCATGAGGTCGGAGCCGATGTCGGCGATCTTCGTGAAGATGCCGCCGGCGATGCGGAGCGCGGAGGCGCCGAGCGACTCGCCGATCGCGAAGCCGATGAAGCACTTGCCCGCGAGGTCGCGCGGGACGAAGAGGAGGATGAAGAGCATGAGGAGCAGCTCGACGCTGATGAGCATCGTGCCGATCGACATGCCGGCCTGCAGCGGGATGGCGTACGTGGGGAACGGCTTGCCCTCGAGCGACGCGAAGGCGGCGCGGCTGTTCGCGTAGGTGTTCACGCGGATGCCGAACCAGGCGACGCCGGCGGAGCCGAGGATGCCGATGACGCTGAAGGCCAGGATGACGGCGAGCTCACCGAGTGGCAGGCCCTGGAAGACGCCGAAGTACGCGACGATGATCACCGCGATGAACGCCCAGAGGATCGCGATGAACTTGGCCTGCGTGAGCAGGTACGTCTTGCAGGTCGCGTAGATGAGCTCGGAGATGTCCCGCATCGCCTGGTGAACCGGCAGGTTCTTCAGGCGGGTGGCGATCGCCACGCCGAACGCGAGGCCGGCGACGCACACGAGCAGGCCGATCGCGAGGAGCGACGAGCCGGGCAGGCCGAGGAAGCTCACCGACGAGAGGTCGGGGAGCACGAGATTCGCCTCACCGCCGTGCTTCTCGGCAGTGAGGGTCAGGGCGTTGAGAACCGGCGCGAGGTCCATGATTCGACGCGTGCCTCCAGGGGCGGTTGCGGACTGCGCGCAAGCAGCGGGATTCGCTGCGATTCGCGGCGCAAGCCTCAGACGACGAAGGCGCGCATCCTACCGAGATACTTCGGAGAAATGCAAGGAGAGCTGGCCTGGCGGCGGCTACTTCGCAGCGAGCGCCTGGCTGCCAGCCTCCAGGGTCGCGAAGTTCACGTTGGGGTAACCAGCCTGTGCGGCCGAGTACATGACCCGCTTCACCACGCGGAACGGCACCCGCACGTCTGCCTGCAGGTTCACCTCGCCGCGCCAGGCGCGGTCGCGGGCGGGGTCCCGCTGGTGGACGAACTCCCAGCGCTTCCGCTCGTCCCGCAGCCGCTCCTCGAGGGCCGGGATCGGGAGGAACGGATCCTTCTCCAGCTCGGCGAGGTCGGCGACCTTCCGGCCCGAGAGCACGAGGTGCTCGCCGGAGATGGCGATCACCGGCGCGATCTCGATCGGCTGCCCGTGGTGCGCGTCGGGGAGCTTGATGTCCTTCTGGAGGTACAGGACCTCGCCGGTGGCGCTGAACTGCTGGAGCAGGAAGATCACGAGCATGGTCATGATGTCGACCATGGGGACGACGTTCAGGTCGGCGTTGACCCCCCGGCGGCGCGCCACCGCCTTGCCGCCGAACACCTGCGAGCGGGCGAACCTCCGCGCTGGCCGCTTCCCGGGCTGGACGATCGGCATGCCGCGCTACCCCGCGCCGCCGGTGACGGCGACGCTCGCGAGCCCGGCGCCGACGCACGCGTCGATGGTGTGGACGAGCTCGGCGTAGGGGACGGTGTCCTCGGCCGCGACCGTGATCGCCGACTGGTCGGGGAAGCGTTGCTTCAGCTCGGCGAGCCGCGCCGCGAGCGCGGCGTAGTCGGGCCGGACGTCGCCGGGCTTCCCGGTCGCCGGGACGGTGATGTCCTGGCCGGTGGAGAGCTGCAGCACGTGGCCCGTGGGCGAGAGCCGGAGCGTGATCGTCACCGCCGACCTCTGCGCCCCGCTCTGCGGACCGCTCCCGTACTGGGAGACCTGGAGCCGCGCGATCTGCGTCCAGACCGCGGTGACGAGCAGGAAGGTGATGCAGCAGGAGAGGAGGTCGATCGCCGGGACGACGTTGATCGTGAGGTCGAGGCTCCGTCGCCGCCCACGACCGCCCTGCTCCGCCACCGTGGTGCCGGCCATGTCGCGGCTCCGGTCACTCGTTCGCAGCGGCCGCGACCGGCGCCACCTGCGCGACGTGGGTCGGCATCTTCATCTTGTCCCGGTTCGCGACCACGAGGTTCAGCACGCCCACCGCCGTCTCGTGGATGTCGTCCATCATCGCCTGCGTCCGTCCCTGCAGCACCGAGTACAGGACGAGCGAGGGGATGGCGACGGCGAGCCCGAACGCGGTGCAGTTCATCGCCTCCGAGATGCTCTTCGACAAGAGCGTCGCCTTGTCGGCGGGGTTCGCGTTCGCGACCGCGGCGAAGGCACCGATGAGGCCGACGATCGTGCCGAGGAGGCCGAGCAGGGTCGCGACGTTGGCGAGCATCGCGAGGTAGCCGGTGCGCCGCTCGATGAGCGGGCTCTCGCGCAGCGTCGCCTCGTCCATGGCGGCCTGCACGTCGTCCTCTCCCTTCGGCACGTGGATGAGGCCGGCCTTCACCACCTGGACGAGCGGCGTCTTCTTCTGGCCCGCGCAGTAGGCGATCGCCTTCTCGAGATCCCCGGCGTAGAGGTGCTTCTTCAGGCCGCGCAGGAACTCGTCCTTGTCGATGGCCGCCTTCCGGTAGAGCACGAACACCCGGTCCGCGACGATGGCGACCGCCGCCACCAGCGACGCCGCGATCGGGTACATGCCCCACCCACCTGCACGGAACGCCTCTGCTACGCCCCCGAAGATGCCGCCCATTCCGTCGCCCTCGTCGCCGCGCCCACCCCCGCGGCTCGGATGCGATGGTTCGCACGCCGCGCCGCGGTCGCAATTGCCCGCAGGGCTGTGCAGGTGTACCGTCGCGGGTCCCTCGATCCGTCACACGAGACGATGCAGAGCCCAGCGTTCGCCCCGTACCGGATCCCGCCCGGCGCGCTCCCTGAGGAGGCGAGGCGCCGGGCGACCGACGCGGCCGCGGCGCCCCTTCTCGTCCCGCTCGACGAGCCGCTCCCGGCGGGCTTTGCGCACGAGGCGTTCGCGATCGTGAACGCGGGGCGCGCGGGTGCGGCCGACGAGGCCTGCCGCGGCGCCGACGGCAACCCCTCCGGCACCGGCACCGACGTGCGCGCCTGCCTCGTGTCCGATCGGCACCGCAAGCGGGTGGAGCGCGGGGTCGGGCTCGCGCTCGAGCTCGGCTTCCGGGGCGTGTGCCTCGACCGCCCTGACGCGCCGCTCGCCCTCGGCATCCTCGGTGCCGGGTTCTGCCCCGACTGCCAGCGCGCCTTCTCCCGCGACCTCACCCGCGAGTACGGCGAGCACTTCCAGCCGCTCGACTACCTCGCGCTCGCGCGCGAGGCCCTCGCGCAGTCCTCCGGCGCGCTCGGCCACGAGCAGCTCCCCTTCGGCCGCGACTTCTGGCGGATGCGCGCGGCCACCCTCGAGCAGGCGGTTCGCGCGCAGGCCCGCGCCGCACGCGACGCCTCACGCGCGCACGGAAAGCCGTTCGAGGTCGCCGCGCAGTTCGAGGCGATTGGCCCGGCGCAGGTCCGCGCCGCGCGCCACGTGGACGCCGCGGCCTTCCCGGCGCAGGCACAGCAGCTCACCACCGGAGCCGGGCTCTTCCGGCTCCTGCGCGCCGCGATGGGGAAGCGGCCCGCGGCGGCGATCGTGTCCGGCGCCTCCGAGTCGCAGGTCGTGCGGATCGCGGCGGTGGCGGCGGCCTGCGGCGTCGAGCCGCTCGCCGCCGATCCGGCGGCGGACCTCGCGCTCGCGCCGGTGCGCCGCTTCGCGCGCGCCCTCGCAGCCGACCCCAAGGCGCCCGGCGCCGACGCGCCCTGGGCAGAGTGCGCGATCCTCTACTCCGCCGAGTGCGACCTCTGGACCGGTGGCAGCCATCGCGAGCAGGTGGAGCGCGCGGGCGAGGCGCTCGCGGCGCTGCACCTCCAGGCGCCGGTCGTGCTGCGGGTGGAGGACGCGCCGCCCCACGCGGCGCTCGTGCTCGCCGGCGCGGGCAAGCTCGCGGCGGGCGAGGCGCGCGCGGTGCTGAAGCGGCTCGAGGCGGGCGGAGGGGCCATCGCCTTCGGCTCGGTGGGCGCGGTGGACGAGTCGGGGCGCAAGGCGGCGTCGCCGGTCCCTCCCGGGAAGCCGGGCGGCGCGAAGGTGGGAAAGGGGATCTTCGCCGAGCTGCCGGCGCTCCCGGCGCCGCGGCCGGGACAGCTCCTCGACGCGAAGGCGCTCGAGCCGACCTCGCGCGCGGTGGCGGCGGTCATCGGCCGCGGCCGGCGCGCCGCGGGCGTGGCCGGGCGCGCGCCGCTGCTCGCGGTGATGACGCGGACGGAGGAGCGGCTCGACGTGCACCTCGTCACCCTCGCCGGCCCGGCCCAGGGATCCACCCTGTTCGTCGGGATGCACGTGGCGGGTGGGGCGCGCCGCGCGCGCTTCCAGTCGGCGAGCGGCCAGGACGAGCGGATCACCATGAACCCGTCGGGCTACTCGATCTCCACCGTGCTGCCCGCGTTCGAGGGCTACGCGGTGCTGACCATCCCAGGCTGAGAGGGTGACGGCGAGGCGCCTCGGCGCCTCACACCGGCGGCCGGCGCGGGAGCCGCACCGTGAACGACGTGCCCTGGCCGGGCGTGCTCTCCACCTGGATGGTGCCGCCGTGGCGCAGCACGATCCGCTGCGCGATCGACAGCCCGAGCCCGGTGCCCTCGCCGTCCGACTTCGTGGAGAAGAAGGGCTCGAAGATGCGCGCGCGCACCTCCGGGCTCATGCCCGGTCCGTCGTCGACGACCCGGATCAGCGCTCCATCCCCCGACGGCCCGGCCTCGAGCCCCACCGTGCCGCCCGCCGCCGAGAACGACTGCGCGGCGTTCGTGACGAGGTTCACGAGCACCTGGAGCAGGCTCCCCTTCACGCCCTGCACGCGCACCTCCGCGTTGCGCCGCTCGAGCCGGGCGCGCGCGCGCCGCAGCGCCGGCTCGCACATCCGCGCGGTCTGGTCGCAGACGTCGCCGAGGTCCACCTCCTCGAGCCGCTCGGGGGCCGGCCGCGCGTAGGCCATGAGGTCGCGCGAGAAGCGCAGGAGCCGGTGGCCGGCGTCGCGGATGGTGCGGAGCTTGTCGAGCTCGGCGGGCCCTGCGAGCGCGTCGCGCGCGAACTTCGCGACGAGCGACTCGGAGTAGACGGTGACCGCGGTGAGCGGGTTCGCGAGCTCGTGCACGGTGCCGGCCGCGAGCTGGCCCAGCTCGGCGAGCCGCTGGGCCCGCTCCGCGGTCTTCTGGAGCGCCCAGAGCGCCGTCGTGTCCTGCCCGATCGCGATCATCCCCTCCACCTCGCCCGACGCCCCGTAGAGCGCGGAGGTGTTCACGACGATCCGCGCCTCACCGCCGCCCTTCCGCGCGAGCCGCGTCTCGAGGTCCGCCACCGGATCGCCCTCGAAGGCGCGCGCCAGGGCTGCGGCCACCCGCGCCCGCTCCTCCGGGACGGCGAGAGACGCGAGGTCCTTGCCGAGCGCGTCGTCGCGCTCGCGGCCGGTGAGCTCGCGCAGCGCGCGGTTCCACACGAGCACCCGGCGGCCGCGGTCGGCCACGAGCACGAGCGCGTTCGCGTTCTCGATGAGATCCTCGAGGAAGCCCTTGAGGTAGGTGACCTCCTCGAGCGCGCGGAGGTTCCGCGCGGTGATCGCGGCCTGGTTCGCGATCTGGAGCAGCACCGGCTCGTCGGCCTCCGGCGACGCGAGTACGCCGGGCGCGTACTCCACGTGGAGCACGCCCAGGAGCTGACCGCCCGCTGCGAGCGGCACCGCGGTCGCGACGACGGTGCCCTCGAGCACCGGCTCGTCGTAGTCGGCCACGGCGAGGCCGCGGGCGACGAGGGCCTCCTCGGAGAGGCCGGTGGCGCGCAGCGCCGACCGGCGGAGCGCGACGCGCTCTCCGACGTGAGGCCGGAGCGCCCCGTACGCGCGGAAGCTGGTGAGCGCGAGCGACTTGGGGTCGAGGAAGCGCAGGCAGAATGCGCGCCGCGGCAGGAGCGCCTCGAGGCCACGCGTGACGGCCGCCGCGAGCTGACCCTCGTCGCGCGCCGCGGCGAGCTCGCGGGAGAGGTCGAGCAGCGCCCGGACGTCCCGCTCGCCGAGCGACAGCGCGGGGGTGGCGAGCGGCAGCGCGACGGTGGGCGAGGGCTCGACCGGCACGGCCGGATATTACGGCTTCGCGGGCAGGCCGCGATACGCCGCCATCGCCGCGGCCTGCACCTCCTTCACCGGCACCCCGTGCGCCCGCGCCGCGGCGAGGCAGTCGTCGTACTCCGGGTGTGCGCCGAGGAGCTCCCCTCCGAGCCGCCCGAGCTTCACCCGCACGACACCGTACGGGGTGGGGACCGGCACGAGCTCGCGCGCGAGCTCCAGGCGATCCACGGGCCGGAAGCGGACGCCGAGCGTGGTGGTCTCGGACACGAAGGCGCGGGCGACGGCGTCCCAGCGGGCCGCCGGCACGAGCGCGGAGAGGACCACGCCCGGGCGGCCCTTCTTCATCGTGCAGGGCACGGCCCAGGCGTCCACCGCGCCCGCCTCGAGCGCGGCCTCGATGGCGCGCGCGACGAGCTGGCCCGGGCAGTCGTCGAGGTTCGACTCGAGGAGCAGGAGCGCTTCCTCCGCGGTCGCGGCGGCGCCGAGCGTCATCCGCAGCACGTTCGGCCGGTCCGTCCAGCGCGCGGTGCCGACTCCGATGCCGGTGGCGCGGGGCGTCATCACCGGCGCCGCGCCGGACGCGGGCACCTCGGCGAGCACCGCGAGGAGCGCCGCCCCGGTGGGCGTCACCGCCTCGCCGCGCGGGCCTCCGGGCCGCAGCGCCACGCCGCGCAGGAGCTCCGTCACCGCGGGCGGCGGCACCGGCAGCCTGCCGTGGGCGGTGCGCACGAAGCCGTGGCCGGGCTCGGGCGGCGACGAGACGACGCGCGGCCAGCCGAGGAGGTCGAGGACCACCGCCGCGCCGCACACGTCGACGATCGAGTCCACCGCCCCCACCTCATGGAAGTGCACGCGCTCCACGGTCACGTCGTGCACCCGCGCCTCGGCGGCGCCGATCCGCTCGAACACCGCGCGCGCGCCCGCCTTGGCGCGATCGGAGAGCCCGCTCGCGGCGATGAGCGCCAGGATCTCGGAGAGCGCTCGGTGCTGCGGCTGAGGGCCCTCCACCACCACGTCCACGTGCGTGCCCCGCAGCTCGCCGTCCCGCGCGGCCGTCACCTCGAGCCGGAAGCCCGGCACGCCGAGCGTCGCGAGCGCGCGCTCCAGCGCGCCGCGCGACACGCCGAGGTCGAGCGCGGCGGCGAGGAACATGTCGCCGGCGATGCCGCCGATGGGCTCGAGCCAGAGCACGTCACCCACGGGAGTGCTCCCTCGCCACGAGCCCCGCCACGAACCCGGCCCCGAAGCCGTTGTCCACGTTCACCACCGTGACGTTCGGCGCGCAGGAGTTCAGCATCGCGAGAAGCGCCGAGAGGCCGCCCATCGACGCGCCGTAGCCCACCGACGTCGGCACGCCGATCACCGGCTTCCCCACGAGCCCGCCCACCACCGATGGCAGCGCGCCCTCCATGCCGGCCGCGACCACGAGCGCGATGCAGCCGTCGAGCTGCCCGCGCTTCGCGAGCAGCCGGTGGATCCCCGCCACGCCCACGTCGTAGACGCGCACGACCTCGACGCCCATCACCTCGAGCGTCACCGCCGCCTCCTCGCACACCGGGATGTCGCTCGTGCCGGCGCAGCACACCGCCACCGGGCCGCGCGTGGGCAGCTCCATCCGGCCGCGGCGCAGCGTGCGCGACACGGGGTCGTAGACGGCGCCCTTCACCGCGCGGCGCGCCGGGCCCGCCTTCTCGGGGTCGAGCCGGGTCACGAGGAGCGGCCCGTGACCGGCGAGCTTCCGCGCGATCGCGGCCACCTGGGCGGCGGTCTTGCCCTGCGCGAAGATCACCTCGGGCATCCCCACCCGCAGCTTGCGGTGGGTGTCGACGTGGGCGAAGCCGCCCACCTCCTCGAAGGGAGCGTGCTTCAGCGCGGAGACCGCGTCGCCGGGGGCGAGTGCGCCCGACTTCACGCGCTCGAGGAGCTTCAGGAGCTGCCGTTCGTCCATGGATGAACCGGGAGCGCGGCGAGGAGCCGCGGGATGCGCGCCGGCTCCGGCATCACGAGGACGAGGCCCTCGAGCGGCTCCGGCGCGGAGAGGGTGAACCGCGCGGCGAGCGCCACGCGGCCGAGCTCGCGATCGACGAGCGCGTCGACGCACTCCTTGCCGCCGCCGCGTGCGAGGCGCGGGACGCCGAGGAGCAGCCTCGCGCCGGTCATGCGCGCGATCGCGGAGACGAAGGCGCTGCCCACCACGTTGCCGCACTCGAGGAGCGCGCTCTCGGCGAGCGCGTTCCAGGCGTCACCCGGCGGGTGTCCGAGCGCGGCGGCGAGGCGCGCCGCGTCGCGGTGGGGGAGCGCGAGGAGGAGGTTCCCGCCGAGGAGCCCGTCGAGCTGCACGGCCACGGCGAAGATCTCCTGCCCGAGGGCGCCGAGGAAGTCGGCGATGGCGCCCGGGGAGGCGCCCACCCACGCCTCGGGCACGTCGAGCTGGACCGGCCGGCCGACGAGGCGCGAGAGGGCGGTGAGCGCCTGGCCGGCGCCGATCGTCGTCACCTCCTGCAGCGTGTCCACCTCGCGGGGTCCGAGCGTCGTCATCCCGTTCTCTAGGCGGCGAGGAGCCGCTGCACGTCGAGGATGAACACCGGCCGGCCGTTGCCGAGGACGGTGACCGCGGAGAGGCCGGAGACGCGCGCGAGCGGCCCGCTCACCGGCTTCAGCACCGCCTCCTGCTGGCCGAGGAGCGCGTCCACCGCGAGCCCCACCGGCGCGCCCTCGCCGTCCGCAACCACCACCGCGCGCGGTCCGCCGCGCGGCGGCGCGAACCCGAGCAGCGCGGAGAGCTCGTGCACCGGCACGAGCCGGCCGTCGTGCGGGAGGACCGGCGCTCCCCGGCTCGTCTCCAGCGCGGCGAGGTCCACGTGCGCCGCGCCATGCACCTTCGCGATCGGGAGCCCGACCACCTCGTCGCCGACCCGCACGAGGAGCACCGGCTGCACGGCGACCGTGAGCGGCAGGCGGAGGATCACCTTCGTGCCGAGGCCGGGGGTGCTCTCGAGGTCGAGCGCGCCCCCCACGTCCTCCACCGCCCGCTTCACCGCGTCCATGCCCACGCCGCGGCCCGACACGTCGGTCACCGCGTCGGCGGTGGAGACGCCGGGGAGGCAGGCGAGCAGCAAGCACTCCCGCGCGGTGAGCGCCTGGGCCGCGGCCTCGGTGAGCGCGCCGCGCGCCACCGCGGCGCGCCGGAGCTTCTCGGGATCCATCCCCTTGCCGTCGTCCTCCATCTCGAGGACCACGCGGTCGCGGTCGCGCCGGGCGCTCACCGCCACGTGGCCGGTGGCCGACTTGCCCGCGAGGAGCCGCAGGTGCGGCGCCTCGATTCCGTGATCCACCGCGTTGCGGAGCAGGTGCAGGAGCGGGTCGGCGATCTCTTCGAGGACGCCGCGGTCGAGCTCGATCCCCTGGCCGCGCACCTCGACCTCGACCTGCTTGCCGGTGCGCCGGGCGAGATCGCGCGCGGCGCGCGGGAGCGGGTCGGTGGCGAGCGACACGGGGGTCATCCGCACCGCCATCACCTGATCGTGCAGGTCCTTCACCGTCCCGTGGAGCCGATCCACCTCGTCCTCGAGGCGCGGCCGGTGGTCGTCGGGCAGCGTCTTGCCCACCTCGCGGATGCGCTGCGTGGCGAGGAGGAGCTCCCCCACGAGGTCGAGGAAGTGATCGAGGCGATCGGCGCGGACGCGGAGCGTGCGCGCACCCTCCACCTTCTCCGGCTCCCTCGCGCGCACCGGCGCCGCAACCGGCTCGGCGTCCGCGATCGCGGCCTCGGCGAGATCGGCGATCTGCGACAGCGCGCGGGCGATCGCCTCGCGCGGCGCGGCGGTCTCGAGCACGACGCGCAGCCGTCGCTCGGGGATGCGACCCGCGCGGAGCTCGTCCACGCTGGGGGACGCCTCGACCACGCCGCCGAGGCCCGAGAGCTTCTTCAGCACGAGGAAGCCGCGGACGGCGGGCACCGGACAGCCCTCGGCGACGCGTACCGTGACCGTGACGCGGTGCCGCGCGCCGTTCGGCGCCGCGACCATCGCCTCGACCGGCCGCACCGGCGCCGCGGCCACGACCGCGTCCGGAGCGCCGGCAGCTTCGACAGGGCGGGGAGCGGCCACCGGCGGCGCCTGCAGGGGCGCCCCGACCGCCGCGATCCGCGCGACGAGCGCCGGATCGGCGGTGGGGGCCTCTCCCGCGGCCGCGCGCGCGACCATCCCGGTCATCGCATCGCAGGCGGCGAGGAGGAGGTCGACCATCTCCGGGCTCGGCGCCTCGCTCCGGCGACGCAGCGCGCCGAGGAGATCCTCCGCGCCGTGCGCCACCTCGGCGATGCCATCCTGCTCCATCGACGCCGCCATGCCCTTCACGCTGTGGGCGCGGCGGAACAGCTCGTCCACGCTCGCGTCGAGCGGCTCGCCGGCGCGCGCCGCCTGCTCGAGGCGCACGAGCTCGGCGCCGATGCGGCCCAGGTGCTCGCCGGCCTCGGTGACGAACAGCGAGAGATACTTCGCCAGGTCCATGGGCTCAGCCCTCGCCGAGCACCTTGCGAACGACGGCGAGGACGTCCTCCGGCTTGAAAGGCTTCACGACGAAGTCGCTCGCCCCGGCCTCGATCGCCTCCATCACGAGCGACTCCTGACCGAGCGCGCTGCACATCACCACGACCGCGGCGGGGTCGGCGCGCACGATCTCGCGGGTGGCCTCGATGCCGCTCTTGAACGGCATCACGATGTCCATCGTGGTGAGGTCGGGGCGGAGCTCCTTGTACTTCTCCACCGCCTCGAGGCCGTTCGCCGCCTCGCCCACCACCTCGAAGCCGCCCGCCGAGAAGATGTCGCGGATCATGTTCCGCATGAAGACCGCGTCGTCGACGATCAGGACTCGCTTCGCCATGTTGCTCTTTTCCCGCAGCGCCCCCGCGCCACGACGGGTGAAGTCGAAGGTACCACCGGCTCGAAGCGGGCGTCGAGAAACGCCCCCCACGGCCGTGGGTCAGCGTACGCCGAAGTGCGCCTCGGCCGCGGCGGCGACCGAGGCCGCGTCGAGCAGGGCGGCAGGGCCGTGGCGCGAGGCGGCCAGCGCGCGGGCGAGTCCCTCGGAGGGCGCCTCGGGCGTGAGCGCCTCGACGCCGAGCACCGCAGCCACGTGGAGGCCGAGACCGGGGCGCTGCCCCT
>Ga0318494_10000176_pt1 | contig 19296 bp, 13 predicted proteins | sample GRESIP108b1f24_FD_203293 | JGI IMG/M metagenome (GOLD analysis project Ga0318494, IMG submission 203293) | Tropical soil microbial communities from Luquillo Experimental Forest, Puerto Rico - GRE.SIPMG.108b1f24 | ecosystem: Environmental > Terrestrial > Soil > Tropical forest > Bulk soil... | reverse complement strand
ACCCAGGACGACCCGGTGTTCCCCGGCATGCACGAGGCGTCGGCGCTGGTCGTCGGGGCGACCCTGGCCGCGGCCCGCGCCATGTGGTCGGGATCGGCGCAGCACGCGGCCAATGTCGCCGGCGGCCTGCACCACGCCATGGCCGGTCATGCCAGCGGGTTCTGCGTCTACAACGACCCGGCGATCGCCATCGCCTGGCTGCTGAAGCAGGGCGCGGAGCGGATCGGCTACGTCGACATCGACGTGCACCACGGCGACGGGGTGCAGGCGGCGTTCTACAACGACCCGCGGGTGCTGACGATCAGCCTGCACGAGCACCCGGCTTACTTGTTCCCGGGAACCGGGCGCCCGTCGGAGAGCGGCGGCCCGGACGCCGAGGGCTCGGCGGTCAACGTGGCGCTGCCCCCGGGCACCAGGGACGCCGGGTGGCTGCGCGCCTTCCACGCGGTCGTGCCGCCGCTGCTGCGCTCGTTCCAGCCGCAGCTGCTGGTCAGCCAGCATGGCTGTGACACGCACTGGCTCGATCCGCTGGCCAACCTGCAGCTGACCATCGACGCGCAGCGGGCCGCGCACGCCGCGATCCACCGGCTCGCCCACGAGATCACCGACGGCCGTTGGCTGCTGACCGGGGGCGGCGGCTACGAGCTGGTCCAGGTGGTGCCGCGCACCTGGACCCACCTGCTCGCCGAGGCCGCGGGCGAGCCGATCGACCCGGCGGCGCAGACCCCCGGCGCGTGGCGCGAGTACGTCGAGCGGCGCACCGGCCGCGAGGCCCCGGAGCAGATGACCGAGGGCAGCCCGGCCGAGTACGTGCCGTTCGAGTCGGGCTTCGACCCGGGCGACCCGGTCGACCAGGCGATCCTGGCCACGCAGCGGGCCATCTTCCCGTCGCACGGGATGATCCCGCCGTTCTGACCTGCGGGGCTACCCGGATGCCGCGGCCGGCTTGCGGGTGATCCGCCGGCCGGTGATGCGGGACGGGATCACGCGCAGATAGAGCTCCCGGGGACCGCTGGCCCAGGGCTGGACGCCCGATTCCCGGACCGACGCCCGCTCGGCCTCGGACTCCACGTGGTGCAAGGCGCCCTGGATCAGGACGCTCCACCCCTCCCGGGCCGCCAGGCTGAAGTCGTCGATCTCAAAGGCGACCTTGTACTCGGCGTTGGCTATCCCGGTGCGCAGGTCCTCGTCGGTGGGACTGTCCTCGACAGTGCGGAACACGATGGTGCCCTCGTGCAGCTTGTAGTTGACCGGGAGCACCGTCGGGCCATACCGGCCGGTGAAGGCGATCCGGCCGACGCCTCCCGCAGAGATCAGCCGCAGGCACTCGGCCTCGTCGAGATCCGTCAGCGCCGCAGGCTCGTCCGGGCCGGCCTGGGCTGAGGCTTCGGGTGCAGCGCCGCTCATGCTCTCAGACATGGGTGATCCTGTTCATGATCGGGCGGAATGAGAAAAGCCTACGCCAGCACGCGGGCGGTCACCGCCCGGGCCTGAGGCGGGCTGCAGAACGGGCCGAAAGGCATCGCTCCTACCGTCCAAGGTCCCTGGTGGAGGCGGGCGAACGAAGGGAGCGTGAACGTAGGACCCGCGGCGGCCTGGAGCGGCAGCCCGGTCAGAAGGAGGCAGAACAATGCCTGGCGTCATCGTTGGAATCGACGGATCGGCCCACTCCGCCCGCGCGCTGGAATGGGCCGTCAAGCAGGCAGCGGTGCAGCACGCCGCGGTCACCGTCATCACGGTCAACACGGTCCCGGCAAGCCCGTGGAGCGGCCACCCGGTCGTTCTCGCCCAGGACCCCGCGGTGCTGGACAGGATGCGCCAGGCCGCGGAGGAAATGACGGCCAAGGCGACCAGCCAGCTCGGCGAGGCACGGCCGGCGTCGGTGTCCGTGCGGGCCGTCAACGGCTTCCCGTCCAAGGAGCTCATCGACGCCTCCCGCGACGCCGACCTCCTGGTGGTCGGGTCCCGCGGCGCGGGCGGATTCGCCCGGCTGATGGTCGGCTCGACCAGCGACCAGGTCGTGCATCACGCGCACTGCCCGGTCGTGGTCGTGCGGAGCGAAGGCTGACCCGCGGCCACCCGGGCCTGAGCCGGAAGAGCGATGAGGAAGCACGGCCATGATTACTCACGCTGACATCGGGAAGCTGCTGGGCACCCGCGCGGCCGGGCCGGCCGTGCTGTCGCTGTACCTGCGGGTGCCGCAGGACCCGTCGGAGCTGCCCGGCCTGCCGGACCGGGCTGACGAGCTGGTCGCCCGGGCCGGACGCGGCGGCACCGACGACCCGGACACCGCGAGGGCGCAGGAAGAGGACTGGCGTATCGCCCGCCGGATGCTGGAGGAACAGGCGCGCGAGTGGCTGGGCGGCACGATCGGGCTGTTCGCCTGCACCGAGCCGCGGCTGGCGGAGACGATCGTGCTGCCCTGCGCGCTCACCGACCGCGCCGTGTTCGCCACCCGGCCGCACGTTCGGCCGTTGCTGCTGGCCCGGCAGCGGCCGGCCGGCTACGACGTGGCCGGCGGTCGGCCGGAGCGGCACCTGCCCGGGCAGATCCCCGTGCAGGCGCCGGAGGCGCTGACCGCCATCGGCCTGCAGCCCTGCCTGGCCGCGGTCAACCAGCGCGCGGCCAGGCTCCTGATCGTGCCTGAGAGCGGGATGATCCCGGGCTTCGTCTGCCAGCGCTGCGCCACGCTGAGCAGCACCGGCACCGACTGCCCGGACTGGGGAGCGGCTTCGCTCGCGGTCCCCGACCTGATCGAAGAGATGGTCGTCGCCGCCCTCGAGGACGGCGCCGAGGTGCAGGCGGTCCGTGACCCGCCGGGCGGCATCGCAGCCCGGCTGCGGTTCCCGCTGGCTGCTGACGGACAGACCGCGCTCCCCGCCGCCACGGCCTGAGCACCGCCCGTCGCCTGGTTCACCTGGCCAGCGGCGGGTAACGGTTGGGTGAGGACGGTGAATGAAGGTGACCGGTGCTGTTCGCTGACCGGGCCGACGCCGGCCGGAGCCTGGCCCGGGAGCTCGCGTTCCTGCGCGGCAGCGACGTCGTCGTGCTCGGCCTGCCGCGCGGCGGCGTTCCCGTTGCGTTCGAGGTGGCCAGGGTGCTGGACGCGCCGCTGGACGTGATCATGGTGCGCAAGCTGGGAGTTCCGTTCCAGCCGGAGCTGGCCATGGGCGCAATCGGCGAGGGCGGGATCCGGATCATCAACCACGAGGTGGTGCACGGGTCGCTGATCGGGCCGGACGAAATCGCCGCCGTGGAGCAGCGGGAACGGCAGGAACTGGAGCGGCAGGCCCGGCGGTTCCGGGCCGGGCGGCCCCGGGTGGACATCACCGGCCGGACCGCGGTCCTGGTGGATGACGGCGTCGCGACCGGTTCCACCGCCCGCGCCGCCTGCGAGGTGGCCCGGGCGCAGGGCGCGGCGCGGGTGATGTTCGCCGCACCGGTGGGCGCGCCGAGGTCAGCACAGGTCCTGGTCGACCGCCCCAGCTGCGATGAGGTGATACTCCTGCGCGCTCCGGGGTCGTTCCGCTCCGTCGGGCAGTGGTACGCCGACTTCACGCCGGTCCCCGATGCGGAGGTCACCGCCCTGCTGCAGGGCACCGCCCGCAGCGCGTGAGCGCTCAGCCGGTCAGGCCGTCTCGGCCTGGAGGATCGGGGACACGGGCCGGCGGGCGCCGATGCGCGCCGGGATGGCGGCCAGCACCGCGACGGCGGCGAGGGTGCCGAGCACCGCGGCGGCCAGCCACGAGACCGGCGGGACGACCACCCCGACCCCCTGGGCCGCGACGGCGAACAGCCCGATGCCCAGCGGGATGCCGAGCAGTGCGCCCGGCACCGCGGGCAGCACCTGCGCCGCCGCTATCCCGGCCGTGACCTGCTGCGGCGACGCACCGAGCGCGCGGGCCAGCGCCGAGGCGTGCCGGGCGTCCAGCACGGTGGCCCAGGCCGCGCAGATCGCGTTGAGGACCGTGAGCGCGACCAGCACCACGGTCAAGATCAGCAGCATCTGCTCGTCCCGGTCGACCACCGGGTCGTTCAGCCCGTTGGCCAGGCCGACGGTCTTCAGTCGCACGGTGGCGTGGAAGGCGAGTACCGCGACGATCCCGGTGGCCGTGACCGCGACGCTGGCCGTGCTCAGCAGGGCCCGCCGCGGCCTGCGGGCGACCAGCCGCAGCCCGAGCAGCAGCGGCACCGGCAGCCGGGCCGAGAGCGCGATCAGCCTGGGCCGGCGCCGGGGCGAGCGGGCCCCCGCGTGATAAGACACAGTCGCGAGCGCGCTGACCGTACTGGTCCGGGCGGCGCGGATGGCCGGCGCGAGCGTCGAGGCCAGCGCCACCACCACGGCCATCGCGACCACCAGGCCGACGATGGGCAGGGTGACCGCCGGCGCGCCGGGAGTGCCGACCAGGGCGGCGCCGGGGCTGGCGACCAGCGGGCCGGCCAGCCACCCGATCGCCAGCCCGGCCGCCGCCGCGACGAGGGCCAGGACCAGGTTCTCGGCCAGCAGCACGACCGCGACCGTCTCCGGGGTACCGCCGATCGCCTTGAGCAGGCCGACCCGCCGGGTGCGCTCGGCCATCCGGCCGCCGGCCAGCACGGCCACGCTGGCGATCGCCAGCAGCCCGGCCAGCCAGGCCCCTGGGGAGATCACGGACTGCTCGTCCTGCACCAGCAGGCCGGACGAGCTCTGGATGGCCTGCCACGGGATCAGGATCGGCGAGGTGGGCGTGGGCCGGTTGCCGTGCGCGCTGGCGAACGCCGGAGCCGCGGCGGGGTCCTTGAGCTTCAGGTCAAGGACGTAAGAGGGCGGCGCCTGCGCCGAGGCGAGCGCGCGGGCGTCCGCCTCGGTGACCCACGCGAACCCGACGTTGCGGGAGGCAAACGGGCCGGGGAGATCGAACATGCAGCTCCCGCCCGGGTAGTAGCAGAGGTTCGGGTAGGGCAGGTCAGCGGCGGTGACCGCGATCCCCGCCACCCGGAACGGCCGGCCGTTGAGCCTGACCCGGTCGCCGACGCCGACCCCGAGCGCCTCGGCGAACGTGCGCTCCAGCACGATGCCGCCGCTGCTGACCCAGGTCCCCTCGGTCACCTTCGGCTGGTCGACCGACGCTGGCGTCAGCGACCTTCCTTCGGCCTCCACGTCCGCGGTGAGGCCGCGGGCCCGCACCACCGCCGACGCGACCGGGAACGGCCCGCTGTAGCGGGACACGCCCGGCGCGTGGGTCAGCGCCCTGGCCTCGGCCGCGATCTGGGCGTGGGCGACGGGTGCGGAGGCGGGCGGTCCGTGGCGCGACAGGTGCCGCCCCCGTGGTGGTCCGGTCCGCACCGGCCCTGACCCGGCGATCTGGGCCACCACGTCCGGCCCGTTCGTCGCGGCCCGGGTCTGCTGGTACGGCTGGTTGGTGACCCCGCGCAGGACCAGCCCGAGCGTCAGCGTGGCCGTGGCCGCGGTGATGGCCAGCACCAGCAGCAACGCCGGGCCGGGGCGGCGGCGCAGGTCCCGGCGGACCAGGCGGCCGGTAAGGCGGATCCTGCCCATGTCCTCAGCCTTTCCGCTAGGTCAGCCCGGCCAGGGAGCCGAGGTTCCCGGTGCTGCCGCCGGTCAGCCTGGTCTCGTCGATGAACGCCCCGTCGCGCATGGAGATCAGCCGGTCGGCGGTGGCCGCGATCCGCGAGTCGTGGGTGACGATGATCAGCGTCTGCCCGGCCTCGTGCAGGTCCTCGAACAGCCGGAGCACCTCCACGGTGGCCTGGCTGTCCAGGTTGCCGGTCGGCTCGTCGGCCAGCACCACCGCCGGCTCGCTGACCAGGGCCCGGGCGATCGCGACCCGCTGGCGCTGGCCCCCGGACAGCGCCGACGGCAGGAAGGCGGCCCGGTCGGCCAGGCCGACCCGGTCCAGCAGGGCGGACGCCCGGCGCCGGGCCGCCCGGGCCGGCTGGCCGGCCAGCAGCGCGGGCAGCTCGACGTTCTCCACCGCGGTGAGCTCGTCCATCAGGTGGAAGGCCTGGAACACGAACCCGACCGCCCCCCGCCGAAGCCGGGCCAGGGCCCGCTCCCCCATCTGATCGAGGCGCTGGCCAGCCAGCCACAGCTCGCCGCCGGTCGGCCGGTCCAGCCCGCCGAGCAGGTGCAGCAGCGTCGACTTGCCGCAGCCGCTCGGCCCCATGACCGCCACGGTCTCGCCGCTGGCGACGTCCAGGTCGACCTCGTCGACCGCGCGCACCAGCCCCTCGCCCTGGCCGTACTCCTTGCGCAGCCCGCGGGCGCGCAGCACCGATGCGCCGGTGTCGCTCATGATCGATCCTTCCGGGGGGTCCAGTTCCGCTCGCAGGCCTCCAGCCAGCGCAGGTCGGCCTGCAGTCGCAGCACGATGCCCTCGAGCAGCAGCCCGGCGGCCGAGCCGTCCGGCTCGCCCAGCGCTACGCGCTGGGCGTCGCGCAGCCGGCGCAGCAGCTCACGCCGCTGGGCGTCGACGATCGTCAGCGGGTCGGCCAGCCCGGCCGCCGCCGCCGCGATCAGCTTGAGGTGAAACTCCGCGAGGTCGGGCTTGGGCCAGCTGACCTCGGCCAGCCAGCCGGTGACCCGCTCCTGCCCGGCCGGGGTCAGGCCGTACACCTTGCGGTCCGGCCGGTCCGGCAGCCCGGCCGCCTGCTCGGAGGTGACCAGGCCCGCCTTCTCCAGCCGGGTCAGCGTGACGTAGACGTGCCCGTCGTTCATGGCGTCACCGAGCGGGCCCAGGGCCTGCCGCAGCCGCGCGCGCAGCTCGTAGCCGTGTGACGGCTCCTTAGCCAGCATCGCGAGGATCACTTCTTGCTGCATGAGCCCGCCTCCTCTAACGGTTATATAGGTAGCCGTTATCCCTCGGGTTGTCAAGGACGGGCGTGCTCCACATCTCGTCCATATGGTCTGCACCTGGCGTGCACGGCGCCGGTGTCTGCTGATGGAGCAGCCGGGCGGCTCGATGAGACTCCAGCGCCGCCCGCGGGGGGTAGCAGGCGGTGCCCGCCTCGCGTAACGGTCGCCACCCCTCCGGTCCGGTGGGGGCGAGACCGGCGTCGTCGGGCGACCTCGCGCTCCGCAGGCCGTCCCCACGGCCGGCGGGCACCGCCCGCTACGACTGAGCTGAGGAGAGACAGATCGCGGCGGTCGTGTAGCTCCTCGAGGACCGGGCCTAGGCCCGGCGGCCGCTGCCCCATGCCGCCGCCCCCGGGCCGCACGCGGGCAGCGCGCCGATATGACGGCAGGCCGGTGGCCCCGGGGCGCCGCGCCCCGGGGCTGCCCGGCGGCCTGTCAGGCGCCGGGCAGGGTGAGCGTCATCCGGGTCCCGAGCCCGGGCTGGCTGGTAACGGTCAGCTGCCCCCCGTGCGCCTGGGCGAGCTCGGCGGCGACGGCCAGGCCGATGCCGCTGCCCGAGGTCTGCGCGGCCTGCCGCCCGCGCCAGAACCGGTCGAAGATGTGCGGCAGTTCGTCGGCGGGAATCCCGATGCCGGTATCGATGACGGTGAGCACCGCGTTCGGCCCGTCCGGCCCGGTCCGGACGGTGACCCGCCCGTCCGCCGGGGTGAACTTCAGCGCGTTGGTGAGCAGGTTCGTGATGACCTGGTGCAGCCAGCGCGGGTCGGCCATGACTTCGGCCTCGGTGAGGTCCTGCTGCACGGTGATGCCCGCCGCCTCGAACCGGCCGGCCAGGCTGGCCACGGCGTCGGTGGCCAGGCCGGACAGGTCGCAGCGGCGCGGTGACAGGTGCAGCGCGGCCGCGTCGGCCGCCGCCAGGCCCTGCAGGTCGCTGACCATGCGCGCCAGCCGCAGCACCTCGTCGCGCAACGAGGCCAGCTCGTCCGGGGTGGGCTCGGTGACCCCGTCGAGCAGCGCCTCGTGCCCGGCCTGCAGGACCGCGACCGGGGTACGCAGCTCGTGGGCGACGTCGGCGACCAGGTCGCGGCGCAGCTGCTCCTGCCGGGCCAGCGTGTCGGCCATCTGGTCGAACGCCGCCGCCAGCTCGCGCAGCTCGCCGGGCGCGGCCACCGGGCCCACCCGGGCGCTGCGCTCCCCGCGGCCCATGGCCCTGGTCACGCCGATGATCCGCTCGACCGGGCGGGTGATCCGCCGGGCTACGGCCAGCCCGGTCACCAGCGCGAGCAGCGCCGCCAGGCCGGCGGCGCCGGCGATGGCCCGCAGCAGCGCGACCTCCAGGCCGCGGTCGGCGCCGCCGAGGCCGGAGCCGGTGAACCGGACGACGACCTCCCCCTGCCGCTGGCCGCGCACTCTGACCGGCTTGCTGTACTGCGGGGCCGACGCGCGCGCGGCGAACCCGCGGGACTGGGCCACGACCCGGCCGGACGCGTCGCGAATCTGCACGACCGCGCCGGTCTGCTCGGCCAGGTCGAGCACCGGGGACAGGTCGGCCGGGGCCCAGCTGTGGCTCTTGTCCCACGCCGCGGCGGCGGCCACCGCGATCGCGCCGGTCAGCTCCGTGCGCTGGTGGTTGGCCAGGGCGGCCACGTCGGTGGCGGCGAAGGCCGCGGTCAGCCCGGCGAGCAGGGCCACCGCGACCAGCGCCACCGCGAGGAAAGCCAGCGCCAGCCGCAGGCCGAGCGCGTTGCCGCGGGTACCGGGAACGGGCGCCGGACGGTCGCGGTCAGGCATACCGGGCGAGGTTACCAGGGGCCGTGGCCGAGGTTGGCGGCCCGCAGCGCGCCGACGTAGCCCGCGCGCTCCCAGGCGGCCTCGTCGGTCCCGGAGGGGACCGACAGCAGGCCGCGCGCGCTGGCCACGGCGGCGAACCCCTTGCGCGCCATCCAGCCGGACAGCCCGTCGAGCAGCGCCCCCGCGTACCCGGGGCCGTGCCGCAGCAGCGCCGACGCGGTCATCACCACGTCCGCGCCGGCCAGCAGGTACCGGGCCACGTCCGCGGCGTCCTCGACGCCGGTGGTCGCGCCGAGCGAGGCGCGTACCCGCCCGGCCAGCAGCGCGATCCAGGTCCGGGGCAGCCGGCCCTCGGCCGGGCTGGACAGCCCGAACGGAGCGGACACGGTCAGCGTTTCGGGGTCGATGTCGGGCTGCAGGAACCGGTTGAACAGCACCAGGCCGTCGGCGCCCGCCCGGTCCAGGCGCTGCGCCATCTGGCCGGCGGAGCTGTAGAACGGGCTCATCTTCACCGCGACCGGCACCCGGACCACGGCCTTGACGGCGGTGAGGATCTCGACGTGCCGCTGCTCGACGTCCCGGCCGGGAGACAGGGGGTCGCCGGGCAGATGGTAGATGTTGAGCTCGATCGCGGCCGCGCCGGCCTGCTCCAGGGCGGCCGCGTAGCCGGTCCACCCGCCGGTGGTGGACCCGTTGAGGCTGGCGATCACCGGGATGTCCACGGCGGCCGCGGCGCGCTCCAGCAGGCTCAGGTAGCGGCGCGGGCCGGGGTCAGCCTCGGCCTCGGCCGGGAAGTAGGACAGCGATTCGGCGAAGCTCTCGGTGCCGGCCTCGGCCAGCGCCGCGTTCTGCGCCGCCTCGCGCCGCAGCTGCTCCTCGAACAGGGAGAACAGCACGACCGCGCCGACGCCGGCGTCGGCCAGCCGCCGGACGCCGTCGACGGTGTTCGACAGCGGGGACGCCGAGGCCACGAGCGGGTTGCGCAGCTCCAGGCCCAGGTACCGGGTGGATAGGTCCATCAGCCCTCCTCGTCGGCATCGGCGACCGGGGCGGGCGGCACGGCGGCCCGGCCGGCCCGCGCGTCGGCCGGGAAGTGGGCCGGGCCGCGGCTCGCCATCTCCTCGTAGGTGTCCCACCGCTGATCCACCGCCTGCTGGGCCAGGGCACCCAGCCGCTCGGCCTCGGCCGGGTTGGTGTTGCCCAGGGTCCGGTACCGCAGCTCCCGCTGGGTGTAGGCGGCCAGCGGGATCCGCGGCCGCGGCGAGTCGAGCAGGAACGGGTTGGCCCCGGCCTCGCGCAGCACCGGGTCGTACCGGATCATCGGCCAGTACCCGCTGGCCACGGCGCGGTACTGCTGGTCCAGGCCGTTGCGCATCTCGATGCCGTGCGCGATGCAGTGGCTGTACGCGATGATCAGCGACGGCCCGTCGTAGGCCTCGGCCTCGCGGAACGCGCGCAGGGTCTGCTGCGGGTCCGCGCCCATCGCGACCCGCGCCACGTAGACGTAGCCGTACGCGATGGCCTGCAGCGCCAGGTCCTTCTTGGGCATGGTCTTGCCGGACGCGGCGAACTTGGCCACCGCGCCGAGCGGCGTGGCCTTGGACGACTGGCCGCCGGTGTTGGAGTAGACCTCGGTGTCGAGCACCAGCACGTTCACGTTGCGCCCGCTGGCCAGCACGTGGTCGAGCCCGCCGGACCCGATGTCGTAGGCCCAGCCGTCCCCGCCGACGATCCACACGCTGCGCCGGACCAGGTAATCCGCCACGCTCAGCAGGTCGGCGACCAGCCCGTCTCGGCCATCCCGACCGTCCCGGCCGGCCAGTCCGGACAGCCGCCCCTTCAGCTCGGCCACCCGGTCGCGCTGCGCCCGCAGCTCCGACTCGCGCCGCTGTGGCGCGCCGAGGATGTCGTCCGCCAGCTCGGCGCCGACCATCTCCCGCAGCTCGGCCAGGCGGCTGCGGGCCAGCTCGGTGTGCCGGTCGGCGGCCAGCCGGAACCCCAGCCCGAACTCGGCGTTGTCCTCGAACAGGGAGTTCGACCAGGCCGGGCCGCGGCCGTCGGGCCCGGCGGTCCACGGCGTGGTGGGCAGGTTCCCGCCGTAGATCGACGAGCAGCCGGTCGCGTTGGCGACCAGCAGCCGGTCGCCGAACAGCTGCGACATCAGCTTGACGTACGGCGTCTCCCCGCAGCCCGCGCAGGCGCCGGAGAACTCGAACAGCGGCTGCAGGAACTGGGTGCCGCGCACGGTGCCGAAGTCCACCCGGGACCGGTCGGCCACCGGCAGCGTCTCGAAGAACGCGATGTTCTCCCGCTCCGCGTCCACCAGCGGCTCGCGCGCGGCCAGGTTGATCGCCTTGCGGCCCGGGGTACCCAGCGCTGTGTTGCCCGGCGCGCTGACCGGGCAGGCCTGCACGCACAGCTCGCACCCGGTGCAGTCCTCCACGTACACCTGGAGGGTGAACCGGGTGTCCGGCAGGCCGCGCGCGTCCAGCGGGGCGGAGCGGAACGGTTCCGGCGCCCCGTCCAGCAACGCCTGGTCGTAGTAGGTGGACCTGATCACGCTGTGCGGGCACACGAAGCTGCAGTTGCCGCACTGGATGCACAGGTCCGGATCCCACTGCGCGACCAGGTCGGAGATGTTGCGCTTCTCGTAGGCCGTGGTCCCGCTCGGGTAGGTGCCGTCCGCGGGCAGCGCGCTGACCGGCAGGTCGTCGCCGCGGCCGGCCATCATCGCCGCGGTGACCGTGCGGACGAACTCCGGCGCGCCGGCCGGCACCACCGCGGGCAGGTCCCGGGCGGAGGTGACCCGGTCCGGCACCTCGATCCGGTGCAGCCCTTCCACCGCGCGGTCGACCGCCGCGTGGTTGCGCTCGACCACCTCGGCCCCGCGCCGCCCGTAGGTCTTGGCGATCGCCGACTTGATCTTGGCGATGGCCTCGTCGCGCGGCAGCACGCCGGAGATCGCGAAGAAGCAGGTCTGCAGGACCGTGTTCGTCCGGCCGGCCAGCCCGGCCGCGCGGGCGATCCGGCCCGCGTCGATCGCGTACACGTCGATCCCCTTGGCCAGGATCTTCTCCTGAACCGGCCGGGGCAGCGCGTCCCAGACCTCCTCGGGCGGATGCGCGCAGTTGAGCAGCAGCGTCGCGCCCGGCGCCGCCCGGCCGAGCACGTCGACCCGCTCCAGCAGCCCGAACTGGTGGCAGCCGACGAAGCTGGCCTGCTGCACCAGGTACGGCGCGCGGATCGGCGCCGGCCCGAACCGCAGGTGCGACACGGTCTGCGATCCTGACTTCTTGGAGTCATAGACGAAGTAGCCCTGGGCGTACTGGCCCTCGTCGCCGAGGATCTTGATCGTGTTCTTGTTCGCGCCGACCGTGCCGTCCGAGCCGATCCCGAAGAACACCGCCCGGACCGTGCCCGGCGGCTCGATGTCCAGCGCCGGGTCGTACGGCAGGCTGGTGCCGGACACGTCGTCGGTGATGCCGATCGTGAACCGGCGCCGCGGCCGCCCCCGGGCCAGTTCCGCGAAGATTCCCGCGACCATGCCCGGGGTCAGTTCCTTGGAGGACAGCCCATAGCGGCCGCCGATGACCAGGGGGAGACGGTCCCGTTGTGAATCCATGCACGAGCCGGCGAGCGCGGCGGTCACGTCGAGGAACAGGGGCTCGCCCTCGGACCCCGGCTCCTTGGTCCGGTCCAGCACCGCGATCCGGGCCGCGGACGCCGGCAGCGCGCCGAGCAGCACGGCCGCCGGGAACGGCCGGAACAGCCGGACCTGGGCCACGCCGACCCGCTCGCCGGCCGCGCACAGGTGGGCTACGGTCTGCTCGACGGTCTGCCCGGCGGAGCCCATCACCACGATCACCCGCTCGGCCTGCGGGTGGCCGGCGTAGTCCACGATCCGGTAGCGGCGCCCGGTCCGCCCGGCCAGGGCGTCCATCGCGTCCTGCACCGCGTCCGGCACGGCGGCGTAGAACGGGTTCACCGTCTCCCGGGCCTGGAAGTAGGTGTCCGGGTTCTGCGCCGTGCCCCGGACGAACGGGTGATCCGGCGACAGGGCCCGGCCGCGGTGGGCGCGGACCAGTTCCTGCGGCACCAGCGCCCGCAGGTCGTCGTCGTCCAGCAGCTCGATCGTGTTCAGCTCGTGCGAGGTGCGGAACCCGTCGAAGAAGTGCACGAACGGCACCCGGGTGGCCAGCGTGGCCGCGTGCGCGACCAACGCGAGGTCGTGCGCCTCCTGCACCGACGCGGACGCGAGCTGCGCGAAGCCGGTCTGCCGCACCGCCATCACGTCCGAGTGGTCGCCGAAGATGGAAAGCCCCTGCGCGGCCAGCGACCGCGCCGCGACGTGCAGCACCGCGGAGGTCAGCTCGCCGGCGATCTTGTACATGTTCGGGATCATCAGCAGCAGGCCCTGCGACGCGGTGAACGTGGTGGCCAGCGCGCCGGCCTGCAGCGCGCCGTGCAGGGCGCCCGCGGCCCCGCCCTCGCTCTGCATCTCCACCACCGAGGGGACGCCACCCCAGACGTTGCGCCGGCCCCGGCTGGACCACTCGTCGGCGAGTTCGGCCATGGGCGACGAGGGCGTGATCGGGTAGATGCAGCAGACCTCGCTGAGCCGGTAGGCGACCGACGCGGCGGCCTCGTTGCCGTCAACCGTGGCACGCGTAGTCATCCCTCCGTCATCTCCCCGCGCTCCGCGTCCGGGCCCTCCGGGACCATCTCGATCGAGTGCACCGGGCACTGCTCGTAGCACACGCCGCAGCCGGTGCACTTGTCGTAGTCGAACCGGTACCGGTGTCCCGGCCCCAGCTTGATCACGGCGTCCTCGGGGCAGGCGCCCAGGCAGCCGTCGCACTCGCAGCAGTTGCCGCAGGACAGGCAGCGCTGCGCCTCGTACACCGCCTGCTGCTCGGACAGGCCGCCGACCACCTCGGCGAAGTCTGCGGTCCGCTGGTCCGGAGCGGCCTCCGGCGGCTCGCGGCGGGCCGCGTCGCCGAAGTACCACAGGTTCAGCTGCCCGAACGTGACGCCCGGGTGCTTGGCCTGGTCCGGCGGGGCGGCGCCGCGCAGCCCGCCGCTTCGCAACCAGGCGTCGATGTTCCTGGCCGCCTTCTTGCCGTGGCCCACGCCCACGGTCACTGTGCGCTCGGCGGGCACCATGTCCCCGCCGGCGAACACGCCGGGGCAGCCGGTCATCATGGCCGGCGACACTTGCACGGTCCCGTCCCTGGCGAACTCCACCCCGGGTACCTGGCGCAGGAACGCGGTGTCGGTGTCCTGGCCGAGCGCCAGGATCACGGTGTCCGCGGCGAGCGTCTCCAACCGCCCGGTGGGCTGCGGGAAGCCGTTCTCGTCCAGCTCCATGGCCTCAACGGTCAGGTCCGGGCCGTCGAAGGCGGTGATCGTGCGCAGCCAGTTGATCCGCACGCCCTCGCGCTCGGCCTCTTCGGCTTCCTCCGCGTGGGCCGGCATCTGGGCCCGGGTGCGGCGGTAGACGATCAGCGCGTCGTTCGCGCCCAGGCGGCGCGCGGTCCGGGCGGCGTCCATCGCGGTGTTGCCGCCGCCGTAGACGGCGACCCGCCGCCCGATCACCGGCCGCTCCCCCGAGGCCACGCTGCGCAGGAACGACACCGCGTCCACGATCCGGCCCGCGTCCTTGGCCGGGATGTCGACGCGCTTGGCCAGGTGCGCGCCCACCGCGACGAACACAGCGTCGAAGCGGCCCTCGCGCCGTTCGGCGCCGAGGTCCGCCACCCGGTGACGGCAGGTGATGCGCACGCCGAGCGCGGCGATGCGGGCGATTTCACAGTCGAGGATGTCGCGCGGCATCCGGTAGGCCGGGATGCCGTAACGCATCATCCCGCCGGGCTGCTCGCCCGCATCCCTGAGCTCGACCTCGTGACCCAGCCGCGCCAGGTGATAGCCCGCGGAGAGCCCGCTGGGCCCGGCCCCGACCACCAGCACCCGCTTCCCGGTACGCGCGGCCGGGGGGTCGAACAGCCACTCCCGGTCAAGCGCGAGGTCGCCGAGGAACCGCTCGACCGAGTGAATCGACACCGCGCTGTCCAGGCTGGCCCGGTTACAGGCGCTCTCGCACGGGTGGTAGCAGACCCGGCCGTGGATCGCGGGCATGGGGTTGTCGGCGGTCAATTGGCGCCACGCCTGCTCGTGCCGCCCGGCCTCGGCGTGCGCCAGCCAGGCCTGGATGTTCTCGCCGGCCGGGCAGCCGGCGTTGCAGGGCGGCAGCAGGTCGACGTAGACCGGCCGCCGGTCCCTGACCGGGCCTGCGGTTGACCGCACGTGCCGCAGGTCCGGCAGCGGCGTCATGTCTGGTCGCGCTTGAGGATCCACCGCACCTCCGCAGGACGTTCCGCCAGCTACTCACTATTCCCTGCCGCGCCGCCGCCGGCCAGGGACCAAGGGCCCGGCCGGCCGGGGCCCAACGGTGCCGGTCCCGCCGGCCGGCGCTCAGGTCTCTTCAGAGCAGTTGCAGGTCGACGGCCCGCTCGACGGCTTCCTGGCGCGAGCCCACGCCGAGTTTCTGGTAGATCGACCGGAGATGGGTCTTCACCGTGTTGCGGGAGATGTAGAGCGTGTTGGCGATCTGCAGGGGGGTGCTGGTCGGCAGGAGCTCGAGGATGCGCCGCTGGGTGGCGGTCAGCGGCTCGGCCAGCGCCGGGCGGGGCCGGGGGGCGTCCGGCTGCGCCGCCCGCACCTGGACCGCCGCGGCGATCAGCCGCTCGGTGAACGGGCCGGGGTACATCTGCGCGGCGTGCTCGACCAGGTAGCCGGTCACCGGGGCGGCGGTGGTGACGACGGTGTTGACGAAGCCCTCGCGGCGGGCCGCGCCCAGCGCGCCGGCCAGGATGCGGTCGGCGGCCCGGGAATCGCCGGCGCCGATCGCGGCGGCGGCCAGCAGAAGCTGGCGGACCAGCTCGCGCCGCGGGGTCAGCTCACCCCGCTGGCCCGGCGACGGCGCCCGCAGGTGCCCGGCCGCGGCCTGGTGATCACCGGCCGCGAGCGCGATCCGGGCCTGCAACGGCCCGCGGCGCGGGGCGGGCAGCCCGCCGGCCAGCTCGGCGGCCGTGCGCGGGTCACCAAGGGACAGGCGCAGCAGCGCCTCCAGCTCATCGGCCCGCGCCAGCAGCACCGACCCGGTCCCGGCCAGGACCGGCCGCGCCGCCTCGACCGTGGCCAGCGCGTCGCGGACCTGCCCGCGGGCGGCCCAGATCGCGGCCCGGTCGAGCAGGGCCAGGAACTCGTAGAACGGCCGCCGCTGCTCCGATATGGCCAGCGCCTGCTCGGTGAGCTGCTCGGCGGTATCGAGGTCGCGCTGCTCCAGCGCGAGGCCGGCGCGGGCACGCAGGTACTCCACCGCGAAGAAGTGCTGGTCGAAGCCCAGCCGGCGCGCCTGCGCCTCGGCGTCCTGGGCGGCCCCGGCGGCCTTGACCAGGTGCCCGGCCTCGAACCAGGCCAGCGCCCGGGTACCGGGCATCAGCACCAGCTTGACCGGCTCGGGGAGGTCCGGCGTGGCCAGGGCCGTGACGGCCTCGCGCTCCACGGCCTCGTAATCGTCGAGCCACGCGTAGGCGCGCGGGAGGTTGATCGGGACGACGACCGTCCACTCGTCGGCAAGCCCGGTCCGTTCCTGGATGGCGCGCACGGCCAGGGCCTCCCGCGCGGCGTCCTCGGCCTGGCCCAGCAGCCCGTGCCATGAGGACCGGGCCGCCGCGAGCCGGGCCGCGAGCCGGGAGTCGGGCGGGATGGACGGCGTAGAGCGCTCGAACAGGTCCAGGTACTGGCCGCCGCGAGCCACGTCCCCCGCCAGCAGCAGGTCGGTGGCCAGGGCCAGCAGCCGGTCGGGGGCATGGGCCAGCAGCGCGGGGTCGACCGCGCTCAGGTCCAGCGGGGCCGGCAGCACCGGGTCGCTCACGAAGTCGGTCACGACCCGGTCCTGCAACAGGGCCAGCGCCCGGTCGGGCTGCTGGGCCGCGAGGAAGTGCCGGGTCGCGCGGCGGGTCTCCCCGGTGGACTCGAGCCACTCGGCCGCCCGCAGCTGGAGCTTCTGCTCGCGGTCCCGGTCCCGGGCCCGCAGCTCGGCGCGCAGCAGCCGGCGCACCAGGTGGTGGTAGCGGAAGCAGGTCCGCTCGTCATCGAGCGCGATCAGGAACAGGTTGGCTGCGTCGATGCCGCGCAGCAGCGCCGCCGCATCCGGGCTGCCGGTGACCGCCGCGCACGCGTCAGCGGTCAGCTCGCCCAGGACTGAGGTGTCGAGCATGAACCGGGCCACCTCGGGGGGCTGCCGGTCCAGGACCTCGGCGATGAAGTACTCCGCGATCGCGTGGCCGCGGACGTCCAGGGCCCGCCCGGCCCGCCCCGGATACCCGGTGTTACGCAGCGACAGCGCCGCCATCTGCAGCGCCGCGGCCCACCCCTCGCTGTGCTGATGTAGCAGCGCCAGGTCTTCGCCGCCGACCTGCACGCCGAAGTTGGCCAGCAGGTCACGGCTTTCCTCGAGCGAGAAGTACAGGTCCCGGTCGCGCAGCTCGCACAGCTCTCCGGACATCCGCAGCCGGTGCAGCCGCAGCTGCGGATCGATCCGGCTGGCCAGAACCAGCTGGGCGGTCTGCGCCGGCCAGCGCTCGACCAGGTCGGTCATGTCCCGGCTGACCCCCAGCGCCGCGGTGTGGAAGTCGTCCACGATGACGGCCGACCCGGCCGGCAGCCTCGCGGCGTCGTTGGCGATCGACGCGGTGACGTCGGCCGACATTGCGCCGTCCATGGCTAGCAGGTCGGCGGCGTCGGCGCCGAACCCCGGGTCGATGGCCCGGGGGGCCTCGACGAACCCGGCCCAGAACCGGACCGGGTTGGCGTCCGCCTCATCGCAGGACAGCCAGGACGTGACGGCGGGGTCTCGTGCCGCGGCCCAGCTGGACAGCAGCACGCTCTTGCCCGCGCCCGCCGACCCGACCACGACCGTCAGCCGCTGGCCGGCCCCGGCCGTCAGCCGGTCGTTCAGCGCGGGCCGGCCGACCAGCGTGCCGGGCAGCGTGGTCGGCCGGAACTTGGCCAGTGCGAACCGGACGCCTCGCTCGGTACCGGGCCCAGCCATCACGCTCTCCGCCACAACCAGCCCCCCCAGGACGAAACAAACGTTCAGTCAATCACCCGCGACGCCGGGCGAGTAGGGACCAAAGTCCCGCTGGTCAGACCATAACCCCGGCTCACCCTCGGAAGGTGATGACGCCGGCCCGGCCCCGGGGCACGCTGGCCGCATCCATGAACCGGACCGAGGGGCGCAGCCCGGGTGCGACCGCAGACGTACGAGATCACCTTCGCGGGTCAAGCGGACACCACCCTGCGCTCGGAATTCGACGATTGCGAGATCACCCTGGGCCCGGGCACCACGACCCTGCGCGCCGAGCTGCCCGATCAGGCCGCCCTCGGCGGGCTCGTGCAGCGGGTCATCGGCCTCCGGCTCGAAGTGGTGCACGTGCTCCGCGTAGAACCGCCGGTCGCACCGTGACCGATCTCGCACCGCCCACGGCGAACGGAAGGTAGCCACCATGGCCGCGAAGACGATCAAGCACCTGAGCATCGATGACCGCAAGGCCAGGGGCTTGGGGGCCCGGGACGGGGCGGCGCTGTCGAGCCACACCAAGTGGAGCCCCGCGGCGGACCGCCCGGACCCGGTGGCCCTGCTGGAGGAGCAGAACCTCACCCGGGAACCGGACCTGGTGCCGGTCCGTCATGGGCGGATGATGGTCTCGCCGTTCACCTTCTACCGCGGCGCGGCCAGGATCATGGCCGCCGACCTGAAGGACACCCCGGTGGCGGCCCTGGAGGTGCAACTGTGCGGCGACGCGCACCTGTCGAACTTCGGCGCGTTCGCCTCACCGGAACGGCGGCTGCTGTTCGACCTGAACGACTTCGACGAGACCCTGCCGGGGCCGTTCGAGTACGACGTGAAGCGGATGGCGGCGAGTTTCGCGATCGCCGCCCGCAACAACGGGTTCTCCGAGGCGGACGCGCACGCGGCCACGCTCGCGTCGGTACAGGCCTACCGGGAGGCGATGGCGGAGTTCGCACGGATGCGGACGATGGATATCTGGTACGCCCACCTCGACGAGGACGAGCTCAGGGCCGGGATCCGCACCGCGGTGGCGGGGGCCGGGCTGCAGGAGAAGGCGGCGAAGAAGCAGGAGAAGGCGGACAAGCAGGCAAAGGCGCCCAAGAAGACCGAGAAGCAGGCAACGAAGCAGGAGAAGGCGGACAAGCAGGAAGAGAAGGCGGCGAAGCTGGCCCAGAAGCGGGCGGAGAAGTCCCTGGAGAAGGCGCACACCCGCGACAGCCTCCAGGCGCTGTCGAAGCTCGGCGAGCTGGTGGACGGCCGGTACCAGATCGTCAGCCAGCCGCCGGTCGTCGTCCCGGCGCGCGACCTGGCCGCCACCTACGGGCTGTCCCAGGACGACGTCGTGCCGGCGCTCCACGATCAGTTCCGCGCCTACCGGCAGACCCTCCAGGACGACCGGCGCCAGCTGCTGGAGCGGTTCGAGATCGTGGACGCGGCTCGCAAGGTCGTCGGCGTCGGCAGCGTCGGGACCCGGGCGTTCATCGTCCTGCTCCAGGGACGCGACGCGCAGGAC
>Ga0318494_10000173_pt1 | contig 19401 bp, 16 predicted proteins | sample GRESIP108b1f24_FD_203293 | JGI IMG/M metagenome (GOLD analysis project Ga0318494, IMG submission 203293) | Tropical soil microbial communities from Luquillo Experimental Forest, Puerto Rico - GRE.SIPMG.108b1f24 | ecosystem: Environmental > Terrestrial > Soil > Tropical forest > Bulk soil... | reverse complement strand
GCTGCTGTCCGCCGCCCCGACCTTCAGCGTGCCGCCGAGCTGCTCGGCGCGCTCGGCCAGGTTGGCCAGCCCGCTGCGGCGGGTGACATCCCGCAGGCCGATGCCGTTGTCGCGGACCACCAGGACCACCTCGCTGCCCACCTCGACGAGGACATCGATCCGGCTGGCCTCAGCGTGCCGGGCCGCGTTGGACAGCGACTCGCGCAGCGCGCCCAGCATGTTCCCGGCGATGTCGTCGGGCACGCGCTCACTGAGGTCACCGGTGAGGCTGAGCGAGGGCGCGAACCCGAGCGGCCCGGTCATCTCGTCGATGATCTGCAGGACCTGCTCGCGGAGGCTGGCCTGCTTGATGTCATGGCGGGTCTGCAGCGCGAAGATGGCCGACCGGATGTCACCGATCGTGTCGTCCAGGGCGTCCACGGCCCGGCTGACCCGGTCGGCCACCTCGGGCCGGTGGATCAGGGGCATGGCCCCCTGCAGCGACATCCCGGTCGCGTACAGCCGCTGGATCACCAGATCGTGCAGGTCACGAGCGATACGCTCCCGGTCCTGCAGCACCGTGACCTGCTCGGCGTCGCGCCGCGCGTCGGCGAGCTCCAGTGCGACGCCCGCCTGCGCGGCGAACGATCCAACCATCTCCACGGCGGCGTGCGGCAGCGGCATCGACCCGGGGCGGCGGCCGACGGTGAGCACGCCGCGCACGTTGCCGGCCCCGCCGAGCGGGAAGAGCACCGCGGGCCCGAGCGTCATCCGTTCCCTGGCCACCTGCGCCACCCGGTTGTCCCGGCTGAATTCCGCCAGCGTCACCGGCTCGCCGGTCGCCAGCACCTCGGCCGACAGCGACGTGTCGGGCAGGGCCAGCCCGCGGGCCCGGGCCGCGTCCGCGCCGGCCGCGTGCCGCACCACCAGCTGATGGTGGTCACCCTCGGGCAGCGCCAGCACGGCCAGGTCGGCGCCGGACATCTCCAGCACCTGCTGGGTCACCAGATCGAGCACGTCGCCGGGATCGGCGCCGGACAGCAGCCTGCGGGTGACCTCATCGCTGGCCTGCAGCCATCGCTGCCGCCTGCGCGCCTCCTCGTAGAGCCTGGCGTTCTCGATGGCCACGCCGGCGGCGGCCGCCAGCGCGGTGACGACCGTCTCGTCTTCCTCGTCGAACTGGCCGCCGTCCTGCTTCTCAGTGAGATACAGGTTCCCGAAGACCTCGCCGCGGATCCGCACCGGCACGCCGAGGAACGACCGCATCGGCGGGTGGCCCTCGGGAAAGCCGGACGATCGCGGATCGGCCGACAGGTCGGCGAGCCGCACCGGCCTGGGATCGGTGATCAGCGCCCCGAGCAGCCCTCGGCCCTCCGGCCAGTGATCGATGGCGGCGATCTGGTCCTCGTCCAGCCCGACCGGGACGAACTCGGCCAGCTGGCCGGAATCCCCGATCACGCCGAGGGCGCCGTACCTGGCGTCCACCAGCTCGACCGCGGCCTCGACGATCCGCCGGAGCACGGTCTCCAGGTCGAGCTGGCTGCCCACCGCGACCACCGCCTCGAGCAGCGCTTGCACCCGGTCGCGCGTGGACAGCACGGCCTGCAACCGCACCTGGAGTTCGGCGAGCAGGTCGTCGAGCCGCAGATGCGGAAGGAGCGGACGCGCCTGCGAAGACTCCACCAGCGGCTCCTGCAACTCAGGGGGCCCGGATGAGCTAAAGATAACGCGGGCCGATGCGCCACACTATGGCGGACCGCAGGCGGCCTTGTGGGGCGCGAAGGGCCACCACCCGACCGTGACGAGCCGAACACCTAGGGCTGTCGTGATCGCCACTCGCCCTCGAGCATCGCGTACACGACCTCGTCGGTCCACTCGCCCTTGATGAACTCGTTCTGCACGAAGTGGGCCTCGCGGCGCATGCCGAGGCGTTCCAGCACCCGCGCGGATGGCGTGTTCCGCGCGTCGATACGGCCGATGATGCGGTGCAGCCCGTAGTGCTCGAAGCCCAGCCGCAGCATCGTCCGGGCCGCTTCCGTGGCGTAGCCCCGGCCGCCGTAGTCCGGGTGGAATATGTAGCCGAGCTCACCCTGGCGGTGCTCCCGGCTCTCCCGGAACAGCACGACGTCGCCGATCACCGCCCCGGTCTCCGGCAGCACCACGGCCAGGGCCAGGATCAGGCGGTCGCCGTCGTAGCCGGGCTTCCCGGCCTGGATCCGCTCCTCGAGCGCGATCCGGACCTGGCCCAGGTTGCGGACGTCGAAGAGCAGGTACCGGGTCACCTCAGGCCGCGACTGGATGTCGTAGACCGCGCCGAGGTCGTCCTGGCGGTAGGGACGGAGGATGAGCCGGGACGTCCTGAGCGGGTAGTCCAGCGGGCCCATCATCCGCGGATCACGACCACGGGGCAGCGCGCGTGGTGGGTGACGTGCTGGCTGACCGAGCCGAGCAGCGCGCTGGCGAACCCGCCGCGCCCGCGGCTGCCGACCACCAGCAGGTCCGCGCCATCGGCCGCATCGAGCAGGGCCTCCGCGGGATGCCCCTCGACCACGGCGTCCACGGTGCTCCCGGTCAACTCGGCCTGCCCGACGGTCCAGCGCAGTGCCTCCAGCGAGGACGGCGAGCCGTCGACCCCGGCTACGATCCGGTGGCCGTTTCGATCGTGGGCTTCGGGCACTGTGCACCTCTTTCTGAATCGTCAGGCCGGCTTGATGTGCTGCGTCACCGTGATCGGGAGGCGGTACTTGGTCTCGTCGTCCGCCTTGAGGCCGACGCTGATCTCTATGATCCCCAGCCAAGGCCGCCGTGGCAGGCTCTCGGCTAGTGAATGTGCAGGTGCTGGCCGGAAGGGCGCGTGGCATGAGTGAAGACGCACCGGAGCTGACCGCGGAACTGGTGGTGGACGGGGCCGTGCCGTCGCAGCCGGTGATCTCGCCAGATGGGTGCTGGGTCGCGTACGTCGTCGCGGCGGTGGGCCACCGGGCAGAGCGTCGCATGTGCGCGCTTGGGCTGGCCGCGGCGGACGGCGGCTCACCGCCGCGGAAGCTGACCGCGGGTACGACGGCTGACTTCGGTCCGCGCTGGGCGCCGGATTCGGCGTCGGTGTTTTTCCTGTCGGATCGCACCGGATCGGCCCAGCTGCACCGGATATGGCTCGGTGGCGGGGAGGCCGAGGTCCTGACGGACTGGCACGGCGAAATCCGCGATGCCTGGCCGCTGGCGGACGGCCGGCTGGTCGCCCTGGTGGCCACCGACGAGCCGACCGAGGACGACAAGCGCCGGCGCGCCGAGCGCGACGACGCGATCGTATGGGGGCAGCAGCTGCGCCGGGGCAGGCTGCGGGTGCTTGATCTAGCCACCGGTGAGCTTCGCACGGTAGACGGCCTCGGCGGCCGCCACGTCGTGGAGCTGGCGCCGCGGCCGGAGGGCAGTGCGCTCGCGGTCATCAGCTGGGCCAGTCCGGAGCAGGATCCGGGCCTGGTCACCAGCGAGCTGCATGTGGTCGATCCGCAGACAGGGACCGTCCATGATCTCGGCCGGACCGGCCCGCGGGCGCGGTCGCCGGTCTGGTGGCAGGCCGAAGGCAGCTGGCACCTGGCCTACCTGGCCAGGCCCGGGCCGTTCGGCGGCTACGCCGTCTACGACGTCGCCGTCACCGCGCCTGCCGCCGTGCATCGTGACCTGACCGAGGGCATGTCTGCCTGCCCGGCCGGCCTGGCGCAGGTCGCGGACGGCCCGCCGCTGGCCCTGTTCGCCGATGGGCTCGATACCGCGATCGGCCGGCTCGACCCCGGCCTGCGACGGTTCCGGTGCCTGTCCGCCCGGGACGGCCTGGTCGACTCGCTCACCGCCAGCCGCTCCGGTGAGGTGGTCGCGGCGCTGGCGACCACCTCCCGCGAGCCGGTGAACGTCCATGCCGGACCGCCGGGCGGGCCGCTCATCCGGCTCAGCGACACTCAGCCTGCGCTGCGCGCGATCAGCTGGGGCACTCAAGAGCGCCTCTCCTACCAGGCACCGGACGGTCTCGACCTCGACGGCCTGCTCATCTTGCCGCCCGGCCGAAGCCGCGCCGACGGCCCGTTCCCGCTCATCACCTGGGTGCACGGCGGCCCTCCCGCCCGGTACGCCGACCAGTTCCTGCTCGGCCCGCGTTCTCCGGGACAGTGGCTCGCGACCGCGGGATACGCCGTGTTCTTGCCTAATCCGCGGGGCGGGGTGGGCCATGGCCGTGATTTCGCGGCGGCCGTCGTGCGCGCGGCTGGCGGCGCCGTGGGCGGCGCCGACTGGAGCGACATCGTCACCGGGATCGACCTGCTGATCACCGAGGGGGTCGCGGATCCCGACCGGCTCGGCATCGGCGGGGCCAGCTATGGCGGGTTCATGGCCGCCTGGGCGATCGGGCAGACCGACCGGTTCAAGGCCGCGATCATGGACGCCGGGATCAGCGACTGGGGCATGCTCCTCGCGACCAGCGAATTCGGAACCATAGATGCCGCGCTCGGCGGCAGCTGCGGCTGGGAGGGCACCGGCCCGCACCCGCACGACCAGGTCAGCCCGATCTCGTTCGCGTCGAAGATCCGCACCCCGGTGCTCATCGTGCACGGCCAGGACGACACCAACGTGCCGGTCAGCCAGGCGATCTACTTCCACCGTGCGCTCAGCTGGTTCGGGGTCGAGCACGAGCTCGTCATCTACCCGCGCGAAGGACACGCGTTCGCGGAACGCAATCACCAGCTCGATCTGCTCTGCCGGACGCGCGCATGGTTCGGGCGGTGGCTTCATGACGGAGCATCCGACGGCCGAGGATTACCGGCTTGACCAAGCAGGCGCCCGCCATCTTGCGGGCCACGATCGCCCTCCTGACCCGGCGCCTGCGGCCCTCGCGCGTGTCGCATTGGGCCGCGCGCCGGCGCTCGCTAGCATCACCAGATGCTGGGGCACTCGCACGCGCTGTCCGGCGCGGTCACCGGCATCGCCGCGGGCATCCTCCTGCACCTGCCGGTCCCGCAGGTCGCGACGCTGGCCGGTTTCACCGCGGGCATGGCGCTGCTCCCGGACCTGGACAAGTGCGGGTCGTCGCCGGCCCGGTGCCTGGGTTTCCTGTCCGAGGCGATCGCCTGGGTCACCGAGCGGATCAGCGGCGGGCACCGGCACGCCACGCACTCCGTCCTCGGCGTCGCGGTATTCACCGGCCTGGCCTGGGCCAGCTGCCAGTTCCGCCATGACTGGGCCGGGAAGGCGGGCCTCGCCCTGCTGCTGACGCTCAGCGCGGCGGCCGCGCTGGAGGCCCTGCACGTCGCCCGCGGCCACGCCGCCGACTTCATCGCGATCGGCGTCGGGGTGGCGGAGGTCAGGTTCGGATACGGGCTGCAGCTGATCCCGCTCGCGGTCCTGATCGGCTGCTCCACCCACATCGCCGGGGACATGCTGACCGACTCCGGCTGCATGCTCGGTTTTCCGGTCAGCAAGCACCGCTTCCACCTGCTGCCCGAACCGCTCGCGTTCACCACCGGCAGCCGGCCCGAGCTCCTGATCGTCGACCCGATCCTGACCGGCTCCCTGCTGGTCCTGGCCGCGCTGGCCGCCGACCCGGCGTTTGTCACCGCGCAGTGGCATTCGCTGGCCGGCTAGCGGCTGGGCGATGGCCGCGCCCGGTGCAAGGATGGGATCAAGGCTCGCAGCGGGAGGTGCGGCAGTGACTGGCAAGAACGGCAAGGTCAAGACGGCGACCGCGCAGGAACTGGCGGAGCGAGTGCCGAAGAAGCCCTACGAGAAGGAGCTCTACCGGCTGCAGGCCGAGCTGATGAAGGTCCAGGAGTGGGTGCGGGCCGACGGCGCCAGGATCGTGATCATCTTCGAGGGCCGGGACGCGGCCGGCAAGGGGGGCACGATCAAGCGGGTCACCCAGTACCTCAACCCGCGCGTGGCCCAGATCGCCGCGCTGCCCGCGCCGACCGAGCGGGAGAAGTCACAGTGGTACTTCCAGCGCTACGTCGAGCACCTGCCGTCCGCGGGCCAGATGGTGCTGTTCGACCGCAGCTGGTACAACCGCGCCGGGGTCGAGCACGTCATGGGCTTCTGCACGAAGGAGGAGTACCACCGGTTCCTGCACCAGTGCCCGATCTTCGAGCGGCTGCTGATCGAGGACGGGATCCTGCTGCGGAAGTACTGGTTCTCGGTGAGCGACGACGAGCAGGAACGCCGCTTCAAGGCGCGGCTCGGCGACCCCATGCGGCAGTGGAAGCTCTCCCCGATGGACCTAGAGTCCATCACCCGGTGGGAGGACTACTCACGGGCCAAGGACGAGATGTTCGTGCACACCGACATCCCGGAAGCGCCCTGGTACGTCGTGGAGAGCCAGGACAAGCGGCGGGCCAGGATCAACATGATCTCTCACCTGCTGTCCACGCTCCCCTACCACGACGTGCAGCACGCGAAGATCAAGCTGCCGCAGCGGCCGCCGCCGCAGGGATACGTGCGGGCCCCGCGGGAGATGCAGACCTACGTGCCCGACCACGCCGCCTCGCTCATTCAGGGGTAACCACGGCTTTCATGTCTCCTCCCGATATCACCTTCCGAATTACTCTTCGCTCGGCCGGCCAAAGCGCCCCAGGGGAATTCGGACCGTCGCGGCGGGCCATTGGTCCCACCGCCTGTCGTCCGCTGCCTCGCTGACGTGAGCGTCAGGAACAACATCGCCAGGGAAACGGGGAAGCTGGAGAATGTCTGGGTGAACACTCGAAGGTTCGTTTCCTGGATTCTCCTGGTCTCCGCCATCGGCGGCGGCCTGGCCGCGTGCAGTAGCGGCACTAGCACCACGTCGGCGCCGGCCTCGGCGCCGTCGTCGCCATCGGCAACGTCACCGGGCTCCTCATCCACCAGCGCCGCGAGCACGATCACCAGCAACTGGGAGGCCTTCTTCAACCCGGCGACCCCGGTGGCCAAGCGGGTCAGCCTGCTGCAGGACGGGCAGGCGTTCGCCTCGGTCATCACGGCCCAGGCCGGGAGCAGCCTGGCGTCCCAGGCGACCGCCAAGGTCGACAAGGTCACGGTCACCACGCCCACTCAGGCCAAGGTCATCTACACGATCCTGCTGGCCGGCACGCCGGCGCTGAAGAACCAGTCCGGGGTCGCGGTGAACGAGGGCGGCACCTGGAAGGTGGGCTTGAAGAGTTTCTGCGGCCTGCTGACCCTGGAGAACGGCGGGAATAGCTCGTCGCTCCCGGCGGCCTGTAAGTCGGCGGGGTAGTCCGATGGTCCGATCAGTCGGGGTGCCTGCCGAGCAGGCGACGGCGCGCCGCGGCGGGCGCTCGCTGGCGCTAGCCGTGCTGTGCACGATCTTGTTCCTGACGTTCCTGGACAACACGATCGTGAGCGTCGGGCTCGGCAGCGTGCAGGTTGGCCTGCACGCCGGCGTCAGCGAGCTGCAGTGGGTGGTCAGCGCGTACGCGCTGACGTTCGCGGCCGCGATGCTCGCGTTCGGCATGGTGGGCGACGAGTTCGGGCGCAAGCGAACCTTGCTGATCGGGGCCGGGATCTTCTGCGCGGGATCGGTCCTGTCGGCGCTGGCGCCGAACGCCGGGGTGCTGATCGCCGGGCGGGCCGTGATGGGGCTCGGGGCCGCCGCCAGCGAGCCCGGCACCCTGTCGCTGCTGCGGCACATCTACCCCGAAGAGCGCCTTCGCACCTGGGCCATCGGCATCTGGACGGCCGTGTCCGGCCTGGCCCTCGCGCTGGGCCCGGTCGTCGGCGGGGCGCTCATCGGCTTGTACACCACGATCGGCGGGTCCGCGCCGTCCACCGTCCCGGGCCTGCCGCCGGGCCCGTCACCAGACGGCTGGCGCGCGATCTTCTGGTTCAACCTGGTGTTCGGCCTGGCGGCGCTGATCGCGGGGATGATCGTGCTGCCGGAGAGCTCCGACCCGGACGCGCACCGGGTCGACATCTCCGGGACGGTGCTGTTCGCCGCCGCGCTGACCGCGTTCACGTTCGCGATCATCAACGCCGAGAACGATGGCTTCGGCGCGCCCAGCGTGATCGCGCTGCTGTGCCTGTCCGCGGTGGCCGCGGCCGCGTTCTTCTACCGGGAGAGCCGCGCGGCTCATCCCCTGCTCGACTTGAAGTACCTGCGCGTCCCCCGGTTCCGCGTGGCCAACATCGTCGCCTTCTGCGCCTACTTCGCCACCTTCGCCGTGTTCTTCTTCACCGCCCTGTACCTGTACGAGGTGGCCAACGAAACCGGCTACAAGATCGCCCTCACCTACCTGCCGATGACCGTGCTGCTGATCATCGCCGCGCTGCTGTCCGGGCGCTGGGTCACCGGGGCCAGAGAGGGGCCGTTCATCTTGATCGGCTGCGTGCTGTTCGGCGCCGGGCTGCTGCTGACCACCGCCACGCTCAACCCGAACCCCCCCTATGTCCCGCTGGCCCTGGCCCTCGCGCTGGTCGGTATCGGGGTCGGCATGACGGTCGTCCCGATCACCTCGTCGGCGCTGTCGGCCGTGCCGCCCGAGCGCTCCGGCATGGCCGCGTCGGCCACGAACACCAGCCGCGAGATCGGCGCGGTGACCGGGGTCGCCATCCTGGGCGCGCTGGTGAACGCCCAGCTCCGGTCGAGCCTGACCGCCAGCATGAACGCGCTGCACATCCCGGACACGTTCCAGGCGATCGCGATCAAGATCATCGAGACCGGCGGCCTGACCGGCAACACCGGTGCGAGCTCGGTGGGCTCAGCGGCAGCCGGCCAGGGCGCGCTCGTCGTGGAGATGACGCACGCCGCGTATAGCGCGTTCTACACAGGCCTGCGCGCCGCGCTGTTCCTCTCGGCCTTCCTGATCCTGGCCGCGGGCGTGTACGCCTTCATCGACCTGCGCCGCCGGCACCGCCCGGCCGACCCAACCTGACCATGGTCCCTGGCGGCGCGCGCCGACCGCAGGCATGATCGGCTGTGGCTCTGCTCCTTCACGCCGGAAGCACGGTGGTTTCAGTGAACGATCCCCATCCGCGCCCGCACGACGTAGCCGACCTGGCCCTGGCCCCGGTGCTCGTCAACATCGAGCGGAATCTCGCCCAGCTAAGGGAAAGCGACGACCTGGAGTTCTCGCTCGCGCTTGACCTGAACGACAACGGCCGCCAGTACACCACCGCAGGCGAGCGAGCCGGGCGGGTCCAGGCCTATGCCACCCGGGAGGTGGACCTGCACGGCTGGACCGTGACCCCCACGCCGGACCTGCAGGGGCTGGCGGTGTCGCACGGCGAGTACACGGTCTCGATCATGCTCGGCAAGCAGGTGGCCAACTACGTCGAGCACGGGACCGCGACCTGGCCCTGATGGGCACTTCCCGGCTCGCGGCCGGGGGCCTGGAACTTAGCCGCCGAGGCTGGCCCGCAGGGCCAGCACGCGCTGTAGCGCCGCCGTGAACGCCGGCCTGGCCAGCTGTCCGTCGCGATAGCCGTCCTCCAGCCCCACCGCCGCCTGCTTGCCCTCGGCTACGTCCTGCTGGGAGCAGAGGATGAGATCCATTCCGGCCTCGGCCGCCAGCAGTCCCCGGTTACCGAACGGGCCGAACGCGCGGAGCGCGCCGGCCTCCAGCGCATCGGTGATCGTCACGCCCTGGAATCCCAGTCGCCGGCGCAGCTCGCCACCGACGATCGCCGGCGACAGGCCGGCCGGCCGCGCCGGGTCGAGGGCCGGGTACACCGCCCACGACACCATGACCAGCCGGACCCCGGCCGCGATGGCCGCCCGGTAGGGCAGTTCGTCGGTGTGCCTGATCGTGGCGAGCGGCACGTTCAGCGTGACCGGCCGCAGGTCGGTGTCCTGCTGCTGTGCGGCCGTGCCCAGGCCGGGGAAGTGCTTGGCGGTCGCCGCGACGCCCACGCCCTGCTGGGCCTTGATGAAGCCGGCGCCGAGCTCGGCGACGACCGCCGGGTTCATGCTGTAGGAGCGCTGGTACCGGTCATCGAAGTCACCCGGCTGCCGGTACACGTCAAGCACCGGCGCCAGGTTGACGTTGATCCCCAGGCCGCGCAGGTTGAGCCCGGCGCCGGAGCCCGCGCCGGCCGCCTCGGCCGCGGGGTTAGCCGACTCGCCGATCTCCCGCTCGGAGAGCAGCGGCGCGCCGGGCAGGCGGCGGACCAGGCCGCCTTCCTGGTCGGTCATCAGCAGCAGCGGTGCCCGGACCGGGTTCAGCGGGCTGGCGTTGGCCCGGTCGAGCTCGGCGATGACGCCGGCGATCTGCGCCGGGCTGGAGACGTTCTGGCTGAAGAAGATGACCCCCCCGGCCTCCCCGTGCCGGATCAGCCGCAGCAGCGCGGCAGGCGGCTTGAGGCCCCCGTAGCTGTAGATCACCCGCTGGCCCGCCAGCTGCGCCAGGGAGAGCCTCGGCAGGGCGGCGGGCTCCGGGCTGGGCGCCGGCGACGCCGAGGCCGGGGCCGTGGCCCGCGGCGAATCACTGGGCGCGGCCGGGGACCCCGGCGGGCCGGGCGCGGGGCGCAGCCAGAGCGGGAAGCGTCCCGCCGCCGCACTCGCCGCCAGCACGGCGGCCAGGGCCACGACGATGATCGCGCTGACGGTTCCTACCCAGGACCGCGACCTGTGCAACGGCCTGCCCCTTCCCCGAGCCGCCGCCGGGGCCGGCCCTAGTCGTCGGTTCGTGATGGTAACGCCGCCGGCGCGGCCCGCTCATCCGCTGCCGTAACTCGAGACGGCGTACCCCCCGCCGCGGTTGCACCCAAGGTGGCCGCAGCCCGCGGCCTACCAGCGGCCCCGGTGCACGACCTCGTCGAACGGGCGCCGGTCGGGCCGGCTGATCGGGGCCAGCGGCCGTCCGGCCGGGTAACCCAGGGAGATCAGCAGCGCGCAGGTCCGGTCCTCGGGGAAGCCGAGCAGCCGCTGCGCGAGTTCCTGGTCGCCGACGGCCGAGTGGCCGCTGCCGATCCCCAGGCCCGCGGCGGCCAGCATCATGCTCATCGTGGCCTGGCCGAGGTCGAACTGGGCGCGCCGGCGCTCGTCGGCGGCCGGCGCGATCAGCGCGACGGTGGCCGCGGACTGCGCCACGTGCCCGCCGCCGCGCCAGACCCGGGCCAGCTCGGTCAGCTGCGGCCGGTCGGTGACCACGATGAAGTCCCACGGCTGCCAGTTCCGCGAGGAGGGAGACCGCCGCCCGGCCTCCAGGATCTGGTCGAGGTCCGCGGCCGGGATCGGCCGTCCGTCGTAGGCCCTGATGTTGCGCCGGGACCTGATCGCGTTCCACACGGTCATCGCGCCGCCGGCCGGCGTCCCGGCCGCGTCCGCTGCGTTCTGGTGGCTCATCGCCCCATGATCTCAGGGGCCAGGTCATACCGGGGTATGACAACCCCGGGCGGGACGACCTGGCCGGTCCGGGCGGCCTACGCTGGCAGGATGACACTCACGTCCCGCGCCGGGCGGGCCGCCCGCCGTGCCCGCCCGGCCGCCGGGGAGGCCGCCCGGCGGGCCGGGCGCGGCCTGCTTCAGGTGCTGGCCGGATCCGACCCGCCTCGGGTGTGGCGGTCGCCATGGCTGCGCCGGGCCGTCCACGTCGGGCTGGGCGCGGCCACCCTGGTGCTCTGCGCCGCCAGCCTGATCAGCCTGACCGGCGTGTCCAGCTACCTTTTCCGGAGCCAGGTCACGTTCCGCGCTGCCGGCCACCAGGCGGTGGTGAACGAGGTCCTAGGCCCCGGCGTCCACGCCCGGATACCGCCCGCCTTCGCCGGCGGACCGCTCTCGTGGGCGTTCGCTCCCGGGCCGATGAGGATCGCCCTGGCCATCGTCCTGGCCTTGCTCGCGGCGCTAGCGGTGGTGGTGCCGGTGCCGCTGGCCGCCCGGTACCCCCTGATGGGCTGGCGGATCGCATGGCTGGGGCTGATGGCCGTCCCGCTGACCGGCGCGGCCTGGCTGGGCAGCTGGCCGTGGGGACCGGTGCAGATCCTGGTCCTGCTGGCGGTGTTCTGCGCGGCCGGGGTGCGTCACCAGCGCCCGGTGCTGTGGTGGATGTGGGCGCTGACCCTGATCCCGTGGTGGCTGTGGTCGGCCCCGCACCGGCTCGGGTGCGTCCTGGGCACCGTGGCCTTCACCGCGGCGGCGATCGCGGTCGACAGCATGGGCTCCCGGCGGCGGGCCCAGCAAGCCCTGGCCGACCAGACCGAGCTCACCGAGCTCGAGCAGGCGCGGCGGGCCGTGCTCGAGGAACGGGCCAAGATCGCGCGGGAACTGCACGATGTGGTCGCCCATCACATGTCGCTGATCGCGGTCCGGGCCGAGACCGCGCCGTACCGCCTGGCCGGCCTGCCCGGGCCGGTCACGGCCGAGTTCGGGGCGCTGAGTGAGGCCGCGCGCGAGGCGCTGACCGACATGCGGCGGCTGCTCGGCGTGCTGCGCAACGACGAGCCGGCCGCCCGTGCCCCGCAGCCGCGGCTCGCCGACCTGCCGGTGCTCATCGACGCGGCCCGGGAGGCCGGGGTGCCGGTGGAGCTGACCGCAACGCCCGCGCTGGGCCAGGTGCCCTCGGGGGTCGGCGTGTGCGCGTACCGGATCGTGCAGGAGTCGCTGTCCAACGCCAGCCGGCACGCCCCCGGGGCCCCGGTCACGGTGTCGGTGGATCAAGGGACGAGCGCGGTGCTGCTGCGGGTGGCCAACGGCCCGGGCGGCCCAGGCGAGCCAGGCCAACCCGGCGATAAGACCGGACGGGATGGTCACGGGCTGGCCGGGATGCGGGAGCGGGTGGCGCTGCTGGGCGGGTCGCTGACCGCCGGCCCGGCGCCCGGCGGCGGGTTCGTGGTGTCTGCGGTGCTGCCCACCGGCCAGGCCGCGTGACCAGCGCTGCGCCCGGCCTGGCTCCCGGCGGCGAGGAGAACCGGGAGAGCGGCGTGACCCGGTCCCTGATCGCCGATGACCAGGCCATGGTCCGGGAGGGATTCGCCGCGGTGCTCGCGGCCCAGCCGGGCATGGCCGTGGCCGGGCAGGCCGCCGACGGCGCCGAGGCGGTCCGGCTGGCCGCCGCGCTGCACCCCGACGTGATCTTGATGGACGTGCGGATGCCGGTCCTGGACGGCCTGCAGGCCACCCGCCAGATCCTGTCCGGACCGGCCGGCGCGGCCCGGCCCCGGGTGCTGATGCTGACCACGTTCGACCTCGACGACTACGTCTACGAGGCGCTGCGCGCCGGGGCCAGCGGCTTCCTGCTCAAGGACGCCACCGCCGCCGAGCTGGTGCACGCGGTCCGGGTCGTCGCCGCTGGCGACGCGCTGCTCGCCCCGTCGGTCACCCGCCGGCTCATCGAGGACTTCACCCGCGTCCCGCGCACCGCCTCCCCGCCGCCCGCGGCGCTGTCCGCGCTGACCAGCCGGGAAACCGAGGTCCTGACGCTGATCGCCCGCGGCCTGTCCAACACCGAGATCAGCGCCACCCTGGTCATCGCCGACCAGACCACCAAGACCCACGTCGGCCGCATCCTGGCCAAGCTCGGCCTGCGCGACCGCGCCCAGGCCGTCGTGCTGGCCTACGAGACCGGCCTCATCACCCCCGGGCGCTGACGCCCGGGCGGCATGAGCAGGGCCGCGGTCCGCTCCGCGGTTCCCCGGGCCCAGCGGCCGGTGGTGACCAGGCCCACCACCAGGATCGCGACGCCGCACCCGGTGATGATCCACCAGCCCACGCGGCTGGCGTCGGCAAAGCCCAGCCGCAGCGGCCCATGCAAGGCCGAGAGCACGGCGGATCCCGCCACCGCCACGCCGAGCGCGGAGCCGACCTGGCGGCTGGTCGACGCGATCCCGGCGGCCACCCCCGCCTGGGACACGGGCATGCCCGACACGGCGGTGTTGGTGATCGGGGGGTTCACCAGGCCCGCGCCGATGCCGAAGACCACGTAGCTGGCGATGAGATAGCCGAACGAGGTGTCGCCCGTCAGCCGGGTCAGCATGATCCCGCCCGCCGTGGTGGCGATGCCCGCCGCGACCAGCGGCGGCCGCGGGCCCCGGGTGGCGACGACCCGGCCGGACAGCGGCGCGAGCAGTACGGTCATCGCGGCCATCGGCAGCGTGTACAGCCCGGCGTACAGCGCGGAGTAGCCGCGTACGTCCTGCAGGTACAGGGTGTTGAGGAACAGGAAGCCGCCGAGCGCGGCGAACGCGCACACCGCGAGCACGGTCGCGCCCGAGAACGGCGCGCTGCGGAAGAATCTCAGGTCGAGCAGCGGCTCGCGGCGCCGCGGCTCGTAGATGACCAGGCCGGCCAGGGCCGCGGCGGCCAGCCCGAAGCAGCCGAGGATCGGGGCCGAGGACCAGCCCGAGCTCGGGCCCTCGATGATCGCGTAGGTGAGGGACGCCAGCGCGGTGATGACCAGCACCTGGCCCACGGGGTCCACGCGGCGCGCCCGGGGCGCCCGGGACTCGGGCACGAACAGCGCGGTGAGGATGATCGCGGCCACGCCGACCGGGATGTTGACCCAGAAGATGCCGCGCCAGCCGACCGAGGCCACCAGCGCGCCGCCGGCGATCGGGCCGAGCGCCATGCTGAAGCCGAACACGCTGCCCCACAGGCCGATCGCCCGCGCCCGCTCGGCGGGATCGGTGAACGTGTTCGTGACGATCGACATCGCCACCGGGTTGAGCATCGACCCGCCGAGCGCCTGCAGCATCCGGAACGCCACCAGCCAGCCCAGGCCGGGCGCCAGGCTGCAGAGCAGCGAGCCCAGCGTGAACAGGCCGAGCCCGGCCTGGAAGACGCGGCGCCGCCCGACCCGGTCGGCCGTGGAGCCGGACAGCATCAGGAAGCTGGCCACCACGATCGTGTAGGCGTCCACCGTCCACTGCAGGCCGGAGACCGAGGCGTGCAGCTCGCGCTGGATCGAGGGCAGCGCGACGTTCACGATCGTGGCGTCGATGCCGACGATGAACAGGCTCGAGCAGCAGACCGCCAGCACCAGCAGGCGCCGGCGGTAGCTGAGCTCGGGCTCGTCCATCCCTGAAGTATCCTCACATTATTTGCTGGCCTGCAACTAACTACCTGCGGGCGGTCTTCCCCGCTTGTGGTTGACTAACCGCATGCCGCGAGACGAACTTCCCGTCCTCGGTTTCGAGGACTCGGCCGCCTGGGAGGCCTGGCTGGCCGGGCAGTACGCCGCCTCCCCCGGGGCCTGGCTCAAGATCCCTAAGAAGGGGGCGGCCGGGACCGGGATCTCCTACCCCGACGCGCTCGCGGTGGCGCTGTGCTACGGCTGGATCGATGGCCAGAAGGCGGGCCTCGATGACGAGTACTGGCTGCAGCGATTCACGCCCCGGAAGCCGGGCAGCCGCTGGTCGAAGATCAACACCGAGAAGGCCGCCGAGCTGATCGAGACGGGCCGGATGCAGCCCGCCGGGCTGCGCGAGGTCGAGCGGGCCCGGGCGGACGGCCGGTGGGACGCGGCCTACGCCGGGCAGCGGACCATGGCCGTTCCGCCGGACCTGGAGCGGGCGCTGGCGGGCAACGAGGCCGCGCACGCGTTCTTCGCGACCCTGTCCGGGGCGAACCGGTACGCCATCTTGTACCGGATCGCCGACGCCAAGCGCCCGCAGACCCGGGCCCGGCGGATCGAGAAGTACGTGGCCATGCTGGCCGCGCACGAGACGATCCATCCGCAGGCCTGACCCGCCAGCCCCGCTCTCCGGCGGGTCAGGCCGCGGGCTTTAGGCGCTGGCCTCGCTGGTCTTGAGCTTGGCCAGCTCGGCCTGCACCATGGCCTCGTGCTCCGCCTCGTCCCGCTTGGCGTCGCGCGTCCTCCAGCGGCCCTTCAGCAGCGGGATGCTGCACAGGAAGAAGATCATTCCTCCGAAGCACACCCACCACCAGTGCCGCCACTGGCTGGGTGCCTCCGCCGCGGCCGTCTGCACGGCGGCGGCATGGGCCTTCAGGAACACGAACACGCTCGGCGGCACGCCGGCCAGCGCCTTCAGCTGCGCCCCGTACGGCGCGATCGTGGTCAGCTGGGTCGAGTACTTAGACATGGCCGCCAGCTGCGTCGAGTACGGGGCGATGGTCGTCAGGTCCGACGCGTACGGGGCGACGGTCTTCAGCGCCGGGGCGGCCGCGATCACGCCCAGGATGGCCGCCTTGTTCTTGCTGATGGTGGTGAGGATCCCGATTCCCTTCGCGCCGCCGCCCGCGGCCGCGACCGCCTGGCCCAGCAGGGCGGGCGGGATCTTGGCCGGGTTCGGGTAAGCGGCCAGCTTGGTGAACAGCGCCGGGTTCTTCTGGATCACCGCGAGCTCGGGCGCGAACTTCTGCGCGTTCGCGAGCTGCGTGGCGTGCGACTGCGCGGTGGCGATGACCGACGGCGGGATCTTCTGGGCCGTGGCGATGACCGACGGGGGGACCTGCTGTGCGTCAGCCAGGACCGGCTTGGGGATCTGCTGAGCGGCCGCGACGACCCCCGGGTGGCCGGTGGCGAAGGCGAGCTGGCTCTTGTACTGCGTCGCGTACGCCTGCACCGTGGAGCCGTAGGTCACCAGCGGGGTCACCGAGGTGATGACCAGCGGGATGATCAGGTAGGACACGAAGACCACGATCCGGATGATCCAGCCCCAGATCGCCAGCCCGGTGGCGATCAGCGCCGGGTTGCGGGCCTCCACGGTCTCGGTGAAGCTGGCCATCCAGGGCACGTAGGCCACGCCGAGGCAGAACGACAGCACGGCCAGGATGATCGCCATGTGGTAGTAGCTGGGGTGGCCGCCGAACTGCAGCAGGAACACCACCGTCATGACCGCGGCGGCGGCCCCGCCGATGAACATGAACGGCTTCCGCACCCGGACCAGGTCGGAGAGGACCCCGATCACGATCACCGCGATGACGTTGAACCCCCAGTTCCAGTTGCCCAGCCCGTTGGCGTCCTTGACCGTGAAGCCGAACACCGTGGTCAGGTAGATCACGGCGAACCCGACCGCGGTGTAGTAGATGAGCAGGAAGATCGAGATGGCGAAGGAGGACACGACCACGTCGACCTTGAGCAGCTGGCGGAACGGGTGGCGCAGCGCGTTCGCAATGTCGGCGTCGGTGAGCCCCTTGGCCCGGGCCTCGATCAGCGCCCGGTCGCGCAGGGTCACCATCAGCTGGTCGCGCAGCCGTGGGGACAGCTCCCGCAGCCCGACGAAGGCGATCACGAACACGACGAGGCCGACGATGCCGCAGATGAGGTACTCGTGCGTCCAGAACCGGTCGTTGTGGATGACGGCCGGGATGGTGGCGCTGCCCACGACCGCGACGATCAGGCTGCCCAGCACCGGGCCGCTGGTCCAGAAGCCCATGGCCGTGGCCCGGCCCACCTGCGGGGAGAAGTCACGGATCAGCGCCGGGGTGGCCACCAGGCACATGCCCTCCACGAAGCCGATCAGCCAGCCCTCGATCGTGAAGGACCACTTGTTGGTCGCGTGGGGCAGCAGGAACGTCACGAAGATGCCGGTGAACAGCAGCCCGAAGACCACCAGGTTGGCCCGGCCGTACCGGTCGGCCAGCCCGGCGAACAGCGACCCGAACGCCCCGATCAGCGCGCCGAAGGCCAGGGTCAGCACGAAGAACGTGAACGTCATGTTCAGGTTGGCCAGGATCAGCGTGGACACCGAGCCGCCCACGTACAGCTCGTAGTACAGCGTGACCGTGGCCAGCACCGTGATGGCCAGGTACATGACCCGCATGCCGGTATTGGGATAGGCGTCCAGTTGCCTGCGCCACATCCACGACATACCGCCGCGGCGAGGGGCAATGTCTGCAGTGGTCGTGCTCATGCGGAACCTCCAACGCCGGATGCGCAGGGCGTCGAGGTGGCCCCGCTGCGACACCCACACCCCAGAAGTACGATCGCGTACTTTTAGGTTGTGGCTATCGTATGAGCGTGGGTGGCGTGAGACAAGAGGGTGTGCTGGCCCGGATGAGCGGGCATGCTGCGAGACAAGAGGGCGGGCTGGCCCGTACCCACGAAGGTGAGCCCGGCCTCCCCCGCGGTCGCAGCGGCCTGCCCCTGGACGCGGTCCGCGGGGCGCAGCGAGGGCGCCTGCTGCGGGCGGTGATCGCGGCGGTGGGCCAGGCCGGCTACCGCGACCTCACCGTGTCCGACATCGTCCGCGGGGCCCGGGTGTCGCGGGCCGCGTTCTACGCGCACTTCAGCGACAAGGAGGACTGCTTCCTCGCCGCCACCCGCCAGGGCGGCCTGCTCATGGCCAACCGGGTGATGGCCGCGGCCCGGCAGCAGCCCGCCGACGCGAGCGCCGAGGCCACGCTGCGGGCCAGCATCGCGGCCTTCCTGGAGTTCCTGGTCGAGGAGCCCACGTTCGCGCGCGTCTTCTACATCGACATGCCGATGGCCGGCCCGAAGGCGGTCCGGCAGATCGAGGCCGCCCTGCACGCCTTCGCCGGGCTGAACCGTGCCTGGCACGAGCGCGCCCGCGGCGACCACCCGGCGTGGCCGGTCGTTCCGTACCACGCCTACTATGCGCTGGCCGGCGCCACCACCGAGCTGGTGCGCGCGGAGGTCCGCCGCGGCCGGACCGACGCGGTGACCAGCCTCGAGGACACGCTGGTCGCCTTGCACCTGGCGGTCCTGGCCGGCCAGCCCTGGGCGCCGCCGCCCGACTGACGCCAGCCGGGCGGTCACCGCCGGCCGGGCAGTTCTCGTCGGCCCAACTCTCGACGCAGCAGCCGCTCAAGTCGTACGATGTCGGTATCCTGCCGACGGTATACAATTCACGGCGCTCGCCCCAGCGAGCCCGGTCGCGCCGCGCCGCGCCCGGCGCGAGGGACGAGGGAGGAGCGCAGCGGTGTACCACGAGCTCACGGTCTGGTCTCGCGGGATCATCATGGACAAGGAGGCCCGGGACGTCTCCTCGTGCGTGGCGGCGGCCGCCCGCAAGGCGGGCTACTACACCGAGAACGTCAGCGACTACATCGACGACCCCGACCGGACCAACTGCCTGGTGCGCCGGTACGCCCGGTTCGGTGACAAGCCGATCCTGGACCGCTTCGTCTACGAGAACCCGAACCCCGACTGGGTGGTGCTGATCGAGGAGACCATCGTCAAGGCGGTGAACTTCCTGCGCGGCACCCGCGACGGGGAAGGCGTCCTGGTGATCAACTCGGCCCGCGATCCCGAGTACCTGCTCAAGTTCCTGCCCGACGCCATGCAGGCCAAGCTGGCCAAGCTGGTCGTGGTGGACGGCGTGGGGCTGGCCGACCAGCGCGGTGACAGCCCCTGGATGTTCGTCCGCAACCTGTCCGAACTGGCCTTCGACCGGATGTCGACCGAGGGCGCGGTGGAGCGGCTGGCCATCGGCATGGGCGTGGCCGCCCCGGTCATCGGGGCGCTGGTCGCGGCGACCGGCACGCTCGCGATCGACGACGTCGCCGAGGTCGTCGCCGACCGTGACGCCATGTAC